>Ga0265293_10008165_pt1 | contig 15655 bp, 16 predicted proteins | sample Munlanlewell138R_FD_192505 | JGI IMG/M metagenome (GOLD analysis project Ga0265293, IMG submission 192505) | Leachate microbial communities from a municipal landfill in Southern Ontario, Canada - Leachate well 138R | ecosystem: Engineered > Solid waste > Landfill > Unclassified | place: Canada...
CTCGCGCGCGAAATCGACCAGGACCGCCGCGCGCTCGATCTGCTCGATGCCCGCCACGAGGCCTGCGTGCGCTCAGCCGCCCGGACCGGCGAGTGGAATCGCCTGGCCCCAGCACTCAAGGATCTCGCGCGGCGGTATCGCGAAGCAGCAGCTGCCCTTCGCCAAAAACAGGATCGCTTCAACATCGAAGCGCCCTCCATCGCACTGGAGCGGCCGGGAATCTGGGTCGATCATCTTGTCGGGAGGCTGGCCGCCCGCCTGCGAGAAGCGGGCGCACCCGACGATCTCTGCGCTGTCACAACAGACGAATAAGGGGGACTCCATGGCACTTCGAGACCAGATCCAGGCAGATCTCGCCGACGCGATGCGGGCGCGTGACGAGACGCGGAAGTCCGTCCTCCGCATGCTCGTCGCGGCCGTCCACAACGCCGAGATTCCCGATGCCCCCGCCGATGGTGCGGAAACCGGCGAGCGCCAGCAGGTCCAGCTCGACGATGATGCCGTCGTCGGCGTGATCCAGAAGCAGCTCAAGCAGCGCCGCGACAGCATCGACCAGTACCGGAAAGCAGGCCGTACGGACCTCGCCGAGAAGGAGGAAGCGGAGGCGGAAATCCTCGCCGCCTACCTGCCGAAGCAGGCCGACCGCGAGGAGATCGAAGCCGCTGCTCGAAAGGTGATCTCCGAAGCCGGCGCAAGCGGCCCGCGTGATATGGGCAAGGTGATGCCGGTGCTCACGAAGCAGTTCGCCGGCCGCGCCGATGGCCGCATGATTAACGAAGTCGTGCGTGGCCTCCTGAACTCCTGATGTCGTTCCGGGCGGTGCTGTTCGATTGGGGTGGCACCCTCGTCCACGATGACACCCTTGCGCCCGGCGTTGCCGCTCGCGCAGTCGTCGGCTGTCTGCGCGAAGAGCTCGGCATCGATGTGACCGCGGAACGCTTCGAAGCCGCCTTCCAGGAAGCGCTCCCGCCATACATCCCCGGCCAGTCGCTCGACCATGTCCTGCGCATCGACGATGTCATCGCGCGGGCGCTTGGGGCGCTCGGCGTGGCGACAGCGCCAGTCGTGCTGGAGCGCTCCTGCCTCGCCTTTTCGGCCGTCGATATCGCCGCACAGGAGGTGTTCGATGATGCGCGGGCGCTGCTCGCCTCACTGCGCTACCGGGGGTACCGGTTGGCCGTTGTTTCGAACACCATCTTCCCCGCGCGGCTGTTCGAACATCGCGTGCGTGCTGCCGGGTTCGCCAGCTACTTCGATGCGGTGATCTGCTCCGCCGACGTGGGCCGGAACAAGCCGCACCCGGCGATCTACCAGGCCGCGCTCGATGCACTCTCCGTCGCAGCTTCGGAGGTGCTGTTCGTGGGCGACCGCCTCGATCCCGACATCGCTGGTGCGGAGGCAGCGGGGATCGCCGCGGTGCGCATCGACCGCCGTCGCGACCGGTCTGATCCCGCGACGCGAACCATCGACCGCCTATCCGGGCTGAACCGTTACCTCGGCGAAGGAGTGCGTAGCTGACTCCCCGGGTCGTACCCCCGCGCTCTGATACCATCAACGACGTACGATGATTCGACGCCACCCGCTACCCGTGGTTTCTGGCCTGCAGGCGGCACTGTTTGGGCTCATGCTCGCGGCAGCGGCCGGGCTCCTCGTCGTCCCGCTCGTGCCCGAGTCACAGGGCGTCTCCGAGGGCGACGTCGCCTCGACGACCCTCGTCGCCGAGCGCGCAGTCCAGTACGAATCACAGGTGGTGACGGAACTTCGGCGCGAGGAAGCAGCCGCGAGCGTCACTCCCGTTCGGCAGCGCGACCCGGCGGTCGGCGAACAGAAGCTGCAGCAGCTTGCACGCGTGCTCGCCGATGTCCGTACGGTCCGGCAACGCACGGACGACACAGCCGAGCAGCAGGTGGCCGAGCTGGCTACGCTCCCCGGCGCCGCATCGCTCACGCAGTCCGCGCGCGAGGCCGTCCTGTCGCTCGACTCCTTCGCGTTCGACGAATATGCCCGGCTCGCGGGGCAGGCGATCACGACGATCATGACGGAGCCCGTGGCCGCCAACGAGATCTCCTCGCGGGTCGATGAGTTCCTGCGCACGAATACAGACCAAATCCCGACCGCCGGGCTGGAACGGGCGCTGCGCGAGACGCTTGTTGGCTCCGCGTCGATGTCCCCAGAAGACCGGCTGCTCGTCCAGAACTTCCAGGTGAACGAAGAAGCAACGAAGGCGCAGCGCGACGCAGCCCGCGCCAATGTCGCGCCGGTCATCCAGACGTTCACCGTGGGGCAGGTCATCGCCAGCCAGGGCGAGACACTGGACGCCGCCGACATCGAGGCCCTGCGCCGAACCGGCTACCTGACCGAGGGCTTCGACTACTACCGGGTCGCTGGCGGCCTCGTCTTCTCCGCAGGCTTCGGGGCGCTGATCGCCGCGTATCTGTACAACATCCAGCCCTTCCATGCGCCACCGACGCGACGGCTCTTGCTCATTGGCTTCGCGTCCATCGCCGCGCTCGCGGCGGCTCGCGTCACGCTCCCGGTGTTGATGCCCGACCACCAGGGGCACGCCTACGCCTTCGCGCTCCCGCTCGCCGCCGCTGCGATCATCAGTGCTTCGTTCGCCGACCTGGCGTTTGGCGCCATCGTGGCCGTTGCTGTGGGCATGTTCGCCGCGGTCATCGGCGTCGTCTCGCCCGACATCGCGGGTTCAGGATTTGTCAGCTCGGTGGAATCGCTCGAACTTGGTCTCGCCTACATGGCCGGTGGGCTTGCGGGCGCCGTGTCGGTCCATCGCGCCGAGCGCCTGAGCCGCTACATGGTGGCCGCCATCGCCGTTGCCCTCGCGACCGGGATGGCGGTCGGCGCCTTCTGGCTCGTGGGCGAAACGCACAGCCGCGAGACGCTTGGGTGGCTCGCGCTCGCCGCCGCAGTCAACGGTGTCGGCTCGGCGGTGCTCGCGGTCGCTGCGTTCGTCTTGCTCTCGATGGTCTTCGGCGTCACCACGCGGCTGCAGCTCATGGAGCTCGCCCAGTCGGACCACCCCCTCCTGCGCCGCCTCCAGGACGAAGCCCCAGGCACGTACCACCACAGCATGATGGTCGGCTCCCTCGCCGAGCGCGCCGCCGATAGCATCGGTGCGGACGCCCTTGTCTGCCGGGTCGGCGCGTACTACCACGACATCGGCAAGCTCGCGCAGCCACGCTACTACGTCGAAAACATGCTGGATGGCGCGCCAAGCCCGCACGACGAACTCAGCCCGCAGGAGAGCGCGCATATCATCCGCGAACACGTCACGAACGGCCTCGAGATTAGCGCGCGCTATCGCCTGCCCGGCGTCGTGCGCGATTTCATCCCGCAGCACCATGGCACCCGCCTTGTGACGTTCTTCTACCGCAAGGCGGTGCAGGCGGGCGAACAGGTGGACCCGGCACCGTTCCGCTACTCCGGCCCGCGCCCGCAAACGAAAGAGACGGCCATCGTCATGCTGGCCGACTCCTGCGAGGCGATCGTCCGTGCGAACCAGGATGCCGGCCGCCCGGGCATCGACGAGCTTATCGACGCGACCTTCGCCGAACGGCTCGCCGAAGGCCAGCTCGATGACTGCGACCTCACCATGCGCGAACTGCAACAGGTGGCGCAGAGCTTCAAGGCGACCCTGCGCGCGATCTACCACCCGCGCATTGCGTACCCGCAGCCGACACAGGAAGAGATCGAGCGCGTTGCGCGTGCCGAGCCCGTGACCGGGGATCGGTAGCCGCGCGAACCTTCCCCGCCGATATCGCGTGCGTGCTGGCGAAGGTACAGCCGCTCCCAATAACCGTACCTGCCGAAGTAGAGCACACCGGCAATGGGCGGCCACAACGAGGGCAGCAGCCCGCCCGTCAAGCCAATGCCGTGCTATCCTCGAACGAGCGGTGCCACCGGCTACCGACTCCCGATTACCCGGCTCCCGCCCATGCGTTTTGCCATCGTCCGATTCCCCGGCACATGGAGTGACCGCGACTGCCAGCACGTCCTCCGCGACGTCCTTCGCCAGCAGGCCGATATCGTCTGGCACCGCGAGACGGACCTCAGCGGGTTCGATGCGGTGGTGCTCCCCGGGGGCTATTCCTATGGCGATTACCTGCGCTGCGGCGCCATCGCCCGATTCTCCCCGATCATGGAGTCGGTCGCGAAGTTCGCAGATGAAGGGCGGCCCGTCATCGGCATCTGCAACGGCTTCCAGGTGCTCTGCGAAAGCCACATCCTGCCGGGCGTCCTGATGCGCAACGCGAGCCTGCAGTTCCGCTGCGAATGGCGCCACATCACGTGTGCTGGCGCGGATACCCCCTGGACTGCGAGCATCCCCGCGGGCGATGTTCTGCACATCCCCATCAGCCACGCGGACGGCAACTACTTCGCCGATGCGAAGACCCTCGAACAGCTCGAGGACACGAACCGTGTCGCCTTCCGCTACTGCGATGCCGCCGGCAATGTGACCCCGGATGCGAACCCGAATGGCAGCGTCAACAACATCGCCGGGATCGTGAACGAACGCGGGAACGTGCTCGGCATGATGCCTCACCCCGAACGCGCCGGCGAAGCGATCGTTGGTGGCACCGACGGCAACCGCATCTGGCGTTCCCTCATCGAACAGGCTGTCGCGACCGTCGCCTAAGCAGCATCAGCCAGTGGGGCGCTGCACGCCCGGCGAAGTAACGATTTGCCGCGCCGGATTGCGCGCTGGTATAAACTCGCACCGGTCCTTGTTATAGGACCGCTGAGGGCGCGGGGCGCGCCAAGGCCCGGCCCGGAGGAACTGTCCGATGACCACCACGTCTGCCGAGTTCGCCATGGCCGGGGGGGCGTATCCCGTCGAGGTGCAGGTCGAGCCCCCGGTCGAACAGAACCGCCTCAGCGTTCTGCTCCGCATCATCTTCGCCATCCCCCACGCGATCATCATCAGTGCCCTTGGCTACGTCGTGGGAGTCACCGCCTTCATCGCCTGGCTCATCATCCTGTTCACGGGCAAGTGCCCGCCCGGGCTGCTCAAGTTCCACGCCGGGTATGTGCGTTGGGCGGCGCGCGCATATGGCTATCTCGGACTGCTCACCGACAAGTACCCGCCGTTTTCGCTGGACGATGACCCGGCCTACCCGATCCGGGTGAGCGTTGCCGAAGCTGCCGAGGGGCGGAACCGCCTCACGGTGTTCTTCCGCGTCATCCTCGCCATCCCGCACCTCATCGTCCTCTCGATCCTGGGCCTGGTGGTCTACATCGTCGCCTTTATTGCGTGGATCATCGCGCTCATCACCGGTGTCGTGCCGGAAGGCATGCACAACTTCATCGGTGGGGTCCTTCGCTGGTCGACGCGTGTGAACGCCTACCTCTACCTGCTCCGCGACGAGTACCCGCCGTTCAGCTTGCAGTGACGGCGGAGCGAACCGCGCAGCCAACGGCCCGTGACGCTGTCCGGCGGCCACGCCGCCGGGCGTAGGCGCGCGGGCCCTAAGGTGCGAAGGCCCTAAGCTTGTCCCCATGACCGAGGACGACCGCCAGCCGCGCCCCGCCGTGGACGACGAGTCCATGCGCAAGGTTCCCGCCCGGCCGGCGGGCCTCCGCTGGAGCCCCGGTGCGCCGGATGCCGCCACGGGCAACCCCGAGGATGCGGAGCAACGTCCCTCCGCCGACCCGGGGGCGATGCCCCCCTCGGCGTTCGGGGCGCCGCCACCGCTGCCGTCGCAGGTACCGCCACCACTGCCGGTCGAGCCTCCGCCTGCACCGCCATCGGGTGGTGGCCCGCCTCTGCCACCGCGTTGGGAGCCACCCTCGCGCGCTGGTGAGCCCTACCCTATGCGCTTCGACGTCGCCTACCCCGAGCGGCTCAGCCGCTGGAAGACGCTTCTCCGCGCATTTCTCGTCATCCCCGCCTACGTCTTCGTCGGCATCCTGGACTACGTCGTGCAGGCGGGCTTCCTCGCCGGGTGGGTCGCGGTCTTTGTGCGGCGGAAGTACCCGCGGTGGCTGTTCGCGGGCCTCACGGGCGCACTCGGGTTCAACGCTCGCGTCGCTTCCTACGGCCTGCTACTCACGGACCAATACCCCAGCTTCGAAAGCGGCGAGCACCCGGCCCAGTTGGAGTACGCGCCACCACCGCAGGGCGAGCTGAGCCGCTGGCGAGTACTGCTCTGGAAGATCATGGTGCTCACCGGGCATTTCGTTGTGCTCGCCTTTCTCTGGCTCGCCGTCCTGGCGGTGACGGTCATCGCCTGGTTCGCCATCCTTATCACCGGCCGCTATCCGCGTGGCCTCTTCGGTTTTGTCACCGGCGTGCTGCGCTGGCACCTGCGCACGCTGGGCTACCTCGCGTCGTTCAACGACCGCTTCCCGCCGTTCGCGCTGGGCGCCGATGCCGGCCCGGGTGGCCGGGGCGCCGCCCTCGCCTCAGCCATCGCTGGTGTCCTGCTGATTGGTGGCTGCACGGCCGGCGCCATCACCGTGTCGGTGCTCGAAGAGGGCGCGAACAGGACGGATGTCGACTACGCCGCCCTGGTCGATGGCCAACCCGCGCAGACGTTCATCACCGGTGATTCGTTCGACCCCACCTTTGCCGTCCGGCTCGAACGCGCCACGGACCCCGCCGGCGACCTCCTCCCCGTGCTTGACGCGCCCGGCACCCGCGCGGTCGTCTTCCACTTCGCCATGCTCAACGGGACTTCCTCGGACCGCGAATTCTCGAGTTCGCGCGCCCGCCTGCGCATCGAAGCGGCGGATGGCGACCGCAAGTGGGTAAAGCCGGCGCTCGTTGTCGTCAACGGCGAACCCGCCCCCGGCGACCTTGAAGAAGACGAGGAGTCACAGGTCCGCATCGCCTTCCTCATCCCGCTCGATGCCGAGCTCCTGGAGCTCCGCGTGGATCCGCCCTGGCCGGCGTTCGGCGACATCAAGTACCAGTTTCGCTAGCGCGGCCTGCATCCGGGTCGCCCCCGCAGCCGTCTATCGCATCTCATTCGCCGGGCAGCCTGCTGCCGCGGCTGACCAGTCGCGGCCCCCGCAACACCGTGCGTGAGCTCCTTCATACTCGGCGGTGGCGCTCGGGAATACCCTACCGCGCAATGTTGGCTATGCCAGGGCGGGCACGCTTCGGACGAGCCAGGAGGGGACGATGTACGACGCCATTATCGTTGGGGCGCGCTGCGCCGGTGCTCCTACCGCGATGAACCTTGCCCGCCGCGGCCACCGCGTCCTGCTCGTCGACCGCGCCCGCTTCCCCAGCGATACGCTGTCGACGCATGCGCTGAACCCCGAAGCTGTCGCGCGTCTGAAGGGATGGGGGCTGCTTGGGCGCGTGTTGGAGGCGGGCAGCCGTCCCATACGCCAGTTCGAGCTCCACTGCGGCGATGTCCACGTCGCCATGCCCACTCCGCCCGGCGAGGCTATCATCCTCTGCCCGCGCCGCACGGTGCTCGATAACATCCTCGTCGCGGTCGCGCGCGAGGCCGGCGTCGAAGTGCGCGAGGAGTTCTCCGTACGCGACCTCATGCGTGACGACTCCGGTCGCGTTACCGGCATTGCCGGTGTCGACGAGCACGGCGATGCCGTGTACGAAAACGCCCGTATCGTGATCGGTGCGGATGGCCGCAATTCGATCGTCGCCCGCCAGGTGGACGCAGAGAAGTATCAGCAGCTTCCCGGCCTCACCTGCGGCTACTACTCCTACTTCGAAGGCTTCGACGACGGCGACGCGATGCGGGTCCAGTTCGACCGCAACCGCGCCATCTTCGTTTTCCCCACGAACCACGGCCAGACCTGCCTTGGCGTCGAATACCAGCGCCACCGCTGGCAGGCCCTCCGCGCCGATGTTGATGGCCATCTGCAGCAGGCATACGAAGACGTTGGCCTCGGCCAGGTCTACCGGAAGGCCACGCGTGTCGAACGCTGGCTCGGCATGATTTCACCCGAGTGGTACTACCGCAGGCCCTTCGGGCCCGGTTGGGCACTGGTCGGCGATGCTGGCTACCTGAAGGACCCCGTCCTCGGCATGGGCATCAACGATGCCTTCCGGGACTCCGATAACCTCGTCGATGCGCTCGATGCTGTCTTTACCGGCAACAAGGAATACGACGAGGCGCTCAGCGCCTACCAACAGCAACGCGACTCGGCGAGCTTCATGGTGAACCAGGTGAACTACGAATTCTCGAAGCTCGAGGTCACGCCGGACATGGTGCGCATGCTCCAAATGATGATTGTCGCCGAACCAGCCGCCTGACCGGGGGCCCCGCTCCGCATCGCCCCTCCGCTGGCGCAGGCGTCGCGCCGCCACCATCAAAAGGGCGATGCCCTCCCGCCCTGTGCCACGGGCAGCCGCGGGTTACAATAACCAGCAACCCTCCGCGGAGCCTGTCCATGCCCGAGCTCGGCCGCATCCTCACGGCGATGGTCACGCCGTATACCCCCGAAGGCGATGTTGACTACGCGCACGCACGCCGCCTTGCGAGTGCCCTCGTGCGCGCCGGCAATGACGGCATTGTTGTCACTGGCACCACCGGCGAAGCCCCACTGCTGACGGACGACGAGAAAGTGCGGCTCTGGGCCGAGATCAAGGAAGAGATCGGCGATGCCACTGTGGTCGCCGGCGCCGGCACGAACGACACGCGCCATTCGATCCATCTCACGCGGCTCGCCGAGCAGGCCGGTGCTGATGGCATCCTGGCGGTCGCGCCCTACTACCTTCGCCCTCCCCAGGAGGGCATCTTCCAGCACTTCCGTGCCATCGCCGAGAGCACCAGCCTCCCGGTCATCGTCTACAACGTCCCCACGCGCGTCGGGACGAACATCAACCTGGAGACGCTCCTGCGCTGCGCCGAGATCCCCAACATCGTTGGCGACAAGGAAGCGAACGGCGACCTCGAACAGACCGCGCAGCTCATCGAGCTCGCCCCGGGATTCAAGGTCTGGAGCGGCAACGACAACGACACCTTCCCGCTGCTCTGCATGGGCGCCTACGGGACGGTGAGCGTCACTGGCCACATCGTCGCGGGACAACACCGCCGGATGCTGAAGCATGTCCTTGCCGGCGAGTTCTCGGAGGCGGCGGCTATCCATCGCCGCCTCGTGCCGCTTACGAACGCGTGCTTCCTGAACGGAAGCCCCAGCACCATCCGCTACGTCCTCCGCCAGCTTGGGTTCGAAATCGGTGCCCCCCGCCTGCCCGTCGTCGAGCCTCCGGAGGAGGTCGGTGCGCGCGTGATGGAGGAAGTGCGCAAGCACTCGCTCGACGTCCCCGTGGGCGCCTGACCGTGTCCCGCGGCGGCGGGGATGAGTGGCAAGTGGTCTGGCGCGGCGACGGCGAGGCCCAGGCCGAAGTCGTCGCGGGGCAGCTTCGCGCCCGCGGCATCGATGCCCTTCCGACTGGTATCCGTCCCGGCTCGGCGGAGGGTGCGCTCCTTATCCGTTCCGGCACGTGGGCGATCTCCGTCCCCGCGCGCGACGCCGTCGCAGCCCGGCGCCTGTTGCGTCAAGCTGGCGAGGGCCCTCTTGTGATCGAAGGGGAGTCTCCCGGTAAAGGACTCTCGCGCGATCAACAGGCGACACTGGTGTTCGCAGCCCTCGGTGTCCTCGCCGTGGTTGCCTACCTTGTTTACGCTGCTGCGAAAGGAAGCCTCTGATGCGACGTGGTGCGACCATCCCGCCCGCAGCCACCGAACCCGTCTGGCAAGCCTCCGGCCAGGTAAACGCCACCGCAATCGTGGGACTCCTTCGGAACGAAGGCGTGGCCGCGACCCTGAAGCGCGTGGGCGATACCCAGGGCGGCTACGGCAAGTCCTTCTACACGGCCACCATCTATGTTCCACCCACGCAGTCGCGCGAAGCGCGGCGCATCCTCCGGGAGCACGGCGAAACGCAGTACATCGTCGACATGGGAGCGTTTCGTGGCATTGGCAATCGCTTCAGTGCCGCGAAGCTCGCGCTTTGGGGAGGGGTTGGTGCGGGCGCCTTCGTGGCGCTGCTCCTGCTCACCGGGCAGCTTTAGCCGCGAAAGCCGACTCCGCTCCGCTAGCCAATCCCCGCGCGTGACGTCAATTGTCGAAACCTGCTGCCCCAGAGAACCCACGCGCGGGCCAGCACCACGGGCGCAACCGTGGCTCCGAGCAGCGCGACCCCGCTCCATCGGCGGCAGCGCTGCCGCTTCCTGTGCCGCCGGTAACTGGGGCCGGCAGCCGCACAATGTGCCTCCCGCAGGAACATGGATGAGCACGCTGCACAGACCCCGTGCGACACCCGTTCGCCAGCTCCCTCACGCAGGGTGCTCCCGCACCACGCACACACGACGGCGATTGTTGCGTTTGCCATGTCCTCAGCCTAGTCCGGGAGGATCTGTCGTCCCATCGGGGAGAACCCCTACTGGTTCGCGGACGCGGAAATACAGCTTTCCGATTACATGGTAACCTTCGCGCCATGCCGCTTTACGAGTTCCAATGTGCCGCCTGCGGCGCTCGTGACGAGGTCTTCACGCGCGCCATCCAGGAAGACGTCCCGGCTCCGCCATGCCCCAAAGCGGGCGGCGAACCCGGCCACGACATGCGCCGCGTTGTCTCCTCGTTCGCGCGCCACCTCACCATGGCCGATAAGCTCGCCGAGGCCGAAGCGAACTTCGGCAAGGAGGTCGACGCTGTGATGGGTGGCGAACCGGACGTCGGGAAGTACGCACGCCGCTACGAAGCGCTCGCGAAGGACCTCCCGCCGGAGTAGCCGTGCGCAAGCGAGCGCTTCTCGCGGTGCTTGCCGGCGGGGCGCTGGCCATCGTCACCGCAGCCTATGCGCTCGTGCGCCTGCTCCTGCGCGGCGCGTTCGAGGTGCGGCCCTTCGAGCGCTCGTACGACGTCGAGGTGGTCGACGTGGCCGAGGGCCGCATCACACTGCGGGCGAAGCGCGGCGCCCCACCCGCGCTCTTCGATGGAGCGAGCACCTACGGCCTCGAATGGGATGGCGGCTATGGCAGGGTCGGGCGCCTGATCGAACGCGAGGATGGGGCGGTTGTCCGCGAGTTCGCGCCCATCAGTGGCTCGCCCGCCCCCGGTATGCTTGTGCGCTTCGATAGCTTCGCCTTCCCGTTGGACCCGCGCACCGCCCACGGCATGCACTTCGAGGAAGTGCACGTGCCCGGTGAGCTTTCGCCCCTGCCGGCGTGGCACATCCCCGGTGTCAGCGAAACCTGGCTCATCTTCGTCCACGGGAAAGGCGCCTGGCGTGGCGAAGCGCTCCGCCTCCTGCCGGTCGCGCGCGACCTCGGGATGCCCGCCCTCAGCATCACCTATCGCGGCGACGACCAGGTCCTCACGGACCCCTCCGGCCGCTACGGCTACGGTCTCCACGAGTGGCGCGACCTCGAAGCGGCGGTGCGGTTCGCGCTCGAACACGGTGCCCGGTGCGTGGTCCCGGTGGGCTACAGCATGGGCGGCGCCATCGTCCTGAACTTCCTGCTGCGATCGGCGCTTCGCCGCTACGTTGCGGGCGCTATCCTCGACTCCCCGATGTTGGATCTGCGCGCGACCGTGGAGCACCAGGCCGCGCTCGCGGGTCACCCCCGGCTGGCGACGGGCCTGATGGTGCGCGCAGCCCGCTTCGCCGGCGTGCGTTGGCGGGATTTCGACTTCATCCAGCACGCCGATGAGCTGGACACACCCATCCTGCTGCTCCACGGCGACGCCGATCCCGACGTCCCGGTGGCGACGAGCGACCGCTTCGCCGCCGCGCGGCCCGACATTGTTGAGTACGTGCGCGTGCCCGGCGCGGGGCACGTTCTTTCGTGGAATGCTGGCCTCGAGGAGTACGAAGCGCACGTTCGCGCGTTCCTCAAGCGAGTCGCTGGGTGCGAACCGCCGCCGGGCGAGTGCTCGCCGCCTACTCCGTGACGATGATGCGCCCGTCCATCCCGCGATGGAGCGTGCACTCGTAGTCGTACGTGCCCGGCGAATCGAACGTGTAGGCGAGGACGAAATCCTTCCCCTTGAATGCCCGAATCGAAGCCCTCGCCCACGACATCGTGCTTCTTGTGGCCGTCGTTCCACACCCACGTGATGGTTGTGCCGGGCGTTACTTCGACCACCTGCGGCCAAAAGCGCGAGCGTTCGAGGCTGATTTCCGTAGCGCCCACCTCGGGCTCGACATCATCGAGGGACGGGAAAAGGCTGCGAGAGATATGGAGAGCAGTGCTACCGCCGCGAGCAACACGGGGAACGTCCGGCGCAAAGTGCAGAACCTCACGTCGTGCTGCGGGCGGTTGCGCCCGCGCACACCTCAGCTTCGCGGGGAACGACCGGCGGAGCCAACACTTCCGTGAATAGAACGTATGCACAGCCGGTGGCCGCGGGGGCCGTTGATGCTGTTGTGTGGGGAGTACGCAGAAATGGAGCGTTCACGCGGGGGAGGGATCTCGCGACCCAGCTCACGGGCAGTGTCGATCCACTCTTGGATAACGACTTACGCGTTGCGGACGGCTTCCTCGTAACTGGCGCCGTCCGCCATGCAGCCGGCCAACTCGGGCACCTCTGCCAGGTACGCCTGGTCTTGCTCGCTCCACCAGGTGATGAGTTGGTAACGGCTCATGACCTTCGGGGCCGCATTCCACCTCACGCGCCTTACACGTCGAGGTTCTTCACCTGCTTGGCGTGCTGTTCGATAAAGCGCCGGCGGTGGCTCACTTCGTCGCCCATAAGCTGGTAGAAGATGACGTCCGCCTCGGCCGCGTCGGTGATGCCCACCTGCAGCATGCTTCGGTGCTCGGGGTTCATCGTCGTCTCCCAGAGCTGCTCGGCGTTCATCTCGCCGAGGCCCTTGAAGCGCTGCACATGGACGTTCCGGCGGTTCCGCGTGAACTCCTGCAACTCCTCGTCGTTGTAGAAGTAGTGCACGTTCTTGGCCTGCTGCGCGCGGTAGAGCGGTGGCTGCGCGATGTACAGATGCCCGTTCTCGATCAGCGTCGGCATGTTCCGGAAGAAGAACGTCAGCAGCAGCGTGCGAATGTGCGCGCCGTCGACGTCCGCGTCGGTCATGATGATGATCTTGTGGTAGCGCAGCTTCGATTCGTCGAACGTCTCGCGGATACCAGTCCCGAGCGCCGAGATGATGAGCCGGATCGCTTCGTGACCAAGCATCTTGTCCGGGCGCGCCTTTTCGACGTTCAGGATCTTGCCGAAGAGCGGCAGGATCGCCTGGAACCGCCGGTCGCGGCCCTGCTTTGCCGAACCACCCGCGCTGTCGCCCTCAACGATGAACAGCTCTGACTCTTCCGGGTCGCGGCTCGAGCAGTCGGCGAGCTTGCCCGGGAGGGTGCCGCTTTCGAGCGCGCTCTTGCGGTGCACCAGGTCGCGCGCCTTGCGCGCAGCTTCCCGCGCCCGCGACGCAGTCAGGCACTTATCGATGATGCGCCGGCCGTCGCTCGGGTTCTCCTCCAGGTGCGTCGAAAGCGCATCCGAAAGGACGCTCTGCACCTGCGCCGAGACTTCAAGGTTGCCGAGGCGCGTCTTGGTCTGGCCCTCGAACTGCGGCTCCGGCAGCTTCACGGAGACGACTGCCACCAGCCCCTCGCGAACGTCGTCGCCAGTGAGGTTGGGGTCGTTATCCTTCAGGATCTTCTGCTTCCGCGCGTAGTCGTTCAGGACGCGGGTGAGCGCTGTGCGGAAGCCGGTCAGGTGGCTGCCACCGTCGATAGTGTTGATCCCGTTCGCGAAGGTATAGACGGACTCTGCGTAGCCATCGTTGTACTGGATGGCCACTTCGATCATGTTCCCGTCGATTTCGCGTTCGACATAAATCGGGTCCGGGTTGAGTGCCTCGCGCTCGTGGTTGATGTGCCGGACGAAGCTCTTGATGCCGCCTTCGAAGTAGAAGTTCATCTCCCGGCCATCGCGCTCGTCGAACAGGTGGAACCACACGCCCTTCGTGAGATAGGCGTACTGGCGAAGCCGGTCCGCTTCGACCTGGAAGTCGAACTCAACGCTTTCGAAGATGGTGGGGTCGGGAAGGAACCGGACCGTCGTGCCGGGCTTGCGGCCCTTCTGAAGGGGCTCCGGGGTGAGCTCTGTGAGCGGCACACCGCGAGCGTACTGCTGCTTGTAGATCTTGCCCTTGTGCTTCTCGCCCTGCGCATCGGTATCGGGGACCACTTCGACCCACATCTCGGTGGAAAGCGCGTTCACCACGCTTGCGCCCACACCGTGGAGACCACCAGACACCTTGTAGCCGCCACCACCGAACTTGCCGCCCGCGTGGAGCACTGTCATTACCGTCTCGACGGCGGTCTTGCCGGTCTGGCGCTGGATGTCGACGGGGATGCCGCGGCCATTGTCGCGAACTTCGCACCAGCCATCCTTGCTGAAGATGACCTCCACGCGGTCGCAGTAGCCCGCCATCGCCTCGTCGACAGCGTTGTCGACGAGCTCTTTGATGAGATGATGGAGGCCGGCTTTGTCGGTCGTACCGATGTACATCCCTGGCCGGCGTCGTACCGCCTCGAGTCCTTCGAGTACCTGGATGTTATCGGCGGTATACGAGCCAGGAGCTGCCTGCTGTGTGGTCATAAGTGGGAGTATCTAGCCTTCAGGAGCGCGCGCGGGGGAGATGACAGAACTGCGCGGCTGCCTTCACAGTTTACCACAAAACAGGCTCAAATGCGAGGAAAACGAGTGCCGGGGCATGCCTCTCCGGGCTCGTTCAAGGGGTACCGAGGGGACCATCGTATTCGGCCACGATGTGCCAGGACTCTCCCTCGCGTTCCGCGTCGAACCCGTAGTCGGCCTCTCCCAGGTCCCGGTAGAGCCAGACGCGGAGCAGCCCCTCCGGGAGGTCGCGGACGGTATAGCAGACTTTGTCCCCACCTCGCGAGTACTGCGGACACTGGCCAATCACGCGGTGGCCCCTCGCCGTGACGTACTCCTCGATTGCCTGGAGCAGTGCCGGGTGGGGAGGGGGCGGTGTTCCCGTCGTCGTGGGGGCCCCTGTCGTTGTGGCCGAAGTGGGCGGCGAGTGGGTGGCACTCGCCTCAGAGGTTGTTGTAGCTGAGGGAGAGGTTTCCTGGTCATCTCCCCCGCCGCAAGAGACGACCAGAAACGTCAGCAGTCCGAGCAACACTCCTTGGAACGTTCGCCCTACCATTCGTACTTGTGCATCCACTTGTTGGTAGCGTCACCGGTCGGTGAGATCGGATTCGACGACGTCAGTCCCCAATTAGTATAGACCGCAGTCCATCCGGCATTGTCGCCACCTTGATGAAGGTGAGCACCGTCGTGCAGCCCAGCGTTCTCACAGTCCGGAGTCTCGTCGTAATCGCCCAGCACCGAACCGAAGTACCGAATTGTATAGGACCCGTTGGGATTTCCCCAGGTGTAGACACCACTTCCAATCGGGCTGATGTGAACGAACTAGTAATTCCCCAGCGGATCAAGCGTGGATCCATCGCTCACGTAGACATCCTGCCCGGTGCAAACCCCCGGATGGTCGATGGTCAGCACGTTCAAGCCGCGATTGCCAGACATATGTTTGCTCTGCCAATACACGGAGGCGCCAGGAGTGCTCGCGCCGATATTCAAGTCGAGGTTTGATCCAGGGCCGTGCCAGCCCCAGGGGAAGAAGTTGGCCCAGGTGTTGCGAGACCGACGATCACACGATGATCATGTGC
>Ga0265293_10008166_pt1 | contig 15654 bp, 13 predicted proteins | sample Munlanlewell138R_FD_192505 | JGI IMG/M metagenome (GOLD analysis project Ga0265293, IMG submission 192505) | Leachate microbial communities from a municipal landfill in Southern Ontario, Canada - Leachate well 138R | ecosystem: Engineered > Solid waste > Landfill > Unclassified | place: Canada...
AAAATGAACTTATTAAATTACGTAAAGAATTAAAACAGCTTAGAATGGAAAATGATATTTTAAAGCTCGTCAGCGTCTGTAATGGATAGATAAGTAAAAATTATTAAAGAAAACAAACATAAATACAGTATCAGCGCGATGTGTATAGTACTAAACATTTCAAGAACGGTTTATTACTATAAGCACAAACCTAAGAAAACAGACTCCAAACTCGAAAACCACGTTATTGAAATATTTAAAAACAGCCGTAACAATTATGGTACTAGAAAGATTCAAGCTATGCTAAGAAGGCATAAAATACATACATCACGCCGTAAAATCGCTAGAATTATGACTAAATACGCCTTAATTTCGAATTATACGAAAAAACAGTATAAAGTTACAACAACAAGTTGTAACAACGATTCCGTTCAAAATATCGTTAATCGGCAATTCGACAACCGTGATGAGCATGAAGTAGTAGTCAGTGATTTAACATATGTTAATGTAGCCGGATTGTGGAATTATATATGTATCTTAATAGATTTATTCAATAGGGAAATTATCGGTTATGCTGCCGGCCGAAAGAAAGATGCCAATTTGGTTTATAAAGCCTTTACAACCGTAAAACCCGGTTTAAATAAATACAGAATATTTCACACGGATCGAGGTAATGAATTTAAGAACAGACTTATTGATAATTTATTAAAAGCATTTAATATTAAGCGATCCTTAAGCGCAAAGGGTGCTCCATACGATAATGCTGTAGCAGAAGCAACCTTTAAAATATTCAAAACAGAGTTTGCTTTTGATAAGAGATTTATTTCATTTAACGAGTTGGAACGAGAATTATTCGATTACATCAACTGGTACAATAACTTTAGAATCCATGGTAGCTTAAATTATTTGTCACCGGTTGAATACAAACAACTCTCTATATAAAATTTGTATTAAAAAGTGTCACCAATCCAGTTTCTAAAGAACATTTTTATCAATCTCTTTATATATCTTTAGTGCATTATTTTTAATACCGTGTTTATCTAGTAAAATATCTAAAGTTGCTATTGTTGCATATTTGTATCTATGATTTAAAACTATTTCTTTAAATATAGTATCAGAATAACAACTCAATCCATATTCTCTTTCCTCATTATATCTTATATAATCTATCTCTTTTATAGAATTGACTTTTTCAATTAATTCTAAGGTAGTAATTAGGCCTTTAACTTCATCATAAAAACGAATGTTGAATTTTATTAAAAGATATTTGCCAATAGTTTTATGGTTGGATGTGATTCTATTTGTATAAATCTCAACTACTTCTGCATAATCATCGCTTATATCATAATAATTATACATTGCAGAGCCCATAAATATCCCGCTAAAATGTTCAACATAATATTCAATAATAGCACTATCTTTATCTACATCTCTTCCATTAACTAAGTACACTCCTTTAGAAATCTTAGTTACTACTTCTTCAGCTTCTAATCTATTTAATATCTTTAGTAAAGTTTTATAAGGAACTAGTGAAAATCTTGTCTCTAGTTCATATTGAACATCAAATATTTTTCCTTTATTTTGCATACAAAATTCTCTTAATGTTTTAGTGTAATTCATTTTACCACCTACTTTGTTATATTATACTGCACATTATCGACAATTACAATAATTCAGTCGACTTTGTCGACTTTTTTAATTCACTAAAAAAATTAAATATATCCGGCAATATCCTATATAAAACTAAAAAGACACTTTGTAATTAGATACAAAATGTCGACTTATTCACATTGGTGGAATAGGCGGGAATCGAACCCGCGTCCAAACTACAATCAATTATAATGTCTACATGCTTAGTTTATTGTTTTAGCTTTCATTCAACAACGAACAATAAACAAACCGTTATTGAACTAACCCCTAGATCTCGAATTAAAAACCGAGGTCCTTTTTTAATTCAACCCTCAATTCTGAGCCCGTTTATAAAACTTGAGAGGCATTTTATAGCGGGCGCTACTTAGTTTTTATTAAGCAGCAAAAGCTACATTTTGATTTGCGGTTAATTTAAACCTCGGCGTTTTTATATGCGCAACCATAGCATGCAATTACAATATCCGATAGCCTGTCGAATCCATTACTATCCCATATATAGTATATTATTTTATTAAAAAAACAACACTCCTAATAATTGATAAACTATTTTAAAGATTACAAGGCCCACGGCAAAGTAAACCATCCCAATACCAATATTCCGTAAAGGGCGAAGTTTTGTTTTACTTGGTTTTGAGGAAAGATAAAAGGTTAAAAAAACAGACAAAATCAACAAAATCAAATAGATTATAGTGATTGTGGAAGCGGTAATAAACAAAAAGGAAAACAAAACCGATAATGCCCCAAAGATTAATGTCAGAACCGGATTGTCGATAAGACTCGCCTTATGTTCGTCGGGAACCTCGGGGTCAACCGAACGTTTTAAGTACTTTTCATATAACTTATGTTCTTCAAAATTAAAACCGCAATTATCACAAATAACAGTTTTATTGGGGATTTCCTGACCACAGCGTAAGCATTTCATTATTATCTTCTTCCCTTAAATTTATTTGCTTTTTCAATCTCCTGCCTTACTGCCGCCTTTCTTAAATCTTCCCGCTTGTCATAGAGTTTCTTGCCCCGGCATAAGGCTATTTCCAACTTTGCCAGTCCGCCAACAAAATAAAGAGTCAAAGGAATTAAAGTTAATCCCTCCTTTTGGACACGCCCTGCTATTTTTCGAATCTCGCTTTTATGAACTAGCAGTTTCCGGTCACGTTTTTCCACATGATTAAATATATTGCCTTGTTCGTACTTCGCAATATGCATATTAATAACAAATAACTCGTTGTTTTTAACTCGACAATAAGCATCCTGCAAAGATACTTTACCACCTCTTACCGATTTAATTTCTGTACCCGTTAAAACAATACCGCATTCATATCGATCTAAGATAAAATAATCATGAGCGGCCTTTTTGTTTCTGGCGACGACGTTTTCCATTTTTCTTCACCCTACTATTATTATACACTATTTTGAAATCAATTTCACGGCTTTTTTTATCGGATTTAATGACTTCAACCAATACTTTACTGCCGAGATGATAATTCCCGCGGGCTCCGATTAATCTCATAGTACTACTGTCGTACTCGTAATAACCCTTAAGATTGCTGATATGGACAAACCCTTCCACAGTATTGGGTAACATTACAAACAAACCATACCTGGTAACTGAAGAGACAATTCCTTCAAACCTTTCACCAATAAAATCTGCCATATATTCCGCTTTCTTCATATCCTCAACCCGGTATTCACATTCCATCGCATCCCGCTCTCTTTTTGAAGATAAGGCGGCGATATCGCCTATTTTTTGGGTTAAACTGACCCATTCAACCCGATTAATCGCTTGACTAAATATATACTTTCTTAATAACCGATGAACTAATAAATCAGGATAGCGTCTGATTGGGGCGGTAAAATGAGTATAGCAACGGCTGCCTAAACCGAAATGACCGATATTCTTTTCACTATAGATTGCTTTTGCCATAGCACGTAAAAGCAGGATTTTAAGATAAGCATCTTCCTCGCGAAGTGTCTTTAAAAAATCCTGTAACTGTTTGGCGTTAACCCGACGTTTAAAGGTCCGATATCCTAAATTACTAACCAATTTTTTAAAAGTTTCCAATTTTAAATAGTCAGGTTCATCATGAACCCGATAAATAAAGGGTAATTCTAGATAAAACACCGCTGATGCGACCGTTTCATTAGCTATAAGCATAAATTCTTCAATAATTCTTTCACTTTCACCCCGGCTTAATAAAACAACATCGAGCGGCTTCCCATTATCGGCGACAATAACTTTCCCCTCATCAACATCAAAATCTAAAGCACCGCGGCGAGTCCGCATCATATATAATACATCCTTTAATTCTCTCATCAGGAAGATATCATCTATTAGATCCTGATATTTTCCCTGCTGTTCGAAATTACCATCAAAGATTTGATTGATATCATCATAAGTCATCCGATACTTAGTTTTTACAACCGAGGGAAAAATATCACTGTTTACCACTTCGCCTTGTTCATTAATCTCCATCTCACAGGCAATAGCCAATTTTTCCGTTTGTGGATTTAAAGAACAAAGATTATTACTTATTAAAGGGGGCAACATCGGTATTACGCGATTGGTAAGATAAACACTTGTTCCCCGTTCTAATGCTTCATTGTCGATAGCACCGTTTTCCTTAACATAAAAAGCCACGTCGGCAATATAGACACCCAAAAGAAAATTGCCGTTATCCCGTTTTGCAATCGCCACCGCATCGTCTAAATCTTTAGCATCAGTGCCGTCGATTGTAATAATCGGGGAAAGGGTCGGTTTTCTTCTTGATTTAATTTCCGCTGATATATCCAAAGGCAATGTGTCCAGTTCCTGTATCGTTTCCGAATTAAACTTATCGGAAAAATCAAATTCGGCAGCAATCGCCAAAATATCAACATCGATATCGTTTTTAAAACCAATCCGTTCAACTATCCTTGCCTCTATCGGCAGAATATAATCTACAATCTCCGCCTTTACAATATCCCCGACGGTATATTCTTCCGGATTTATAACAATAATTTTATCGATATTATGTAATTGCAATTTTATATAAAATTCGTTTTTAGTTTTTTGCAACTCACCGATTACATATTTCAAATTACGTAATTTAATACCCAATATTTTTGCTTCATGATTAAAACTACGATATTGAGGATAATTAGACTTAATTTGAAAGATAACCGTATCTTTATCTAAAGCTCCGCCAAAATCTTTTTTTGCAACATAAAAATCTCGATTAAAATGATCGGTTGCGATAAAACCATATTCAGGATTTTTTATACTGATTGTTCCAATATAAATTCCGGCATCCTTCGGAAGAATATATTTTTTCCTTTTACTAATGGCTATTTCAAAAGAAGCGGTAAGTTCCTGCAGTACTGCTTTAACTTCTTGCTTCTGTTTATCTAATTGTAAATCGGTAATTAACTCTTCAAATGTTTTCGGATGATATTCCGAAGAATGAAAATAATCCAACAATTTTTCTTTCATAATCTTTCCTTAACTAGCGTTGATTAAAAAAAGCCTGTATTCAGGCTTATTATTTGCTTCCTGTTTAAACGGGAAACCGATCAACAAAGAAAGCGGCAAGTACTGCGAAAACAAAAAAAGCAATTGAGAGGCCAGCTGTTATATAATTAATCCAAACTTCAAAACCTCTTTGTTTCCGGTTGGCAAATAAATCGGATTTTTCTCCCGAAAAAGCTTGCATGGCATCCTCTTTTGATTCTTGTAATACAATAATTGTAATTAATAAGCATGAAATAATTAACAAAAAAATATCTATTGTATGCATAATTTCCTCCAAAAGATAAGGCTTAGTATTTAATCATAAATCGCCAAGAATAATTATACCATATTAACGCAATAAAAGCAAATAATAATTTTATTTTTTTACCCACCAATATGTTAACTTAGTTTTAATTTTCTTCTGAAACTTCTCATGATATAAGTTCTAAAATTGTAAATATTCTCATCACAAACATAAGTTAAATAAATATTATATGTGATTTTATATAAATCAACGGTCACTATTATTTTATTGACATCTTTTATATTAAATTATTCTTGATAATAAATGATGTTTACGGTATATCCTTCTTCCTCAAATATCACTTTTGCTTAATCATATGATTTAATATTTGAGTATGCCGGTTATAATAATACTTAACATTATAAAAAGAAGAAAAATATCTTATTTCATACTGTCTTCCTAATATATATTATTGATAGTCAGCAACAGCCGTTGCTGACTATCAAATCAACTAAACTAAAGCATTGCCGATAACTTCTTCAATCGTTTCAACCGATACGATTTCTAAAGATTCTCTGACGCTTTCCGGCACTTCATCTAAGTCCTTAAGGTTTTCTTTAGGAATTAATATTTTATTCAAACCGCTGCGATGGGCAGCTATTGCTTTTTCTCTGATCCCGCCAATCGGTAAAATTCGCCCACGCAAAGTAATTTCGCCGGTCATACCGACGGAATGTCGGACCAAACGATTGGAAAACACAGAAATAATGGCAGTTGCAATTGTTACCCCGGCCGATGGACCATCCTTAGGAACCGCACCTTCCGGAACATGAATATGAATATCATTGTCTTTAAATAATTCGGTATTAATACCGAATTTAGCGGCATTCGATTTAACATAACTTAATGCGGCTTGTGCTGATTCCCGCATTACCTCACCGAGTTTTCCGGTTAAGACTAAGTGGCCTTCTCCTTTATAGTATGTAACCTCAACCGGTAGCGTATCTCCGCCAAATTGAGTATAGGCCAAACCGGTAACGACTCCAACTTGGTCAACAGCGTCGATTTTCGAATAATCATACTTTGGTTTGCCAAGCCATTCCGATAGATTGCTTTTGGTAATCGTTACCGTATCAATTTTCTCCATTAGAATTTTTTTAATGGCCCGGCGAATCAAGGTTCCAATATTACGCTCCAATTCTCTGACACCTGCTTCTTTGGTATATCTTCTGATGATATCCCAAAGCGCTTCATCCTCAAGCGTAAAGCGCTCTTTCTGTAGACCGTGATTTATTAACTGTTTTTCTACCAGATGTCTTTTGGCAATCTCGAATTTTTCAAATTCAGTATAACTGCTTAACTCGACAATTTCTAAACGATCCCTTAGGGCTGCCGGAATATTCTCTAAATAATTCGCGGTTGTAATAAAGAAGACGCGAGAAAGGTCATAGGGCTCTTCAAGATAGTGATCACTAAAGTATTTATTTTGTTCGCTATCCAGAACCTCAAGCAGAGCACTGGCCGGATCTCCTTTATAATCACTAGAGAGTTTATCGATTTCATCAAGGAGAAACACCGGATTAACAACCCCGGCCCGCTTCATGCCCTGAAGAATCCGACCCGGTAAAGCGCCAAGATAAGTGCGGCGATGACCGCGGATTTCCGCTTCATCTTTAACGCCGCCAAGCGAGTGTTTTACAAACTGCTTTTTTAAACTGGCAGCTATAGACCGAGCCAGTGACGTCTTACCGACACCCGGCGGTCCAACAAAACAAAGAATGGCTTGCGGATTTTTCTGGGTCATAATCCGAACGGCAAGATATTCGAGAATCCGCTCTTTTACAACCTCAAGGCCGTAATGATCGCGGTCCAATTGTTCTTTTGCCTTTTTTATATCATTCGATTCTTTTGACTCTTTTGACCAAGGTAAATCGATAACAAAGTCAAGATATGTTCTGATAATTGCCGATTCGCCACTGGCGACACTAATCGAAGCATAACGATTTAGCTCGGACAAGGCTTTTTCTTCCACCGGCTTCGGCATTTTTGCGGCCAAAATTTTGTTCCGCAATTCTTCTATATCGGTTTCTTTTTTTGCCTTATCACCGAGTTCATCCTGAATGACTTTCATTTTTTCCCTTAAATAGTATTCTTTCTGACTTTCGCTAATCGATTTGCGAACTTCATTTTCAATACTCATCTCCAGATTACGAATATATTTCTCCCGTTTCAAATCTTCAAGCATAAAACGCAATCGTTCTCCGACATTCGGCGTTGTAAGATATTTTATTTTTGATGATATATCAAGAGGTAGATTATATGCCAAAACATCAGTTAGTTTATCGGCAGTAACACCCTGAGCTACAACGTTTGCCAATTCAGGATATCCTTCAAATATCTTATGTGTATCGCTTTGTAATTCTTCTATTAGTAATCTAACATAGGCTAACTCTTTATCCATATCATCATTTACAATCGGAACCGTAACAATACTGGCATTCCAAAATGGATCGGTATCAACAAATTCCAACAACTTACATCGGACAATGCCCAATAATTTAACTTTATGGAAAGTCTGTCCTACCATATTATAAACAATCTTAGCAACAATTCCATTAGGATTAATATTATTAATGTCGGGCGTATCCTTATTGTGATCATTTTGCACAAACAAAACGATATACTTTTTACCGGCGGCCGCTGTTTTTAGAGCTGCTATGCTTTCTTTTCTTCCGACCTCAAGCTTTATTTCGTTATTAGGCAAGGGGACAGTTCCGCGGACAGCCATCGCTGGCACTACGGCCGAAACAACAGTATGATTGGAAAACATGAGTTCACCTCCTTTAGTTTATAATTCAATATCTAATATTTTCTGTTCTAAACAATATTCTAATACCCGGACTTCATAGATCCGGCGGTTAATAAATTCCTGATAACGGTCGACCCGATGGGGATTATCGAATAAAATTTTATCGAATTCATATTCTTCAATAATTTTATCCATATATAATATATTATCGTCGCTGTAATTATAATTTATAATCCAAATAATATATTCTTTAAGCAGTTCTCTTTTTTTCTCATATTCGGACAAATCTTCATGAGCAAAATGGTCGATAACGGTTTGATCAAATTCAAAATCACCGTTATGAAGAATAAAATCGGCCAAATAATTAAGCAGTAAAACCACGGTTGTGGAAAAAGAGAAAATATCTTTGATTTTCTGGCGGAATTCGGTAACGGTCTTACAACCGAGAAAATTAAGGTTTTCAACGATTTCATTACTTAAGCGCCGAAGAACCTTGTTTTTAATTTCTTTTACTTTTGCTTTTACAACGATACCGTCATCTTCATCAAGAATTACCGTATCCCCTACTTTACAATTAACAAACGAATATTCATCGGGATTTTCATAATCCTCAACCGAGTTTACCTGATCCTTAATTTCATTGATAACAAAGTCATCTTTAGTATAGAAAAGATCATATTTCACATAACTCTTTTTATTAGCTACCTTCACATCTCGATAATCATATTGATTATTAACAAGCAGAATCTGTTGCGTAAAATCCTTAATCATCTGACTTTCATAAGGGATATTGAAAATACCGTTTGGAATCTTAGAAGGAAAATTAAGTTGTAAATCGGTGGGCAAAACACAAAATTGTACAATCAGCAAAAGATTATGATTACGAACAAGCGGTGTAAGATAGCGATATTTACGAAAACTGATTGGAATAATATCAGATTTAATCAGTTCCTCCTCCACAACCTCATTTTCAATTTTTTCTTTCGTCAATTCCAATAACTTTTTTTTTGATTTTTGCGATAACCTTCCGACTAAATTATTTTCTTCGGCAACCTCATCAAAAATTTCATTTATTTCTTTTTCAGAAAAAACGAAATATACTTGATGGTATTGACTGCTGATGTAATCGTGCGTGACTTTCATACGACCCCACCTTATCTAGGCTGTTTTTGAATGTTTACGAATAAATTTAGCTTCAGCATTAGTCACTACTACATCCTTTGTAATAATGCATTTATAAAGATCTTTTTCCTCAGGCACTTTATACATAACTTCAAGCATGATTTTTTCGATAATTGCTCTTAATCCCCTGGCTCCGGTTTTTTGGCTGAAGGCCCTAACCGCAATTTCGTTTAATGCTTCATCTTCAAACTCTAGATGAACACCATCCATCTTTAACATTTTTTGATACTGTTTGATAATGGCGTTTTTCGGCTCTTTTAATATTTTTACAAGATCATCAATATTTAAAACATTTAAAGCGGCTATTATCGGCAATCGGCCAACCAATTCGGGGATAAGACCGTATTTTTGCAAATCTTGATGGGTAACATTGGTATATACTTCTGACAAATCTTTAACTTTATTATTGTCAACGTTAAAACCGATTGTTTTCCTGCCGATTCTGGATTTAACTATTTCTTCAATTCCCTCAAAAGATCCACCGCAGATAAACAAAACATTGGTTGTGTCAAATGGGATAAACTCCTGATGCGGGTGTTTTCTCCCGCCGCCCGGCGGTACATTGGCGACCGTTCCTTCAAGTATTTTTAATAAGGCCTGTTGGACGCCTTCGCCGGATACATCACGGGTAATTGACGGATTATCCGATTTTCGACCGAGTTTATCCAGCTCGTCGATATAAACTATTCCTTTTTGGGCAAGATCAACATCATAATCTGCTGCTTGCAATAACCGTAACAAGACATTTTCAACATCCTCACCGACATAACCGGCTTGGGTTAAAGTTGTGGCATCGGCAATGGCAAAAGGAACTTGTAGGATATTGGCAAGGGTTCGGGCAAATAATGTTTTACCGCTGCCGGTTGCTCCCAAAAGCACAATATTGCTCTTCTCAATTTCAATATCACTTTCTTCAAAAAGATTATTTTGAACCCTTTTGTAATGGTTATACACTGCAACCGATAAGATTTTCTTTGTATATTCTTGACTGATAATGTATTCATCTAATCGTTTATGAATTTCTTGAGGAGTTAAATTTAATGTAAATTCATTTTTTTCTGTTTGAACCACATTAGCTTCTGTAATCGAGTTTAATTCAAACATCTGATAGCAAATTCCAACGCATATATCACAAATAAAAGCGTTGTCGCCTTCAATAATGTGGCGATCTTTTGATTCCGGTAAACCACAAAATGAACAAACTTTTGCTTTTTTTGGTTTATTAGCCATTTTCAACACCTCTTCTTATATTATATTATTTAATATATTTATTTTTACTCTTTAATAATCGCCTTTTCTTTCAATAAGTCTACTGTTTTCTTTAAAAGAAAATAATACTCGATTTGGTCCTTAGGAAATTGCTTTTTCATCGCTGCCAAAGGCATATGATAAGCATCGGCGATTTCCTGATAACCTTTTTCATAATCGTCATCATTAAGGACGATTGCTTCAGCATTAATAATTTCACCCAGCACTACTTCCTTTAATATATCAAATCTAGCCGGCTCAGCGATCATTTTTTTATATTTTTCCAAATCCAAACCTTGATAAGCTAAAAATTGCTCAAATTGTAAATTATAACTTTTAGCTCTTTCTTCTTCATGTTTTATATAACTATCAATTTTTCTATCGACCATAATTTCCGGAATTTCAACTTCGGCATTATCACAAACTTTCTTTAATAAATCATATTCAAATTTTTTTTCGCCTGCATCCTTTTTTTCTGATTGCAATTTATCTTTAATAAAACTTAAGTATTCATCAACCGTAACAATTTCCGGAATGTTTAATTCTTTAATAAAATCATCGTTTAATTCTGGCAATACTCTTTTTTTCACTTCATGAAGAACAATCTTAAAATCAGCCGGTTTGCCGCTTAAATTTTCCGCCGGATAATTTTCGGGAAAAGTAACAGTGATGGTTTTTTTCTCGCCCGGACGCATGCCAATCATTTGATCTTCAAAACCGGGGATAAACGATCCGGAGCCGATTTCAAGCTGATAGTTTTCGCTTTTGCCGCCCGGAAAAGCCGCGCCGTCAATAAATCCTTCGAAATCAAAAATAGCAACATTACCATCTTCTAAAGGCGCTTCTTCAACAATCTCCAGATCGGATTTGCTTTTTCTGACATCGAGAATATAATTATCAATGTCGAGAGCGGTAATTTCGGTTGAATCTTTTTCAACTTCTATACCAAAATATTGGCCCAGTTTTACTTCCGGATAAATGGCAACTTCTGCCGTGTAACTAAAAATCCGCTCATTGGTGAATCGCTCAAAGTCTATATTGATTTGGGGTTCATCAATAACATAAATTTTATTATTTTTAACAGCATCGATATACGAATCATTTACCGCCTGATCAAAGGCCTGCTGTAATACCTTTCCTTCGCCAAATCTTCTTAAATACATATCGCGCGGAACCTTACCCTTCCGGAACCCTTTTATCTCGACGGTTGTAAGTATTTTATTTAACTCCTCTTCATAATAACGAGCAAACTCTTCCTTTTCGAATTCTATACTTAGCTTAACCTTTTCCCCCGTTAGCTTTTCAATATCAACTTTCATTTTATACTCCTTTATTTTAAATATTTAACTTTATTATTATATCAAATATTCTTGATAATTACAAATACATTATATTAAAAAAACAAGGAAATATATTAGATATCGATATTGAAAATTATTTTCATTACCTTGGAAAGTTCACGGATGATTTCCGGAGGATATCCAATCTCGTATAACATATTAATAAGATCAAAAAAACGAAACAGCAAATACTCATGATCAATTACAACCCCGCTCGCCATCTCCCGGATTAACCCCTCCACAAAATTCACAACGATGAGAGCTAAGGTAATACTGGTAAGGGAATGAGAGTAAGCCAGTAAATACGAGTAATTGGCACCGTCTTTTTCATATAAATTTTTGATCTCGCCGCTGCTTAGCAATCGGCTTTTTTTAATCAATGATTTAGCTTGATAGATATCATCATTACCGAGAGCAGCAAGTAAACTATAATATATTACGGTAAATGTTTCAACATTCTTCGTAATTAAATCATTTCCGATTAAAATCGTCTCATCATAATTGCCGATGGCAAAAGTTGCTCGAATTAAATCTTCATATATTTCCGTGTCACATTCCTGATAGTTGTCCAAAATTTGATTTTTCATCTGGGCAATACTATAGTAATCGGAAGCTTTTTTATAATCGTTCATTTTATTTATAATTAAGGCTTTTTCTTTGGGAAATCTCATTAAATACCACTCTTTATTATGTTCGGATTTAATAAACTAATACTTTAAACTAATTTTGACGGATCAAAACCATCCAAATGGGATTTTATCGCCGCCGTTATGGCTTGAACCGTCCCCGCAACAAACGGATTTTTTAAACCGATTGCATTGCACAGCGCTATGAAAGACATGCTGCCGCCCAAAGAACATAAATGATAATAGCGGGACCAAGCATCCTGATGATTTTTACGGTCCAATAGCCAAAATTGATGGGCACATACCTGGGCTAAAGTATAATCAATATAATAAAAAGGTGTAGCAAAAACATGTGACTGACGGAACCAGAAAGTCCCTTTGTCGAAAAACTCATTTTCATAGACCTTGTATGGCATATATTTTTTTTCCAGTTCGCGAAAAACCTTTTTCCTCTCATCGGGACTGAGATTAGGCTCCTCATAGACCCGATGCTGATACTCGTCAATTAAAACGCCATAAGGGATAAAAGTAACGGTCCCGGCTAAATGCTGATAGCGATAGCGATCGGCATCGTCTTTGAAGAAAAGTTCCATCCAAGGCCAGGCAAAAAACTCCATACTCATCGAATGGACTTCGCAAGCCTCATAGGTAGGCCATAAATACTCTAATACTTGACTATTCCGACTGGTATAAACCTGGAAGGCATGGCCGGCCTCATGAGTTAGGACATCAACATCACCGCTGGTGCCGTTAAAATTCGAAAAAATAAACGGCGACTTATAATCGAAAAAGTAAGTACAAAAACCGCCGCCGCTTTTTCCCGCTTTTGCCTCTAAATCAAGAAGCTCCCGGTTAATCATAAAATCAATAAATTCACCGGTTTCCGAGCTTAATTCATGATACATCTTTTGGGCCGAGTTAACAAGTTCGCTGGGGCAGCCATATGGCGTGGGATTACCCGATTTGAAATCAATTCCCAAATCATAACTTTTCGGATCATCAATACCTAAACGCTTCATTTTAGCGGTAATAATCTCTTCGGATAACGGTACTAAGTCCCGTTCAACTTGCATTCGGTAAGACTCTACTTCATATTTAGTATAGTCGGTGCGACCCAGACGGGCATAGCCGACCTCGATAAAATTAGCAAACCCCAGTTTGCGTCCAATCTTATCTCTTACTTTTACAAGGCGGTCATAGATATCATCAAATTTATTTTCGTTTATTTTGAAAAAATCAGCGATTGCTTTTTCCGCATCACGGCGTACTTGGCGATTAGTATCTATAAGGTACGGTCCCATCTGCGACAGGTTGTTAATTTTACCGTTAAACTCAATCTTAGCGCTGGCCGTAAGTTTTCGATATTCGGTTACTAACCGGTTTTCTTCCTTAAGATCGTCGATAATCTCCGGTTTAAATGTTTTTTGTTTGGCTTCCAAGAGTGCAAACAATTGATGACCAAAATGCTTGTCTAATTCACTACGAAATTTACTGTTTAATAGTTCTATTCCCAATCGATGTTCATAACTTGAATAAAGAGGATCATTTTCATCAAAATAATCCTGTTCTCTCTCATAATAGGCATCGGTGGTATCAATTGCCGATCGAACATAGCAAAGCGACGCCATTGTATCATAAGTCCTTCGAACCTGATTAATCCGGTGAATAGCTTCGATTTGTTCCGCATCTGATAGGGCGGTTTTTAAAACCTCAATGGTATGCTCAAACTCTTTACCTATTTCTTCAAGATTTGGTCTTTTATAAATATAATCTCTAAATTTCATCTTGTTCCGTGACCTTTCTATTCTTAATTTATTATATCATTTATTATCGGAAAAATCAATTAAACCATGACATTAAATGGTGTATTATATAGTATCATAAAAGATGAATTTTTATTTGATTAATGCGCAGAAAAAAAATTTACTTGTTTTGAAAGGTTAATAATCTGTGGTATAATATACATGATTGGATATGAATATAAAAGAGATAAAAGAACTAATTTTAAAACGAGCCAGCTGCCGCAATTTTTCCGATCATCCTGTGGAAAGAGAAAAAATCGAAATGATTGTTGAAGCGGCAAGGTTCGCACCATCAGCTTGTAACAGTCAACCCTGGTCGGTACATGTCGTAACCGAGAATGAAAAAAGAAAGAAAATAGCGCAAGCAGTACAAACATTCGGAATAAATAAATTTGCCGACAAGGCGCCGGCGTTTATGATAATTGTACAGGAAAAAAGCCAGTTGCTGCCGAAATTAGCCGATTTAATAAAAAAAGTTGATTATACCGCCATTGATATCGGTATCTTTACGGCTCATCTGGTGTTAACGGCCACCGCCGCCGGTTTATCAACATGCATTATCGGTTGGTTTAAGACCAAAAAAATCCGCAAGATTATTAATACTAAAAATAAAATCCGACTGGTTATCGCTCTCGGTTATGGTAATCAACGCATTAGTTCAAAAAAAAGAAAAGAAATTAATGAAATATTAAAATTTTACGATTGATGAGATTATTATGTTTGAAAACAAAAAAAAACAATTTAAACTAAGCCGACTAATTGTCATAGTTATTATTTTACTTTGCATTATCGGAATCGTAATGGGGCTTTATTGGGGATTGGGTTTAAATAAAAAATTAAAAGATCAAGAAAATATCAAAGATTTAATTTTAGCTTATGGCAATTTTTATCGAATAATGTATATTTTATTACATTTTATTCAGTCAACTCTTCTGCCCATTTCCAATTTCCCGACTATTCTTGCCGGCAATCTTATTTTCACACCTTGGGAAAATGCATTGCTAACTTCAATCGGTGTCGTCCTCGGTTCTTTAGTCGGCTTTGGTATCGGAAAGCTCTTTGGCCGTAAAGCGGTTGACTGGGTTGTCGGTGAAGAAAATACAAAAAAACTGCTTAAAACATTTGAAGGAAAAGAAAAAGTGGTTTTGGTTTTAATTTTATTATTACCTTTCTTTCCCGATGATATCATCTGTTTTATTGCCGGTATCACTTTAATATCATGGCGTTTTTTTGCCCTTTCCGTTTTAGTTTTAAGACCTGTTCCAATTATATTTATGTGTGTCCTCG
>Ga0265293_10008169_pt1 | contig 15650 bp, 12 predicted proteins | sample Munlanlewell138R_FD_192505 | JGI IMG/M metagenome (GOLD analysis project Ga0265293, IMG submission 192505) | Leachate microbial communities from a municipal landfill in Southern Ontario, Canada - Leachate well 138R | ecosystem: Engineered > Solid waste > Landfill > Unclassified | place: Canada...
TGAGGCCTTGTTGAGTTCCTAAAGAATAGTAAGGAAGCAACCTGACCCGATTTTCCCAGGTGGTTCCCCTTAACTTATCAACAAAAAGCCCCAGCCCGTCTACTACCTCTTTTTTAGCCCAACACTTAGTTGACATCGGCAAGATATCCCTAAACAAGGAGGCTTCCATTATCAGAACAGGGCGTCCGGTGAATGGCTCCCTTAAATTATTGCCTGTATCAATTAAAGCCTTAGTACAGATATGTTTATCGGCAAAATTCACCTCTACATCTACCGCATACCTAGCTCTTAGACGATGTTGCTTATATAGGGCCACACCAAAATAACCGATAAAAAATAAAATTATAATTCCGGGTAATAACCACAGCAAGGGCAAATGCATTAATAACAATGAACCGTTATAAAGTGATAAAAAATTGCTGTTACGCAACATAAAAATACAACCGATTATACCTCCCCCCACTAGAAAAGTTACCAAGTAAAAGGTGGTTAGCACTTTGATAAAAGCTTTAAAGGACCCCCAACCAAAGGCTAGGACTATGATTACTAAGGAAAAGGCTAGTTTGAGGGCTATAATATCTAAAAAGGCTAAAGGGGGAAGCAAGATGACAGTGGCATAGAGTGCCCCGATAAAAGCACCCAGGGAAAGGCGAAAATGAGAATAAGTTAAACCCAGGGAAATTCCTGTTACCAGCAGAAGCAAATAATCCATCACAAAGTTGACAGCAAAGATTAAATCTAAATAAACCTCTTCCATATGCCTCAAACCCTTCATCTTTGCCACCAATCCGAATGATGACCGGACCGGTTTTCCTAATTATATAACAGACGACAAGCAAAAATAGTCATAATTTGGTAGGGTAAATAAAAAAAGAAAGCCACCCTTTTCGATTGGCTTTCCTAAATGATCAGCTAAAACAAACCCGGCCCACTTGCTTTGCAAATCGTTATCTTCTTCGTAAAAAAGGAGGAATAACGATGTCCTCATTGGAAAAAGGCTTTATGTCCAGGTCCAAATTAATTTTCGGATATTTTGCCTTCTGATCAAAACCCGTCGCTATGACGGTTATTTTTATTTCATCCTTTAAGTTTTCGTCTATTACTGCCCCTAAAATAATATTCGCATCTTCATCTGCTGCGCTGGCAATAATTCCGGCGGCCTCATTAACCTCCCATAGAACCAAATTATTGCCCCCTGTAATATTTAACAGGACACCCTTAGCACCTTCAATAGAGGTTTCCAGTAGAGGGCTGGAAATGGCCATTTTAGCCGCCTCCATAGCCCTTTTTTCTCCGGTGGCCCGGCCAATGCCCATTAAAGCGGAGCCCGTCTGAGACATAATAGTTTTTACATCCGCGAAGTCCAAATTGATTAAGCCGGGAATCGTAATTAAATCAGAGATGCCCTGTACCCCCTGCCTTAATACATCATCGGCTATACGAAAGGCTTCGGTCATGGTCGTTTGCTTATCTGTTACCTGTAAAAGCCGATCATTCGGTATGACAATTAAAGTATCCACCTTATCCTTAAGTTCCAGTATACCTTGATCCGCTTGAGAAGCTCTCTTTTTTCCTTCAAAAGAAAAAGGTCTTGTTACCACTCCGACAGTCAAAGCTCCGGCTTCTTTTGCCAAATCGGCAATGATGGGTGCAGCCCCGGTACCGGTTCCCCCGCCCATCCCCGCTGTCACAAAAACCATATCAGAGCCCTGCAGATGTTTTATAACATCATCGGCACTTTCCTCCGCTGCCTTACGACCTATTTCCGGATCGGCGCCCGCTCCCAGGCCTCTGGTTAGCTTTGCACCAATTTGTAAACGTTTTTCAGCTTGAGTGGTTTTTAATGCCTGCACATCTGTATTAACACAAATAAATTCAACACCCTGAAGGCCGGAGGCAATCATGCGGTTTATTGCATTATTTCCACCTCCACCTACACCTATAACCTTAATTGTTGCAAATTGACTGATTTCTTGCTCTTCAAATTCTAACATCTAAAGCCCTCCTTGATATGCATCATTAAATACCAAATCGGTTAAAGCTTTCAATATTTTCAAAAGCCAAACACTTCTCCGGTTAAGCTTTATAGATTATTTCCACATCAATTGCTTATTTCCTTTTTCTTCAATATAACTTTTCTTTATTTTTTAATTAAATGACGACGAATAATACCCAAATTTTGAAATAAGCGAACTCCGAAAACAAAAACAGCTGCCATGTAAAGCTCTACCCCCAACTGATCACCTATGTAAGCCAAAACTCCCGCCATTAAGGTATTGCCCACAAAGCCGGTAACAAAGATTTTTTGGTCAAACTTTTCCTCCATGACCGCCCTCAAACCCCCAAAAACGGAATCCAAAGCGGCCAGTACCCCCACAGACATATATTTAGCATATGCGACTGGAATGTGGAGAGGATATCGAAAACCGATAATGACCCCTATCAACAACCCTATGAAAGGAAGTAAAATCCGCAACTATGTCACCGCCTCTTATTTTTTATATTTAATGACAGGGGGACCGACAAAGCTTAAATCTACATATTCCAATTTTTCTCTTTGTAATTCTGCGGATTCAAAAATCCCCTTAAGAATTACAGCCTTTTCTTTTATGCGATCAGCCCCGCCAAAATTGATTAAAATATCGTCCAATGTATGGAAAATAATCGTACCCTGCTGTGATAAATCAATTTCGGCCACCATGTCCAAAACCTCGGTGGGGAGTTCTTCAACAACTATACAAGTTTCCCGGATGTCCTCATTTAAAATTTGAAAACCCAATTCGACATTTTCCAATTGCAAACCCGTCACCAACGGCAAACCGGAGTGACTTACTGTAGCAATATCTCTAATAACGACCCCTTCTTTGTCTGCCTCATAAAAGCAACCTTCTATCGGTAAAATAATAATCGGTTTTCTTTCTTCAACATCAATTAAAACCGTTCGCGGCAGTTTTCTAGACAAGGAAGCTTTTTTTATTAAGGGGTGAACGAGTATCCTTCCCTCACTTTCCTGCAGGTCTATTTTGAAAATATTTAAATCATAAGGGATATTTGCCAACTGCAAAATTTCTTCCCGCTCGACAGATTCGTTTCCTTTTACCAAAAAGGTATCCAGTTCCCAAAAAGAAGACTGCAAAAAATAAAAAAAAGATATTGCACCCACAACCACAAAAAACAATACCCGGAAAAAAGCTAGTTGCCGTTTTCTGACGCGCTTTAGGCGTTTGTTTCTAGCCACCAAGCCACCTCCAAGGATTGTACCGCTACCTGCTAAAATTTCTTCTTTTGTCATTATAACAGAATACTAAAACTTGTCCAAGATCTTACTAAAAAAAGCAGCGTTTCAAGCTGCACAGATCAATTCCACATCGTATATTGCCCTGCTGGGCTTTCTTCTTTATCGGTATCAATCATCGCCAACAATTTTAATTTCCAGCTGCAGCTCAATTCCAAAGCTCTTGAAAACCAATTCCCTTGCATCACCAATCAGCCTCAGCACATCCTCGGCAGTAGCCCCCCCTTTGTTAACAATAAAATTGGCGTGTTTTTGAGAAATTTCCGCCCCCCCGCGTACCCGACCCTTTAAGCCGGCCTGATCCAGTAGAAAGCCGGCCGCCTTATCTTTGGGATTTACAAAAATACTGCCTGCACTGGGCCAACTCAGCGGCTGTTTCGCTCTGCGCACTGCCAGATTTCTTTCCCTTTTTTGCTGAGTTTCTTTTTGATTTGCTTCTTCAAGTTTAAAATGAACAGCTGCAACAAAGGAAAACCCGCCCTGCAGATTACTGTTTCTGTAGCCTAAATTTAAGGCAGAGGATGGTATTAAGCTAAAAACGCCGTCCTGATTGACGGTCTCAACCCAGGTAACAACCTGACTCATGCTTTGACCATGGGCACCGGCATTCATCACCAAGCCGCCACCTATACTACCCGGGATTCCCGCCATAAATTCCAAACCTGAAAGGCCCCTAAAGCTAGCCAAGTAAGATACTCTCGGCATCAGAGCCCCGGCTTCCGCAATTAAATTATTATCTTCAATGCTTACCCTTTTGGGTCCCCCGGCCAATTTTATAACAAGGCCCGAAATTCCTTTATCTTTAACCAAAACATTGGAACAGTTGCCTAAAAGTGTAAAAGGAAGACCCTTTTTTTCAGCAAAACCTATTAAAGCGGAAATCTCCCCGACCTCCTTTGGTACCACCAAAATTTCCGCCGGTCCCCCTATTCTAAAAGATGTATGCTTGCTCATGGGTTCGGCTAGCAAAACCCTTCCCATGGTTACTTTTGCCAAGTCTTCAGTTATTTTTGTAAACAACATTCCCTCACCCATCCCCTAAGCTTCCTTAGCCAACTCTTCTAATAGTCGTCTTCCCGTTTGCCAAATATCCCCGGCACCAAGTGTCATCACCAGGTCTCCCGGTTTTACACGGGCTACCAGGTATTTTATGATTGCTTCTTGTTGGGGCAAATAAATTGCCCTATCCCCCCCTCTGTTAATTGTTTCCACGATTAATTCAGATGTGATACCCTCTATGGGTTCTTCGCCGGCACTATAAATATCGCTGAGAATAATCTTTGACTCACCGGAAAAAGCTTCGGCAAACTCTTTAAACAACTGTTGGGTACGAGAAAAGCGGTGTGGCTGGAATACAACCCAAATATTTTCCTTTTGCAATTGTCTTGCCGCCCCCAGCACTGCTTTAATCTCAGTAGGATGATGAGCATAATCATCAATAACCATTGTTTCTCTAACTGTGCCCAAGTGCTGAAAGCGCCTTTTCACCCCCCTAAACAGGGCTAAAGATTCTACCACCTTACCGAAAGGCAGGCCAAGTTCCAAGCAAAGTGCAACAGCCGCTAAAGCATTATAGACATTGTGCTCCCCCGGTATTATTAGTTTCATAGTACCCAAATAAGTACCTTTATAATGAATTGTAGCCTTTGAATAGTCACTTTTTAGTTCCAGATTCACTGCTCGATAATCGGCACCTGCACTAAATCCGTAAGTAATCAGATTTGTATGCCTTTCTATAAGAATTTGGTTGGCGGGAGAATCAAGGCATAAAATTGAAAAACCACTACCGGAAACATTATTTAAAAACTCATCAAAAGCTAAGATAATATTTTCAAAACTATGATAATAATCCAGATGATCGTTTTCAATATTGGTTATGATGCCTATGTAAGGATTTAATTTTAGAAAAGAGCCATCACTTTCATCTGCTTCGGCAACCACATATTCTCCTTGGCCCAGTTTGGCATTTTTCCCTAAATTATTTGCTTCTCCCCCAATCACTATCGTCGGATCCCAGCCATTACTTTCCAGACACCAGGCAATCATCGAAGAAGTTGTAGTTTTACCATGAGATCCGGCTATGGCGATTCCTTTTTGTTTCGCCATTAATTCCTCCAGCAGTTCAACTCTTAACAAAACTGGTATCCCTAAGGACTGAGCCTTTTGCACCTCAGGGTTATCCGGGGAAATAGCTGATGAAATCACCACCCTATCAATTTCTTTGACAATCTGTTCAGGGTTATGTTCCTGAAAAATATTGGCACCCAAGTCGGCTAAATTTCTGGTTGTAGAGGAAGATACCAAATCACTACCACTTACTTTGTTTCCTTTTTCCAGCAATATCTTAGCAAGACCACTCATACCTGCTCCACCGATACCTATAAAATGGGTCCAAGACCTACCATTTTGTTGGTTTAACACCGTTTCATTCCTCCTTTGCCTTGAAATCCACCCCTGGATAAATTAAATCTATCAACATTTTATGTGCAATCAAAATTTTAGTTACTAGGGGTTGTCCCACTTGCAAATATTTTTAAACCTTAAATCTGCCGGCTAGCGCTTCAAAATGGCAGCTATCCGGGTTAAAATCAACTCCAAAGCATCCGGTTTACCCATTTTTTTAGCACCAGCGGCCATCTCCTGCAATTTTTGAGGATGCTCAAACAATTCCTGAACCGTAGAAAAGAGTTTTTCGCCGGATAATTCTCCATCCTTAAATATAATAGCTGCATTGCCCTCTTGTAAAGCCCTGGCATTAAATTCCTGGTGATTGTCTGCCGCATAGGGATAAGGAATTAAAATTGATGGCAGTCCTTTGGCCGTGATTTCGGCTAAAAAACTGGCACCGGCTCTACCTATCACTAAATCCGCCACACTCAAAGCAGCTTCCATTTGAAAAATGTAGGGCATTATTTTAATATTTCCAGAAGTAGCCAAATCTATGCCAGCTTGCCTTAGCTTTTCTTGATAAGAGTGGTAACTGCCTGAACCCACAATATGTAACCAGTTAAAATTTTTGTCTTTACTGTTATTTCGATAAACCTCCAACATGCTTTCATTGATACTTTTCGCTCCTTGGCTGCCGCCCACAATTAGAATTCTGAAACCATCCTGTAAATCTAACAATTCCAGCCCTTTTTGTCTGCTTGTTTGGATAATATTTTCTCTAATGGGCAAACCGGTATGAATGACTGCAGTCTTTTTGGCAAAATGAAATTTAGACTGAGGAAAGGTAACCAGAACCTGATCCACCACTTTTGCCAACAAACGATTAGTCAAACCGGGGTAGGCATTTTGCTCATGAATAATGGTAGGAATCTTTAAATTAGCTGCCGCTAACACCACCGGGCCGCAAACATAGCCCCCGGTGCCTATAACTAGGGCAGGTCTGATACGCTTAAGTTGTTTTAAAGCTTGAAAATAGCCTTTGACCGATATTAGTAAGGAACCGACCACCTTTAGGGAAAATTTTCTTTTAAGTCCTGCAGCGGCTACGGGATAGAAAGGCCACCCTTCTTCTTTAATTAACTTTGCTTCCAAGCCTTGTTCCGTCCCAAAATAAACAATTGCCGCCTCAGAATAATGATCCTGAACAGCCCTTCCGATAGAAATGGCGGGGTAAATATGACCACCCGTACCCCCACCCGTTAATACCACGGTCAAGGGTTCAATATTTTTTTTCACCTGTCTGCCTCTTTTCACTAAATTCATTTTAAATTTACCGCCCGCGAAATGTTCAGCAAAATTCCTACGCCAATAAGGGAGAACAATAGGGATGAACCACCGTAACTGATAAAAGGTAGGGTGATACCTGTAACCGGCACCGAACCTGTCACAACCGCTATATTTAGAACCGCCTGAAAACCAATTACGGAAGTAATGCCTATTGCTAGCAGCCTACCAAAATTATCTTGAACACTTAATGCTATCTTGCATCCTCTCCAAATAAAAACACCAAATAAAAATATCACCAGGAAGCCTCCGATAAAACCCCATTCTTCACCTATGATCGCGTAAATAAAATCCGTATGCCTTTCCGGCAAATAAAAAAATTTTTGTTTACTGTCGCCAAAACCCACTCCAAACAATCCGCCACTACCAATGGCCATTAAAGATTGTATAATTTGAAAACCATCTCCCAATGGATCTACCCAGGGATCAACAAAGGCAAAAAAACGCTTAACCCGAAAAGGCTCAAGATAAATGGCGGCCAACACGGAAAAGGCGGCCCCCGCCACCAGGAACAGCAAGTGAAATATCCTGACTCCTGCAACAAAAAACACAATAAAGGTTGCACCCAGAAGTACCACCGTTGTGCCTAAATCTTTTTGTAATAGAATTAAACCGGCAATGATTGCAAGTACTGCTAAATTAGGCAAAACGCCCTTTTTAAAACTTTGAGTCTTCTCCAAGTTGCGGCTATAAAACCGTGCTAAAAACATCACCATAGTCAATTTGGCCAATTCAGAGGGTTGTAGCCGCAAATTTTCAAAACCCAGCCACCTTGTTGCCCCATGACTAAAAATACCGACTACTAACACCAGGGATAATAAAATGATGGTGCCCAACATAAACCAGCCTACATAACCTCTATACCATTTATAATCTATATTCATTACTAAAAACATTGCTAAAAGTCCAAAGGCAGTCCAGGTAAGTTGCTTCTTCAAGAAATGGTAGGGGTCACCATATTCCTGCCCTGCCACAACAGCACTTGAACTAAAGACCATTAAAACACCAAAGGCCAGTAATGCGATCACTGTAATAAACAAAATGAAATCCGGTGCATTTTTTTTCCTTTTCATGAGTTGATCTCTCCCCTGTTACAGCTTACCTAAGCCAAATCCTTTACCAACCTTTTAAATTCCTCACCGCGTTCCTCAAAATTCTTAAAAAAATCAAAACTGGCGCAGGCCGGTGATAGTAATACTAAATCCCCTGGTTTAGCCAATTTCGCGGCCAGAAGAACTGCCTCACTGAAATAAGCTACCATTCTTACCTGTTGAAAATCCACATTTGTTACCGCAGCCAAAATTTCTTCCGCTGTATCCCCCACTAAAACCAATTCCTTAACTTTTTCTTTGATTTTTTTAGCCAACAGACTGAAATCTACCTGTCCTTTACTACTACCGCCAGCTATTAAAATAATAGGCTTTTGAAAGGCTTCTAAGGCCTTAATTGCTGATTCCGGATTTGTTCCTTTAGAGTCGTTGATGTATTCCACTCCGCCAATCTCGGCAACCCTTTCCAGGCGATGGGGGACTCCCTTGAAGCTTTTTAAAGAATTAGCGATCCGTTCATTTGACAAATTTAACACCTTTCCAACCGCAACTGCAGCCAAGGCATTCTCTAGGTTATGACTTCCGGGGATAGCTAGTTGTTCAACAGGTAATAGTGCTTCTTCTGTCCCTGCTAAATTGTGATATATTAAACCTTCCGAAACATAAATACCTTTTTCTAATCTATGCTGACGACTAAAAAAAATAACTTTTCCGGGGCAGCTTTCCTGCAGGCCCCGAATAAGCAAATCGTCAAAATTCAGTATTGTAAAATCTTTTTTAGTTTGATTCCGAAAAATCCGAGCCTTGATGCTTAAATAGTTTTTCATATTGCCATGCCGATCCAGGTGATCGGGAGCCAAGTTTGTAAGCACAGCTACCTGAGGATGGAAGTCTCTAACCCATTCCAATTGATAGCTACTTACTTCCAAAACAAAGTAGTGGGCTGGTTTCTTTTGCAGCACCTTTTCGATGAACGGAATCCCAATATTGCCTGCTACAGAGGAGGGAATCTTTGCATCCTGCAATAACCGACCCACCAGGGCAGTCGTTGTTGTCTTTCCGTTTGTACCTGTGATGGCAACTATTTTACCGGAGTTCAGCAAATAAGCTGCTTCTATTTCACTGATAATAGGTATCTTGTGGGTTAGCGCCTCCACTAGGGGTTTGGTCCCGGCGGGGACACCCGGGCTGGTAACAATTAAGTCAAAATTGTTTTTGTTAATATTAAGATCGTCTTGCTGTGTAATGCTGATTGGCCAACCGTTTAACAACTTTACTGTTACCCCCAAATCCGCAATGGATTTGGAATCTGTAACAGTTATCTGGGCGCCCATAGCTGCCAGAGTTTTAGCGGCGGCTAGACCACTCTTGCCCATTCCTACTATTAAAACTTTTAAATCTTTGTAATCCAACACCCCGCCCCCTATCCAACGAAAATAAAAATCGAAACCCCTATTACAGCTAGTAGGCAGGCGAAAAACCAAAATCTTTTAACCACCGTTGTTTCATGCCAACCCGCCAGCTCAAAATGATGGTGCAAAGGACTCATCAAAAAAAACCTTTTACCGGAAAAACGAAAATAAATTACTTGTATAATAACTGACAGAGCCTCAATTACATAAACTCCTCCAATAACAAACAGTAATAATTCAGTACCGGTCAGTATGGCTAAAATGCCCAGGGCCCCTCCCAAAGCTAGGGAGCCTGTATCCCCCATAAACACCTTAGCCGGATGGCGATTGAACACCAAAAAACCCAGGCAACCTCCGGCCAAAGCTGCTGCAAAAATTGTCAAGGCAACTAAGTTAAGCCTCCAGGCAATAAATAAATAAGCAACAGCAGCAAAAAACATAGTCCCCGCAGCCAGGCCATCCAAACCATCAGTCAAGTTGACCGTGTTAGTTGTAGCCACCAATACGATTAGGGCAAAAAAGGGATAAAACCAACCTAAGTTTACTTGGCGGCTAAAAATAGCAACCTCTGTACCTCTGTCGGTCATGGTTGCTACCAAAATTCCCAATAAAAGCCCTAAAGCTATTTCTGCAGTTAGCTTATACCTGGCCTTTAAACCCAGGGACCGTTTTAAAGCAACCTTTATGTAATCATCCGCAAAACCTATAACACCATAGCCGACCAAGGTGAACAAAGCTAAAGCAATATGGGTTTCACCCCCGGCAAAAAAAATAGTAGTCATTACAATAGCTATTAAAAAGATCAAGCCCCCCATAGTAGGGGTTCCTGCTTTGCTTAAATGACTTCTGGGACCGTCATCCCTAACCATTTGTCCCATTTTTAATTTCCTGAGCAGGGGAATAAAGATGGGTGCCAAAACTATTGTCACAATACCTGTTATAATTAATGATAATAATATAAATTTCATCCAGCAATTACTCCTCTCCCTGCCGGTTGATCAGTATAATTCCATCCCCGATCACAACTATCCCCCCGGGGATGTCCACTACTAAGTTACGGGTTTTCCCCTAATCCTTTTTCAGCAGCCTTCTCACTACTTCTCTGTCGTCAAAAGGATACTTTTTATCCCCAATGATCTGGTAATCCTCATGTCCTTTACCGGCAATCAGCACTAAATCACCCGCATTGGCCAGACTGATGGCTCTTTCAATGGCCTTCTTTCTGTTTCTTACTATCTCAAAGCTGCCCCCTGCCCGCAGGAGGCCAACTTTTATTTCGTCTATAATTAAATCGGGATCTTCGGTTCGAGGATTATCGGAGGTTAAAATTGTATAGTTGCTCAAACTTCCGGACACCTCTCCCATTAAGGGCCTTTTTGAACGATCCCGGTCCCCGCCACAGCCAAAGACCGTAATTATTTTTTCTTTGCAAATTTCCCGGGCAGTTTTTAAAACATTTTCCAAACCATCTGGTGTATGAGCATAATCTACTATAATGGTATAATCCCGGCCTTCTTGAAGGGCTTCAAACCGCCCGGGAACCCCGGGAAGCTGCTTTAAGGCTAAGGCAATTGTTTCCATAGGAACCTCTTCCTTGAAAGCTACCGCTATCGCTGCAAGAGCATTGTAAATACTGAAACGACCCGTTAAATTAAGTTTAATGTGAAAATTAGGCATATTTTTAAGCCTAAAACTAGCACCTTCCGCCGTTATCTGAAGGTCTACTGCTTGAAAATCACTTGGTTTATCAATGCTGTATGTAAAAACAGGAACGGGACTTAAACTTTTGAAATATGCTGATTGCCCATCATCGTTATTCACTATAGCATATTTAAACCTTTTTTTAACTCCGGTACCTAATTGGCTAAATAGTTTACCCTTAGCCTTTTTATAGCTGTCAAAGTCACCGTGAAAATCCAAATGATCCCTAGTAAGATTGGTAAAAACAGCCACATCAAACTCAGCCTCTTCAACCCGGTTAAGAACTAAAGCATGGGATGATACTTCCATCATAACATAATCTACCTTATCCTCAACCATAGTTTTAAAAAGTCTTTGCAGGTTCAGAGATTCCGGTGTTGTATGTGTTGCAGGCAAAACCCTGCTGCCGATACGATTCACAATCGTACCTGTTAAAGCCGTTTTTTTACCCCACTCCAGAAAAATAGCTTCCAACAAATTAGTTGTGGATGTTTTTCCGTTGGTGCCGGTAATGCCAATTAAGCTGAACTTTCGGGATGGATAATCAAAATAATAAGCGGCTAAAAGGGCCAATGCCTTTCTAGTATCCGGTACTTCAACTACAGTCACCCCATTAAAAGCTTCGATTGGATGTTCCACAACCAAGGCTTTTGCTTTTCTCTTAACGGCCTCCGAAGCGAAGTAATGACCATCAGATAAAGCTCCCGAAATACATACAAAAAGGGAGCCTTCATTAACTTGCCGGGAGTCAAATTGCAAATCAACTACCGTAGTCTCCCAACTGCCGGAAAGCAATTTTGCATGGGGCAAAAATGACCTGATCTCTCCTATCTTAAACATTTTTTATCCTCCGTTTTAAAAAACTGCCTTCTATTTTTCACGGGTTAAAGCCTGCTGCGTTTTTTAAAACTATGCATAGTGTTTCCTGAAAACCCTTTCCTAAAACCTCATTGGCCCAACTCACTGATCACGGGCTAATTACAGCTGAAGTCTTTTCATCAACAAAGATTACCTCAACTTCTGTGCCCGGTTCTACTAAGGACCCCGGGGTGGGAATCTGTTCCACGGCAATACCTGCTACCCCTTTAGGCCTTAAAATTAGGCCCATGGCTTCAACTAAGGTTGCCGCATCCGAAATACGACTTCCCGTTAAATCCGGCACCGTTAATTGAGTGTTACCCTCAACTTTTGCACCTAAATATAAAATCACTTTAGTCCCCTTATCAACCTTTGCCAGCCCTTTAGGAGTTTGTTCCACCACTATTAGGCCCTGCCCTTGAAACTCGGCCAACAGACCAACTGATTGTAAAGCGGCTTTTGCTTGTTCCGGCTCAACATTGGTCACATCCGGAACTGTTACTTCCGGCAGTTTAACCTTTTCTCGATCCTTGAGCTCCGCTTGTGTAAATTGAGGAGCTACTTCTAAATAATGCAGACTATCCTCCATCACCTTTTGAAAGACGGGAGCGGCCACTGTTCCCCCGTAGTAGATACCTTGTGGTTCCTCCACTACGACCAAGGTAACCAAACGAGGGTTGTTGACGGGGGCTACCCCAACAAAAGAAGCTACATATTTATTTTCCAAATATCCGCCCTTCCCCGCAATTTGAGCCGTCCCGGTTTTGCCCCCTACCCGGTAACCAGGTATGTAGGCATTTCTACCGGTACCGTTACTTACTACCCTTTCCAGAGCCAAGGCAACTTGACGGGATGTTTCTTCTGAGATAACCTTTCTAACCAATTCAGGTTCGAAGGATTCCACAACTTCTTTTTCATCATTCCAAATTTCCTTTACCAAGCGGGGCCTATATAAATATCCACCATTCACAGAAGCTGAAACGGCGGAGGCCAGTTGCAGAGGGGTAACAGCTATTCCCTGCCCGATAGAGATAGTTGCTATATTAATGGGCTTTAACTGGGCCTCCGGAATCATGATACCTTTTGCTTCGCCAAACAAGTCAATTCCGGTTGCTTCTCCCATCCCAAAAGCTTTAAGGTAAGTATACATAAGATTTTTTTCTTTTGCTTCCAGCCTTAGCCCCACTTCCACAAAAACCGGGTTGCAAGAATTTTCTATCCCCTCTAAAAATGACTGACTGCCGTGGGGATTTCCGGTTCTCCAGCAGCTAATTCTTTCTTTGCCCACCATTATATAACCGGGGTCATAAAAGCGGTCATCCATTTTGACCACTTTTTCCTCTAAAGCCGCCGCCGTAATGGGTATTTTGAAAGTTGATCCGGGTTCATAAGAATTTGAAACTGCAATATTACGCCAAGAGCTTTGGGGGAAACTGCCATAGCTATTGGGATCAAAGGTAGGTCTTGAAGATAAGCCTAAAATGTCACCATTTTTGGGGTCCATCACAATTATGGTAGCACTTTTTGGCTGGCTGGGACCATCCATTAATTTATCCAGTTCCCTTTCTACAATATACTGGATAGTTTCATCAATTGTGAGTACAATTCCGTCACCATTTGTTGGTGGAATATATTGATGCATAGCTTCGGGAATCTCTCTGTTCAAGGCATCAAACTCAATAATTACCCTGCCGGGCTCCCCCTTTAACACTTGGTCATACTTTTTTTCCAAGCCTTCCAAACCCTGATTATCTATACCTGCAAAACCCAGGACATGAGCAGCTAAAGAACCTTTGGGGTAATACCGCTGGCTCTCCTCATACACTTCTACACCGGGCAGATTTAACTTTTTAACCTCCGGCCCCAATTCAAAGCCTATTTTTCTTTTAAGCCACACAAAAGACACATTTTTGGTTATCTTCTCATATACATCCGCTTCCGATAATTCTAAAATCCGGGCCAATGTGTGGGCTATTTCCTGAGCCTTGCCCGAATTTCTTACTTGACTGGGAAAAACACCAATAGAATCCGTGCTAATGCTAATGGCCAATTCCTTGCCGTTGCGATCAAAGATTATACCCCTTTTGGCCTCAATCCTGACATCACGCAAACGATTTTGGATGGCCTTTTCTTGAAACCAATCACCCTTTACAAATTGTATCCAGCCTAAACGTAAGGAAAGCAAAAAAAGAATCCCCGTCATTATAAAAAACAGCCAGGTGATTCTTTTACGAATAACTAGGGAAAGATTCATAATGGCCTCCTAAATAGCGATTTTTGCACGTATTTGCTCTTTTATTCAGGACTTATTCTTTTCCAAAACTACAGCCAAAAGAGCCGCTACTTTTTGTTGAAACAAAGGCCTGCTATCCGCATGAAATTGTTTTTCTTTCTCGGTTTCCGCAGTAACCGCAAGAGGTGTCTCCACTTGGGCTTCGCTCCAGTTAGCGTTATCTGCCAACAACAAATAATCTTCCACCAAAGGTTTTCTCATGCCAAGTTCCGTAACGGCAATAGCCTCCACTCTTTCCAAGGAATCCTCCTTAGAAATTTCCAAACGGATTCTTTCATTAGTAACGGCTAATTCCTTTACTTCCGCCTTTAACTTGTTTAATTCATATCCTTTGGCGGTGATTCCAACAGCCAGTGAATAAAAATGAACCCCCCCGGCAAAAATTGCACAAACCATCAGTACCATCACAATTTTATAAAAACGGGGCAAATGCTTTGTTCCGGAAACAGAACTTGGTTTTATAGCTGTTTTTACTTCAGATTCTTTTCGACTCAAAGCTTCAGATGCTTCGAAAGCAATTTCCAACTTTTCCGCTGCTAACAAACCTATTCACACTCCTTCCCAATTAGAACCGGTTCGGTTAAACCGGCTTAGCCCCAACAATCCCCAAAATTACTACCTTTTTTCGGCTGCACGCAACTTAGCACTTCTAGCACGCAAGTTCCTGCTAACCTCCTTTATAGACGCTGTTACAGGCTTTTTTGTCAGTATTCTATATATTGGTTGTCCTCCGCAATTACAAACGGGAAATTCCGGCGGGCAAATACAGCCTTTGGCATTGTCCAAAAAGTTTTGTTTAACCAATCTATCCTCCAAGGAATGGAAGGAGATAATCACCAACCTTCCGCCGGGATTAAGGAAATTAGCAACTTTTTTTAAAGTCTCCGATAAAACCCCCAGTTCGTTATTAACTGCAATCCTTAACGCCTGAAAGGTTCTGGTAGCCGGGTGCAAGCCTTTTTGGCGAGCTCCCTTGGGAACGGCCTTTAAAATTATTTCCACCAGCTCACCGGTAGTTTTGACGGGAGAAACCCGTCGCGCTTCTACGATAAATTTTGCTATTCTTTTCGCCCAACGTTCTTCCCCATATTTGAAAATTATTTCAGCCAGGTCTGCCTCCGACCCGGTGTTAACTAAAATTTTGGCAGTTAAAGTTCCTTCCCTGTTCATTCTCATATCCAACGGCGCGTCTTGCTGAAAACTAAAGCCTCTATCCTTGGTATCCAATTGAAAAGAGGATACACCTAAGTCCAATAAAAATCCGTCTACCTTTTCGATACCTAAAGCTTTTAAACAACGGTCAAATTCCT
>Ga0265293_10008170_pt1 | contig 15648 bp, 12 predicted proteins | sample Munlanlewell138R_FD_192505 | JGI IMG/M metagenome (GOLD analysis project Ga0265293, IMG submission 192505) | Leachate microbial communities from a municipal landfill in Southern Ontario, Canada - Leachate well 138R | ecosystem: Engineered > Solid waste > Landfill > Unclassified | place: Canada...
CGTCGGCGCCGAACGATATCTCGCGACCGGCGAACTCCTCACCGAGGACGACCTCCGGGAACTCTCGAAGTTCCGGGCGATCTACTTCGGCGCTATCGGCGATGAGCGGGTGAAGCCCGGGATCCTCGAGAAGGGTATACTGCTCTCCATCCGGTTCTACTTCGACCAGTTCGTGAACCTCCGACCGATCAAGCTCCTCGAGGGTGTCGAGACACCGCTCGCAGACAAGGGGCCGGAGGATATCGACTTTGTCGTTGTCCGGGAGAACACCGAGGACTTCTACGTCGGTATCGGGTCGCGGTTCTCCGGTGTGCGCGAAGAAAAGACGCTCGAGGTCATCCGCGACCTCTATGAGATCAGGTTCGGGCTCGATGTCGAGACCGATGCGGACGAGATCGCCTACCAGATCGGTGTCATCACCCGGCCGGGCGCGGAGCGGGTGATCCGCTACGCCTTTGATACCGCCATGACGCGGGAAAAAAAGGTCACATCGGTCGACAAGGCAAACGTCCTCTCCGATGTCTACGGTCTCTGGCGGGACGTCTTCTCCGATGTCGCCGCCGGGTACCCGGATGTCTCGACCGATTTTAACTTCGTCGATGCCGTCACGATGTGGTTTGTCAAGAACCCCGAGTGGTTCGATGTCGTCGTCACGCCGAATATGTTCGGCGATATCATAACAGACCTCGGGGCCATGATCCAGGGCGGGCTCGGGCTCGCCCCCGGCGGGAACATCAATCCGGCGGGGACGTCAATGTTTGAGCCGATACACGGTTCGGCACCGAAGTACCGGGGCAAGGATGTCGCAAACCCGCTTGCCACCATATGGGCAGGCTCAATGCTCCTCGATCACATCGGCGAGCACGATGCGGCGAAGGCGGTCCTCGGCGCGATAGAGAAGAGCATCCTTGAGGGGTTCGTGACCCGGGATATGGGCGGAGCGAAGAAGACGAGCGAGGTCGGCCGGCACGTCGCAGCGCTCGTGAAGACGGTGTAAGTGTGCCTGGGGGTATCTTTTTTACCATTTTTTAAGTGTCTCGGGGGCGAGGAGGTTCCCGGTTGAGTAGTACACTCCAGAGTAGTATACTCCAGAGTGTACTATTTTCTCTCCTCAAGCAACCGCCGGATCGCCCTCGACCGCGACAGGCTCTTCTCTCTGCACAAACCCCATAATCTTCTCCTGGGGAGTGCCGGAATCCTCGATCCCGGCGAGGACGATCTCGGCCCGCGCTTGGCCGGAGTAGCCGGCGGTCTGGATGTAGCGTAACGAAAGTTCTGTAAAATTGAAGCCCCCGATCCAGGGATCTGCAAGCAATCCCTGGAGCAGTGGGGGCCGGTTTTTCCTGAACACGAAGAAGTTTTTCAGCGACACGAAGCATGCATGAGGTTAGCCCTCAAAAACCGGGGGAGGGAGATTCCTCTCCGGTTCAGTCCAGTGCGGTGATTGCGTCAGCCCAGTCCTCGATCGCATCACGGATGCTGTCATCCTGATAGGATGAGATCCGGACACTCTTCCGGGTGAAGGTGACGTAGGATAGAGATGCCGAGCGTTAAATGTTGCATGGTAAGCCAGTCGGGGTCTTTTGATGCCTCTTTGTAGATCTGGAGGAGTGTCTTTTTCGGGACGTTCTCGATGATATGCTGAATCGCCCTCTCGCGCTCTTCGTCACTGATCTTGAGATACATCCTGCTTCCTCCTGGAAGAGATAAACTGCATCGCTACCCGGACCTGCACTACAAACGCTCCCGCTGCCGCGAGTGCAAACAGGCAGTAACCGAGTGGATAGATGAGCGAGTGCGCCAGGCCCGGGAGCGCGTAGGCCCAGCCCGGGCTTGCGATCTGTATCAACATGGCTATGACGAAGAACCTGACTATCCATTCGGCAGGGTAGAGGAGGTCTCTGGCGGTTGTTGCGGCGGGCATAAGGGGGGTTATGCCGCGCGGGTGTTTAAAAAGGCATGGCTTTATTATGGGTATTGGGTGGGTCATCTCTCTTTTGTAACAGCCTGGAAGCATGCTCGTGACCGGACTCAAGAATGTAAGCCCCCTTTTCTTCCAGTAGCTTCTCTCCGTCACTAGCTTCTTAAATGTCTCTCGCGAGCGGGGCCATCAGGTGCTCACAGCCGGCGATGAACGTCACTGATGCTCCTCGTTTGATCGCTCGCCGGGGGGGCGGGGGGGTGGTCCCGACCCTTGCACCTTTGCAGCAGATTTCATGCAGGTTTGCACCACCTGTTGCAAAGATCAGACGGCCGAAAACGGCGTCGGTTCTACCAGTACCTGTACAGATAGAGAGAAGTGTCTCTCTCTAAGTACTGAATTACAGCAGAACACTCACACAGTCGCAGGCGCCGGTTCAGGGGTGAGTGAGTGTGCGTGTGTGTGCGAAAGCCAAAACGGTGTAAGTGATCCTGTACTACAGCCGATACAGGCCGAAAACACTGATCAAAGCCCATTCACCCGACCGTTCACCGACATCACCTGCTGCAAGGTGGTGCAAAGTGGTGCAAAACGGGGGCCCGTGCTGCAAGAATCCCTGCCGGGGGTGCTCGATCACAGGACGTTCTCCCGGGTGCGGGTGGATCCCGGCCGGTGCGAAATCTGTGGGGAAGAGCGCAGGCGGGGGTGCGATGAGCCCCATCGTTCCTTCTGCTAGGGGCGACGAGCGAGCATACGAGTTTTTCTGGGTTAATGTTACAAGCCGACGTGTTATACAACTTGATCTTTTGTTTACACGGTTATCATCTGCCTTCTCGTGCTCCAGGGGCGCCAGGATAGAAACTATTATATATCTAGCGAGTAATTGAATATTATACTGGGTTAGTAGGGATCTACTAAGTTCAGAAAATATGAGTATAATTTGGTGTATATGTATGAAGACTAAAACTCAACTGGACCACCTTGTCACGAGTGTCATGCGTGGTGTGGCGGTTCAGACACCGAAACGTTCTGATGCGGAGACCACTGCGGTCATCAATATCAAGGACATCGCCGAAGGTCGGATAGATACTACATCTCTTGAGAGGCGAGTCATTACAAGCGCCAGGCACGGCGAAGATGAGCGTATTCAGGAGGGAGACCTCATCGTAGCCCTCCGTGGCTCCCAGTTCAAAGCAGGAGTTGCTGATAAACAGGCCAGCGGACATTTCATAACCTCCAATCTCGTCGCTCTCCGCCTTGACTTAAACAAAGTGATCCCCGAGGTGCTCGCCGCCTACCTCAACAGCCCTGAAGGGCAGTACATCCTGATGGCAAGATCAAAGGGCACTACTGTTCCTTCGATCAACCAGAAAGAACTCCTCAGCATCGAGGTTCCTCTGCTTTCTATGGAAAATCAACAGCATATCAGAGACTATCTCCACTCAACAGACGAGTACCTCGCAACGCTCCGAGCAGAGGAAGAAATAGTGCGGAAGATCCGCGATTATGCCATATTTCGCTCTTTTGAGGTGAGGGCATGAGATCCACTCCAGACAATGCGGTCGAAGAAATCTGGAAAGCATTCGATACAACTCGTTCACTCCTCAGGCTAGATCAGGCATATCTTTACATCCTTGGGATCGTCGGACTAAAGAGTCTCTCGGATCGTGGGGACGATGAAACAGTCCGGTGGAGCGAGATTGTATCCGAATCCTACGATATGGGTGTTACACTGAATGCAGCACTATCCCGTGTAGAGGTAGCATATCCCGAATATCTGGGATGGTTTGGGGATCTGGATTATAATCTCAAGGCTTTTGGGGATCACAAAGCATTGAACAGCTTCTGGCAACCTGTCGTATCTGCTATAGCAAAGATTGACTTCGCTGAGATGCTGGACAGAGATCCACTGGCGCTCCATCGTCTTTGCATTGAACTCAGTGAGCGAGTATCTCTGGGTAGCGGTGCGAGGGGGAGGTTCGAGGAGCCAGAGGGGCTTGCTGCTCTTATGTCGGCGCTGCTTGCCCCGCGAGATGGTCAGACCATCTATGATCCGTTCTGTATGAACGGTGCCGCTCTGCTCAGTGCATCGTTGTTGGCGAAGGATCGAGATCCGGGCGCAGGTCTGGATCTATATGCACAGACTCTCGACCGCAAGGCCGCGCAGAATATTTGTCTGAATATGCTCGTTGCCGGGGAGCACGACACACACGTTGCTGCCAGTGATATCATACGGGATCCCGGCTTCATCGATGGACGGAACGTGAAGACATTCGATAGAATCCTCTGTACACTTCCATTCGGGATAAAAAGCTGGGGGGGTGAGATCGCGCAGTATGATCCTTTTGGCCGGTTCGTTTATGGCCTTCCTCCCGCAACTCAGGGCGATTTTGCGTACCTGCAGCACTGTATCGCATCGCTTGCAGATGACGGTGTACTCGTTGCGGTCGTGCCGCTCTCACTGCTCTTTAAGGAGCGGCGTGAGGGGGAGATCAGGCGCCGAATTATCGAAGCGGACCTCATCGAGGCCGTGATAAGTCTCCCGCCCAAACTTCTCCTGCAGACATCGGTCTCCACCGCTCTCCTGGTTATTCGCCGAACGAAGCCAGAGGAGCGGAAGGATAAGATCCTGTTTGTAAATGCATCAAAGGGGTTCCTGCCAGGCAGATCTCAGAATATCCTGCGAGATGAAGACATAGCGGCAATTGAAAAAGCATATATGACCTTTAGCGAAAAGGATAAATTTAGCACGGTCTGTTCGATCAAAATCATTGCGGAGCAGGACTTCAGTCTGATAGTCTCGGATTATGTGATCGAAACACCGGATCTTGAAGTAACACTCGACCTTGGAGAGGCAGTCCAGGAACTTGACAGACTACGCCGGCAGCGGGCCGGGCAATATGAGAGGATGAATACAATGCTAGCAAAACTTATGGAAGAGGGGGAGGGGGACTGATGACTGACGGTAACAATACAAACGGAGATGGCGCAATACTCGGGTTTGAGAACAAACTCTGGGAGGCCGCAGATAAGCTTCGCTCGAACATGGATGCGGCGGAGTACAAGCACGTAGTTCTCGGCCTGATCTTTCTCAAATACATCTCAGACGCCTTCATAGAGCGATACGGGGAGCTAATGGTCCTGCAGGAAGAAGGGGCCAATCCTGAGGATCGTGATGAGTACATCGCTGAAAGCGTTTTCTGGGTGCCAAAGACGGCCCGCTGGTCATACCTCCGGGCGAATGCGAGGAGTCCGGAGATCGGGGTGCTGATCGATCAAGCGATGGAGGCGATCGAGAAGGAAAATCCCTCGTTGAAGAATGTTCTCCCAAAGGATTACGCACGGCCGACACTGGATAAGACCCGTCTGGGCGAACTCATCGACCTTATCAGTGGAATTACGGTCGGAACCTATGACGCGCGATCACAGGATGTGCTCGGGCGTGTGTATGAGTACTTCCTCGCAGAGTTTGCAAGTGCGGAGGGGAAGAAGGCTGGGCAGTTCTACACACCCCGGTGCATCGTCCAGACGCTGGTAGCGATGCTCGCCCCCTATAAGGGTCGTGTCTATGACCCCTGTTGTGGTTCAGGCGGAATGTTCGTCCAGAGCGAGGAGTTTGTAGAGGCACACGGTGGCCGCCGGCATGATATCAGCATATACGGCCAGGAGTCAAACCCGACGACCTGGCGTCTGGCGAAGATGAATCTCGCCATACGCGGGATCGAGGGGAACCTCGGGGATCAGCACGCCGACAGTTTCAAAAATGACCTCCACAAGACCCTGAAGGCCGACTACATCCTCGCAAATCCGCCGTTCAACTTGAAGGATTGGGGCGGAGAGGGACTCCGGGATGACGTGCGGTGGAAGTATGGCATCCCGCCGGAGAACAATGCGAACTTCGCCTGGCTGCAACACATGATCCACCACCTCGCCCCCACCGGGCAGGCGGGAGTTGTGCTTTCGACCGGTTCGATGTCTGGAGGGCAATCTGGCCAAGGGGAGATCCGGCAGGCGATCGTTGAGGATGACCTTGTGGACTGTATGGTGGCACTTCCCGGCCAGCTCTTCTACTCAACTCCAATCACAGCATGCCTCTGGTTCCTCTCCCGCAATAAAAAGAATCACCTCTTCCGCGACCGGCGCCGCCAGATCCTCTTCATCGATGCCCGGAAGATGGGTAAGATGGTGGACCGCACACACCGGGTTCTGACCGCTGAGGATATCGAGCAGATCGCAGGGATCTATCATGCCTGGCGGGGTGACCCCGATGCCGGGGAGTATGAGGATGTGCTCGGGTTTTGCCGGAGTGTGACCATCGAGGAGGTCGCAAAGCGCAGTTACATCCTGTTGCCAGGAAAGTATGTTGGGGCCGAAGAGATCGAGGACGATGGGGAACCGTTTGAGGAAAAGATGGAGCGGTTGGTGGAGGAACTCGCGGAGCAATTTACCATGTCGGCGAGGCTGGAAGGAGAAATTCTGGTTCATTTAAGGAGATTTGGTTATGAGTCTCTCTGACTGGCAGACCGTGAAAGTTGATGACATAAAGGCGTTAACAAAAAATGCACTTGCTATGGGACCATTTGGATCCAACATTAAATCTGATTTTTTTGTCCCGGACGGCGTCCCTGTAGTTCGGGGAAACAACCTCAATGCAGATAGATTCAATGATAACGACTTTGTATTCCTAACAGAAGAAAAAGCCGATGAATTGTCGAGTGCCAATGCCTTCTTAGATGACATTGTATTCACACATAGGGGTACATTAGGTCAAGTTGGAATCATTCCAAAGAACTCGAAATATGCCCGATACGTCGTATCTCAGAGTCAGATGAAACTAACTTGCGATAAAAAGAGGGTAGATCCATATTTCATCTTCTACTTCTTTAGGTCGCCCATCGGCCAACATCGCCTTCTTCAGAATACGTCAACTACGGGTGTTCCAGCCATTTCTCGTCCCTTGACCTCATTACGAAACATCGAAATACCCCTCCCTCCTCTTCCCGAACAACACGCCATCGCCCACATCCTCGGCACCTTCGACGACAAGATTGAACTGAACCGCCGTATGAACGCCACCCTTGAGGCCATGGCGCGAGCGATCTTCAAGTCCTGGTTCGTTGATTTCGACCCGGTGTGGGCGAAGATGGAAGGAGAGGAGCCCGCCGGGATGGATGCGGAGACGGCGGCGCTGTTTCCTGAGGTGTTTGAGGAGGTCGATGGGAGAGAGGTGCCGACGGGGTGGGAGATCTCAACCATTGGATTTGTTCTTGAACTTGCTTATGGGAAGGCGCTGAAAGAGTCTGAACGTCTCCCAGGGCAAATTCCAATATATGGTTCAAATGGTCAAATTGGATGGCATGACGAGCCCTTAGTCAAAGGGCCTGGAATCATTGTTGGTAGAAAAGGTAACCCCGGCACTGTAGTTTGGTCGCATACGGATTTCTTCCCTATCGATACAACATTCTATGTCACGCCAAAAATGCAGTCTATGAGCTTACCATATCTATATCATGAATTAATGCTCCAAAGCTTGCCATCTTTGGGATCAGACTCTGCTGTTCCAGGTCTCAATCGAAACATCGCCTACATGAACTCTATTGTCATCCCTCCCGCTGAAGTAATAAAGAGATTCGATACCGCCGTTATGCCATTGTTTAATCTAATTTATTTGAACACTATGCAATCCCGCACCCTCGCCGCCCTCCGCGACACCCTCCTCCCGAGGCTCATCTCCGGCGAGATCCGCGTCCCCGACGTCATGCTGGAGGCGGTGGAGACATGAACACCCGATTCTATGAGTCAGAGGTCGAAGAGGCCGCACTCCAGTGGTTCGCTGAGATCGGCTACGAAGTCCTCTACGGTCCGGATATCGAACCGGACGGGACATATCCAGAGCGCACCGACTATGCCGACCCCCTGCTCCACGGCCGGCTCCGGGAAGCACTCACCAGGATCAATCCGGGACTCCCGGAACCAGCCATCAACGAAGCTTACCGCAAGATCACCACTGCCGGCTCCCCCTCCCTCATCGAGAACAACCAGGCCTTCCATCGCTACCTTACCGACGGGGTCACGGTCGAATACCGGAACGTCGAAGGCGCGATCCGTCACGGCATCGTCCAGCTCATCGACTGCACCGACCCCGGCAACAACGATTGGACAGTTGTAAACCAGTACACCGTGAAGGGGCCGGACCGCCCCCGCCGCCCTGATATCGCCGTCTTCATCAACGGACTCCCGATCGCCGTCATCGAGCTCAAGAATCCCGGCGATGAAGAGGCGACCATCTGGACGGCATACAACGACCTCCAGACCTACAAACAGCAGATCCCATCACTCTTCGCCTTCAATGAGCTTCTGGTCATATCCGATGGCGTCGAGGCGAGGATCGGATCGCTCACCGCCGACGAAGATTGGTTCATGCCCTGGAGGACGGTTGATGGAATCAAGATCGCACCCACGACCGCCCCTCAGCTTGAAACCCTCATACGAGGCCTTTTCACCCACGAGCGGCTCACCGAGTACCTGAAAAACTTCATCCTCTTTGAGAGTGACGGATACAGAGTCATCAAGAAGATCGCCGGCTACCACCAGTTCTTCGCGGTCCAGGAGGCTACATCGAGCGCAGTACAGGCGTCATCCCCTGACGGCGACCAGAAAGGTGGCGTCATCTGGCACACCCAGGGATCCGGGAAGAGCCTCACCATGGTCTTTTACGCACGAAAGATCATCCTCCACCCGGCGATGGAAAATCCAACCATAGTCGTGCTGACCGATGAGAACGACCTCGATAACCAGCTCTTTGACACATTCTCTCACTGCGCCGATCACATCAGACAAAACCCGGTCCAGGCGAACAGTCGGGGACACCTCAGAGAACTCCTGCAGAGAGAGTCCGGCGGCGTCGTCTTCTCCACGGTCCAGAAGTTCTTCCCGGATAAAGACGAGGAAGAGCACCCCCTCCTCTCAGGCCGGCATAACATCATCTTCATCGCCGATGAAGCGCACCGGAGCCACTACGGTTTCCAGGGTCGCATTGACAGGGAGACCGGATACATCAGGTACGGGTTTGCCGAGTACATCAGGCAGGCCCTCCCTAACGCCACATCGATTGGGTTTACCGGCACCCCCATATCACTGAAGGATCGGGACACGCGGCGGGTCTTTGGAGACTACATCAGCATATATGACGTCATCCAGGCCCAGGAGGATGGCGTTGTCGTGCCTATCTACTACGAGGGGCGCCACGTCAAGCTCAAGCTCCCTGAGGAATTAAAACCCAGGATCGACGAAGAGCTAGAAGAGATCATCGAGGGTGAAGACGAAGAGACACAGGAGCGGCTCAAATCAAAGTGGGCGCAACTTGAGGCCATAGTCGGAACTCAGCGCAGGATCGACACCATCGCCGAGGACATCATCAACCACTTTGAGAGGCGCCTGGGGACCCTCGACGGGAAGGCAATGATCGTCTGCATGAGCCGGCGGATCTGTGTGGAGATGTATAACGCCATCATCCGGCTCCGCCCCGAGTGGCAGGGTGAAGACGACACCACTGGCGCCATCAAGGTCGTCATGTCGGGGTCCAAGTCGGAAAAACCAGAATGGCAGATGCATTTCCGCACCAAAGCACAACGAAACTTCCTCAGAAACCGGTTTGTGGATCCAAAAGATCCTTTCAGAATCGTCATCGTCCGGGATATGTGGAATACCGGGTTCAATGCGCCCTGCCTGCACACGATGTACGTGGACAAACCGATGCAGGGCCACGGCCTGATGCAGACCATCGCCAGGGTCAACCGCGTTTTCCGGGATAAACCCGGCGGGTTGATCGTCGATTATCTCGGCATCGCCCCCCGGATGAAGACAGCGCTCGCAGAGTACACAGTGAGCAAGAAGAGAGGTCTCACCGTTGAAGAGATCGAGGATGCAATCCGGATCATGTGCATCAAGCACGAGGTCTGTTGCGACTTCCTGCACGGGTTTGACTGGTCAGCCTGGAATAGCGGCGACCCGGGCCGGCGCCTTGCTCTTATCCCGGCGGCTATGGAACACATCCTCATACAGCAGGACGGCAAGAAGCAATTCCTCGATGCCGTCACACAACTATCATCCGCGTTTGCACTCGTGGTACCCCATGAGGCGACAGAAGAGATTCGATCTGATGTAGCGTTTTTCCAGGCGATCAGGGCATCGATCATCAAGTCAACGGCCCGGAGTGGGAAATCAAGAGAGGCTCTCGACCTCGCCGTCAATCAGCTTATCTCCGAGGCCATAACCCCCGAGGGACCGGTGGATATCTTCCAGCTTGTGGGGCTCGACAAGCCGGACATCTCAATTCTATCCGACGAGTTCCTGGCTGAGGTCCGCGACCTCCCTCAGAAGAACCTTGCCGTAGAACTCTTGCGGAAACTCATTGATGATCAGATCCGAGCAAGCCTGCGGAAGAACGTGGTGCAGTCAAAGAAGCTCTCAGAGATGCTTGAAAAGTCCATCCGCGAGTATGAGAACCGATCTGTTGAGACCGCGATCATTATTGAGGAGCTGATCCGCACTGCACAGGAGGTCCGGAATGCGATCAACCGTGGCGAGCAGATGGGGCTTTCAGATGCAGAAGTCGCGTTCTACGATGCTCTGGCTGATAACGAGACGGCCCGCCAGGTTATGGCAGACGAGGAGCTCCGCAAAATCTCCGCCGAACTGGTTGAAGCGGTCCGCAATAATGTAACCATTGATTGGGCACTGAAAGAGAGCGTAAGGGCGAAGATCCGGGTCATCGTGAAAAGAATCTTAAACCGATATGGGTATCCGCCGGATAAGAGAGAAGAGGCAACCCAGTTGGTCCTGATGCAGGCCGAGAGGCTGTGTGGAGAGATGGCTCTGGATTGAAATCCTACATTCCCGGAACTCATAACGAGTTGTGTTCAAAACGGCTGCATTTCGACTGAAATCCGAAAAAGATAGATTTTACTGATAAGAACAAAACGGCTCGTTATGCATTTTCACATAACGAGGCGTAAATTCATTTCATTGATTTTGAAGAGTAATTGGGATTTAGTGGATGATAATGATGCGGATTGACCGAACTCGTTAGGTGTTACCAGGAATCCAGGTGAAATGGGGTCTTTGCTACTTCGTGGCCCGGAGGGTGCGGATCATGCAACTTGCGAAACCCCTCCCTGCCCCGTCGTAGCCCTTTTTCCTTAGATGTTCTGTGAAATTGGCGTCTGTAACGTTGTCTTCAGGTCAAAAGGAGATCTGCATTCTTAAATTCCTAAAGCAAATATTAGTAGGCAGAGGTATAGCGATCCAAAGTTGCCTGGTCTAAATTCACAATCTTTAAATGCTCACGTAGTTGTTGGAGCTTAGTGTAATAATCAAGAGGTATTTGCTCTGGAACTCCTAAAAATAGGCGAACTTTTGCTCTACTCAGAGCGACATAAAGTATTCTACAGCCATCCTCTTCAGAGTTTATATTTGGTTCAAAAAGATGATTACCTAAATCTGATATCGCTTCAAAAACAACTAAAACGGAATCATATTCTGTACCTTTAGATTTATGTATCGTTTTGGCGCTGGAAACACTACCGTCCTGGAGTTCAAGTGATTGATATAGAACATCGAGAGGCCATTCCGTAGCAGCCTCTCTAAACTTACCCTGGTAAACTCCTTTGAGACTTACTCCTGATTGATCGGCGAGATACCCGTTTAGGTGATCGTAAAATTCCATTAAACTCATATCCTTATATTCGGTAGCTATGAGACAGTGCATGATCGATACCGCCAACTGTCTTGTTCCAAAAATTATGTCTGTTATATCACCTTTCATCGTTTTATTTTTAAATTTTCCATTGTTATCTGTAAGTAAAATGCTCTCAATATTACTTATAGCGCGAAAATAATTCTTATTTTTAGCGTATAGCATTCCAAGCATTATCTTTTTTAAAAAGAGATATCTTCCAGGATCTATATCCTCTAGCTCTTCCCAGATCTGAGGGTGCAACAAAGGTTGAAACTTTGATATTATTTTGTTTCTTCGGGCAAGTACGCAGCAACTATCCTCTCCATAGTCTTTAGTCTCCTGCCTAAAATATTCTAAAATTTTATTTGAATTTTCGCTGATCACCAGTTCGTTTACTGGTCCTAGGTGTTCAGCATTTGGCACAGCTTTTTGGCGGGGCAAGAATTCATCTCCCTGCCGAACATGGTTTAACAAACTGATAATGTTGGAAGTACTTCTTCTATTTCCCTCAATGGTATAGACTTTCATACCGTTTAAATGAAAGTTGAGAAGGTCTTTTCGACTTGCACCGCTAAAAGAGAAGATAGATTGTGCGGGATCGCCTACAATGCCAATAATTGTCTCACATTCGCCTAAATCTCGAACAATTCCCGTCTGAACTGGATTGGTATCTTGAAATTCGTCTAAGAGGATGTAAGGATATTTTGCGGAGATAAATTTGATGATCGCAGGGTTTTCTCTAAAAATTCTGTTAGATAAGTACAGTACGTCATTGTGATCTAGTTTTCCCTCTGCCCAGTACAGAGACTTATATTCAACGATTTTATCATGCAGGTGATGTGGAATTTTCGAATGCCCCGAGTTTTGAACAGCGAATACGCACTCTCCCTCGGGATTGATGGTGCAAATTAATCTCTTTAAATCCTCTTTGTTCTTATTTACTATCCAGATATCCTGTTCCACCCCCCGCCTGCTCTCCTCAGCGAATTTTCCTACCCAATTCTCAATTTTAGGATATTCCGGGAAGTGTCTATCGTGGCCCCTTATAGATCCCGCATCTACAAGACCTCCACCATCTTCATCTTTTAACAAATAGACATACGGCTTTATCACATTGTTATAGAGAAATGAATGAATTGTTGACACTTCAACAGTGTTTTCTGGAGTATCTAATCTTTTTACAATTTCTTCTGTTGCAGCGTTAGTATATGATATACACGCAATCTTGGACCCTGCTCTTAGCTGATCAGAATTTCTTAAAATACTCTTGATCTGATTTATTAACCAGTAAGTCTTACCAGCCCCTGGTCCTGCAATTACCTTAAAATGGGTGTCTATTTCGATTGTTGTATCTGAAGTAATCGAAATAGGCGTTTGATGGCTCATTTATTCATCCCTACTGTAGTTACTACAAACCCACTGTATTGCCTCTCGAATATGCTTAGGGATAGTAAATTGTGCTCTTTCCGCTGAATTTGACTTCAAACTGTGCGCTAGAATAAAAGCATTTTCACCCTTCGAAAGGCCTATAGAATATAAAGCAGCACTCTCTGCTCTTCTTTTCTCTTCGGCATCCCAGTTGCACTGCTCAATGGAATTGATAATTCCGTCAGGTAAGGAGGTTTGCCGGTTTTGCAGTATCTCGCAATCCGGATTGTCATAGGCTAGATCGTATTCGAATGTCTTTCCTTTTCCATCATTTCTGTAAAATATTTTGACGTTCGGTGAATTTTCAACTCCTGCTTCAAGGTTTTTTACATGATTCGCAATGGGCTTGTATTCGTATTTTTGGGGCTCAAGATTTATCTCAAAGGGATAGCAAGCATTATATTGAGATCTTTGCTTGTCCTTTTCTTTTCTTGATGGGTCTGTATCTGTTATACAAGCAACCTTTCGCGTTAACGCATATTGTTTCCTATCCTCAGGAATACCGGCCCCGAATAATTTAATAAAATGTTTGAAGGTCGTCCCACCTACATCTACTAAACATACAAGCGACTTCTCAAGTGAACTTTCAAGTAAGGTGTCCGCTAGGACGGGCACCACCAGCTTTTCAGTGATCCCTTCTACGAATATCACTGATTTTGCAAAGAGCAGACTAGACTTTGTCGCATCTAGATATCGCTCAATGTAATGTTTGGAACTATCGTCCGTCTCTTCAAACACTCTCCCAGGATATGCTACTCCAACATTATTCCCGTCTAACGTCATACATATTATAGAATCCAAATCTACAGCAGACGTGATATGGGTTGAGTGACTCGTCACAAAGATCTGTCGAACTTTTTCTTGATCTCTACTTTCGTTTACTAGAGAGTGGAGAAAGTAGTACTGTAGTGCAGGATGTAAGTGTGCTTCTGGCTCTTCAAGAAGTAAAATTGGAAAAACCGTTGCATTCTGCCCATAATTTTCTGAACTTAACATCCGCATCTTCGATAAAACTAGTGCTATGTATAATAAATTACAATAGCCGAGCCCATTGTTTGATATGGCAATCTCGCAACCATATTTATTAGTCACAAGATTTAGGGCTGCAATTATATCTTTCTCTGAAATCTCTCCTGTTATACTTAATTTCCCATCGATATTTGCTCCTGTAAAGCCGAAAAGGCCCTGTAATTTGTCTGATTTTATCCTAGATTGAATGTTTTTAAGAAGGAGATTCGATGACACTTTAAAGTCACTTTTTTGCGAATCAAGCTCATGTCTACATTCAGGTCGCTTGAGATCATAATCCAGATAATAAGTTAATGTATCTTTGAGGATTGTCCGTCGGCCAGCGAATAATTCACTTCTGACATCTCTCAGTGCGTCTAGAAACTCGCAATTGAATAAATTCAGATATTCTGCTTCCACTTGATTTTTTAATTCGGGATTTCCTGCATATATCTTGTACACATACTTTGGAATATATCTCTCTAATAATGCCCATAATTCCGAAGATCTTTGGTCTTCAGGTAAATTGGATAATTCTTCCTGGAAATCATTCGTATCTTTTTCGGGTAGAAAATATTTGTAGGTTAAAGTAGCCTCCCACGGATCTTCTAACCGAGTTATCCATGTTGCTACAACAGCTAGATCGTCTTTTGTGTCACTGTCTCCTGATGAGGAAATTGTTATTTTAATTTCAATATTAGGAGGAAAGTCACTTTCAGAGGATAACCCTCGATAAAAATCATCGATAGATAGTCTTCGACTTTTTGTGCTATTGAAAACTAAATCGAGAGCTTTGAGTATTGTTGTTTTACCTGCATTATTCTCACCTATAATCACATTTAATCCTTCTCTAAATTGAATTGAGGTATTCTGAAAACATCTGAAGTTTTTAAATTGCAGCTCAGAGATGTACATTGTGTCCCATAAAGGAAAATTACGTTCCTATTTAAGTAGTTATTTATTTTCCACTGTTGTATTGTGTATCCTTGGTTTTTCCATGGAAAGGGGATCGGAAAGGTTCATAAGTTATAGTCATTTTCGTTCATACGAATATCATTCCCCTGCCGCATAGGGACAACAGGGATCACCCCCGGCCAGGGAGCCACGATAGCAACAGGGCAGGCAACCCAGAACACCGGCAAGCAGCCCCGGCCACCTTCTCCTCATCCCCTTCCGCCACGTCGCCGGCCTCTTCGATGCGACCGATACAGAACTCACCGCTCTCCTCGCCCTCGTCCGGGAGGCAAAAACCCTCCTCGACGAGCAGTTCCACCATCGGCGTAAATGTCGGAGAAGCTGCCGGCCAGACGGTCACGCACCTCCACATCCACGTCATCCCCGGTATGCCGGCGACGTGCCGGACCCCCGGGGCTGGGTCAGGGGGGCGATCCCGGAGAAGAGGGTGTATTGAGGAGAACCTCCCCCGCAGATCACCACATCTATTGGTTCTCCCCCCAGTGCCGTGTTGCAGATCTCTGCTCCACCCGGCCGGGCGGTCGTGATCCGGACCTGCGAGGGGGCGTGGGTCATACCGCTCGCCGCGTTCTCCCCG
>Ga0265293_10008171_pt1 | contig 15648 bp, 21 predicted proteins | sample Munlanlewell138R_FD_192505 | JGI IMG/M metagenome (GOLD analysis project Ga0265293, IMG submission 192505) | Leachate microbial communities from a municipal landfill in Southern Ontario, Canada - Leachate well 138R | ecosystem: Engineered > Solid waste > Landfill > Unclassified | place: Canada...
TGCAGGCAAACGGGCTGCGGCCATCATGAGTCTGCTGCACTCAGCACGCATCAATGGGCACGAGCCTTACGCGTACATCAAGGACGTGCTTGAGCGCTTGCCAACCCATCCGGCCAGCCGTATCGAAGAACTGCTACCGCATCGTTGGTCGCCGGCCATCTGAGGGGCGACGACGGCATCGTGCAGGCGGTCAAGATGACTTTGCCGGACGGATACCGCTGTGGCGCCGACGGGTCTTGTTCTTGGCTTCGTTCATGGTGTCCACCTATCTCGTTTGGTGGACACCATCGTTGCCGCTTACGTCGTGAACCTCAAGGGTGGGATGACCGTGCGCTTACGGTTGCGGTACAGCGTGATCACTTGTTCGTCTGCAATCTCCGATCCCGGCGTGTTGGTCAATCTTTCGTGCACGTACTCTGGCAGCATCAGGGCGTTGCCCTTATTGTCAATGGTGCGATCGGTCAATCGGTAGACGCGGCGCAGAGCGCAGCTTTGCCCCTTTTGGCCTCGATGGCCTGCAGCGCTTCGCACCACAGGCACTCGCGTTTGCCATCTCTCAGTTGCGTCCATACGGTGGGCGCATCCGTGCAGCGCTGCGCAGCCATTTCTCCATCGCCTCGCAGTCCTTCTTGCCCAGGATGAGCAAACCCAGGTAGCACTTGAGGATGTCGCTGTTGGCGATGCCACCACGCGCCGGGTACTGCGGGTCGATCATGGCAGGCAGGTTGTTGCGCTTGAACAGGCGTCCGACCAAGGCCAAGCCATCGTGGCAGCCCCAACCGAAGGGCAGTTTCTTGATGACCACCTCATCCGGGATCAGTCATTTGCGGTTTCTTCACCCACAGGTGCCAAGCAGCTGAACGTCAAGCTCGTTATTTTTCTTAGTGTAAACCCTGATCGGGTCGGTGAGATCACGGATTCGGTACATCTGCAGGGCACCTGATTGATATAAGTCAAGTGCTTGATTTATATGGGGATTTTTCCTGGTCGGGTCGGTCAAGTCATGGATTCAGGCGGGAGTCACCAAAACGCACCATGGATAGAAAAGGCAATATAGGTTGTTGACTCAGCAATATTCGTTGTCAATAATCAGAACTCTTACAACCAGTTGGAGATGACATGACACGTACTTCGGCCGAGTGGCGCAAGCGCCCATCCCTGGAATCCAGCATGATTGTGGATCCGCGCATCTATACGGATCCCACCATTTTTCGCGAGGAGCAGGAGCGCATTTTTGACAAGTCGTGGTTGATTGCCTGCCACGAAAGCGAGGTTCCTGAGCCGTACGACTTCCGAACCTACCAGCACCCAGGTGGACACAACATCGTCATCACCCGTGGTGAAGACAATGAAATCAACGCATTTCTGAACATCTGCCCCCACCGTGGCAACCTGCTTGTGTACGAACCGGCAGGCAGCTTCAAGGAAGCGTCGCCATCGGGTGGTCCGCGCCGCATCACTTGCCTATTCCATGCCTGGTCGTTCGATGCAAAAGGCAACTGCTTGGACATCCCGCGACGCAAAGAAGGTTACCAGGATCGAGTGCTAGAGAAAGACTACGGTCTTCGCAAAGTGCGCGTGGAAGTTGCTTATGGCGGTTTCGTCTGGGTCAACATGGACGACTCGGCGCCGGCACTGCGTGACACCCTGGGGGGCGCGCTGGATGCGATTGCACACACGCTGACTGAACCACTGGAAGTGTTCCATTACCACCGTGCCGTCATCAACGGCAACTTCAAGATGTGGCATGACACGAATAGTGAGTTTTACCACGACTTCATGCACTACCACAACCGAGTCACGGGCATGATGCATCCGGGTTACTGGGAGCGCGAATACATTGCATTTAATGGTGGTCATGCCCAAGTGACCGACATGGAGATCCAATACACATCGTTCGGTGGCCATGACAAGCGTGAGCTGGGCTGGCCAGGCTTGAACCCTGGACGTTGGGCGTTGGTTGACCTGTTCCCTGGCATCAGCTTCAACATTCGCGCCCCGGCCATGCGACTCGACACGGCCATTCCGCTGGGCCCGAACAAGGTGCTGATCGAATTCCGGGGTTTGGGTCTGAAGTCGGACACACCGGAAGAGCGCGCCATCCGAGTGCGTGACCACAACACCATCTGGGGGCCATTTGGTCGCAACCTGCCAGAAGACCTGTTGGGCACCTATGGCCAGGGCCTTGCATTGAATGACCGCACGGAAGCACCATACGTCATTCACGCACGAACCGAAAACAGCAAGGTCCACGATGAAATCGGCATGCGTCATTTCCTTGAGCAGTGGAAAAAGATGATGGGCCGTGACCCTTCGAATTTGGACGAAAAATCCACGGCTGTTGCAGCCTAAGGATGGTGTTCAAAACTCTCACGCCGGTGACTGGTGAACCCTGGTAGGACGCCTGACAATACGCTCATGAAGCAACAAGACCTTGGACTGAACCTGAACACGCGGCGCACTCGCAAGGCGGTGTTTCTGGACGAGATGAACCTGGTGGTGCCGTGGACGCAGTTGCTGGCGCTGATTGCACCGCACGCACCGCGAGCCAAGACCGGCAGGCCCCCGTTCGAGTTGGAGACGATGCTGCGCATTCACTTTGTCCAGCAATGGTTCGGCCTGTCCGACCTGGCGATGGAAGAGGCCTTGTTCGAGACGGCTCTGTACCGGGAGTTTGTGGGTCTGAGCAGTGTGGATCGCATCCCTGATCGGGTCAGCATCCTGCGGTTTCGCCACTTGCTTGAAGCGCACCAACTGGCCGAGAAAATCCTGGCCACCGTCAATGCCATGCTCACCGACAAAGGCCTGATGTTGCGCGAAGGCACGGTGGTCGATGCCACCCTGATTGCTGCACCCAGCTCGACAAAGAACAAGGACGGTGAGCGTGACCCCGAGATGCACCAGACCAAAAAGGGCAACCAGTGGCATTTCGGGATGAAAGCCCATATTGGCGTGGATGCCGATTCGGGGCTGGTTCACACCGTCGTAGGCACCGCGGCCAACGTCAACGACGTGACGCAGGCCTGTGCGCTGGTCCATGGCGAAGAAGCCGATGTGTTTGCCGATGCGGGCTACCGGGGTGTTCAGAAGCGAGAGGAAATTCAGGCCCAACACCCTGAGATGAACTGGCATATCGCGATGATGCCGGGTAAGCGCAGGTCGATGGACAAGGGCACGCCCATGGGCGCCATCCTGGAGAAGCTCGAGCAGACCAAGGCCAGCATCCGCGCAAAGGTGGAGCACCCATTCCGGGTCATCAAACGGCAGTTCGGCTACACCAAGGTCAAGTACCGTGGGCTGGCCAAGAACACGGCCAACGTGGTGACGCTGTTTGCACTGTCCAATCTGTGGATGGTGCGGCGCAAGCTGTTGCAGGGGCTGCAAGGATGAGTGCGTCCGCAATCGGGCAAAGGGCCTGCGATAAAGGGGAAATGCTCTTGTCGCAGGTTCAAAAAGCGCTGACTTCTTCACCATGTGGGATGTCTCGCCTCAGCGCACATCGGAAAACGTGTTTTGAACAGCATCCCTAACAAAATAGGCCCTGGGCAAGGGCCTGAAATAACGCTATTCAGGAGCTCACATGAATATTACCTACGAAGTCGAAAAAGCAGTCCGCGGGCTTGTATCCGCCAGCTGCGATGCAATGGATCGTGAAGATTTTGGCGCCTATCTGGAGCTTTGCTCGCCGCAATACAAGTATGCAATTCGGGCATACAGCCCAGAAATCCGCCGCGACATGTTGTGGTTGGAGAAGGATTTCGAGCACCTCAAGACACTGCTGGAAATGATTCCGAAGCAAAACCGAGATCGCACGCCGCTGGTGCGCCAGGTCAGCGTGCGCGAAGTGACCTCGGGTGGCGACAACATCGTGAACGTGCGTTGCGATCTGACGGTTTATCGCGTCGTGCTAGACGGCGGTGAAGCGCAGGTTTTTGGTGTGGGCAAGTACACCGACCGAATCGACATGAGCGGACAGCCTAAATTGCTGGAGCGTGAGGTGCGTCTCGAATCGCGCAACCTAGGCTTGGGCTACCACGTACCACTCTGAGCAAACCATGGAAATTCAACTCAAGGCGCGCAACCGCGACTGGACCTTTGAGCTAAACGATGGCGAGACCCTGCTGCGCGCTGCGTTGCGCGCAGGGTTGGTAGCCCCCTACGAATGTGCAACAGGCACCTGTGGTTCGTGCAAGGTCACACTGACGGATGGTCAGGTCGAAGATCCATGGCCGCAGGCGCCAGGTCGGGGCGATGCGCAAGACGTGAAGCTCATGTGCCAATGTCGCCCAATGACCGACTGCCACGTCGAGGCCAAGGGTTACGTCTATTCCAGTGATTTGCCGGCTGTCGTTCCAACAGAACTGGCAGCAAGAATCACCCGCGTCACGTTGCTTAATCAAGACGTCATTGAATTGGCAGTGCAAACGGAGCAACTGATGCATTATCGAGCCGGTCAGTTTGCCTTGCTTGAGCATTCTTCCATTCGGGGTGCGCGTGGTTATTCAATGACTCGCTACACGCCGGAATCAGATCAGCTTGAATTCGTGATCAAGCGCATGCCTGGTGGCGGTTGGTCTGAATGGTTGTTTCGGGAAAAGGAAGCGCTCGTCGGGGAGGCTCTAAAGGTAACCGGCCCGTACGGGCGTGCTGATTTCACCCCTGATGTGGCCATGAACGTCGCCTGCATCGCTGGGGGAAGTGGTGTGGCAGGCATGCGCGCCATTGTTGAGCGCGCCGTATTCGACGGGTATTTCAAACAGTATCGAGGCATGCTTTTCTTTGGGGTGCGTAGCCCGGCTGATGCCTTCTGGTTGAAAGAGTTGAACGATCTGTCCCTGCTGGGGGGTGAAAAACTCGAAATCACTGTTGCCTACTCAGAGGTCGATCCTGATGCGGCACAGATGGAGCAATACCCTGCTTTAAAATTTTTCAAGGGGTATGTGCATGAAGCCGCGGCGCAGGGTTTGAAAGGTCGCTTCAATAATCTGCGTGCGTATTTGGCTGGTCCACCAAAAGCCGTGGATGCCGCTAAAAGAATGCTGTTGATTGATGGCAAGTTGTCGCCTTCCAATATACGGTACGACAAGTTTTCTTGAATGGAGTTTAATTTTGAAAAAATTGTGTCAAACCACCGAAATTGCGCCCGGAAAAATGAAGGGTTTTGATGTCGAAGGTCGGCATGTTTTGGTGTTGAATATCGGCGGTGAATTTAAGGCGTGTGATGGTGTTTGTCCTCACCAGGAGGTCATGCTGGCAGAAGGGATTTTTGATGGGACGCTTCTGACATGCCATTCACACCTCTGGCAGTGGAATGTGAGAGAAGAAGAAATAGAGCGCGAAGCTGAGGAAGATTTGGTGTACTTCCAGCTGCATGTAGATGGCGGCGAGATTTGGTTGGTCCTTGATGAGAGTGGCAAACCAAAAGTCAGGCAGTAAACCGGGTCTCGGAAGTAGGCATATCGACACAATCAAGATTAACGAAAGGGGTTGCCGAACATAGTAATCAACTAATCGCCTTGATCGCGGAAATCCATCCATAACATGCTGAAAAGCAGAGGAGACAATATGACTGCAAATATTTCACGTCGCCAATTTTTTGACATTTCCAAAAACTACGGCCTGAAGGCGGCTTTGGCCGCCAGCGTCTATGCGGGCACAACCGGTCTGCTCCCGGGAACCGACTTCCTGGCCAGCCACGCCAGAGCACAGGGTGCCAAGCAAAAAATTCGCTTTGGTGCGGGCATTATCAGTAAAGCCAACGAGCCCCATCTGGTCACCAAACTGTACGACTTCGTAGAAATCGCCGAGCGCCTTTCCGGGGGCGAGCTGGAGTTTCAGGTGATCGATACAGGCCAGTCCTGTGCTGAACCAACCTGCGGTGACCGTGTGCTGTCGGGAGTCATCGACATGGGCAACGCCTCGCCTCAAAATCTCGGTTCGAACATGCCGTACATGATCGCAATGGACTTCCCCTTTCTGTGGCAAGGCCGCGAGGGTTACATTAACTTCATGTACTCGAAAGACTCCAACCGCGTTTTCCGCGATGTCGTTCGCAAGGCTTATGGCATTGAACCGCTGTGGGTCTCTGGCGAAATGCGCAATATCTTCCTGGGCAAGAAGTTTGAGGGCAAAAGTGCCATTACAGATCGAAAGGAATTCAGCAACGCCAAGATTCGCATCACCAACTCGGTCATGATTGCCAACTTCGTGCGCAGCATCGGCGCCCAGCCCATTCCTCTGGCATGGACGGAAACACTGGAAGGCCTGAAGTCTGGAGTGGTCGATGGCGCCGAAACCTGGCCTGGTGCAGCCACTGGCTTTGGCATGCACAACGTGCTGACACACGACATTCCCCTCGAGTTCTGTGTGGGATGTGAGATTTTCTTCATGTCCAAGCGAAAATTTGACAGCCTGACCACCAAGCAGCAAGAAGCCATTTTGGAGGCTTCGTTTCAAATAATGCAAATGGGCTATGACGGTGTCAATCAGGCAAAAAATCAGGTCATTGGCAACGGGCCGAACCCCGGTGCAAATGCTGCGTACCAGAAGGCCGGGATTAAGTTGGCCAAGTTGTCCGAGAGCCAGCTCAAGGACTACCGCGATGCGGCTGACGTGGAGAAGAACTCCTCCATCTGGTCAGGCGCTCGCAAGACACTTGACCGTGTGTCAGGATTCGACACGTTTGGCGCCATGAAAGAGGCCGCAGCCAAGGTCAACGGCAAGCCACACACTCCGCAGCGCTGGTGGGGGTAAGCGCACCTTAGCGCAACAAAGGTGTGAGCGGTCAGGGCCTGCCGGTCTTGGCCGCTGGTCCACCCTTGTTGCCCCCATTTTTCTGACCTGCCATTAGCCGGCGATTGCCAGCTAATGCAGCGTCTTCTGTTGGCTTACGGAGTGATTTATTTATGGTATTCAAACGTCTTTCCTTTGAAAAATTGGACGATGTAGCCTCATATGTCGAGCGCTTCATCATGATCGTGGCATACGCCACGCTGATGGCGATCGTTGGCTTCGAAACACTGCGACGCATCTTTTTCCAAAGCAACTGGTTGGCAGGTCCCGACGTGGCACTGTATGCCTTTGTATGGTTGGCGTGGTTTGCCATGGCCCACAACATCCACAACGACGCACACCTGTCGTTCACGGAATTTCGTGACCGACTTAAACCCAAGGTAAGACGCGTGTTCGAGCTGTTTGACTGCCTGCTCTGGATCGTTGCAGGAATCATCGTGATTTCCACTGCGTGGGAATTGGTGGAGCGGCAGTTGGCATTCAACCAGACCATTTTCGGCACTGACATCCCAGTAGCCGTTGGCACGCTGGCAGTGCCAGTGGGGTGGGCTTTTAGCATGTTCAGGATTGTGCAGCGCATTTACAGAATCCTATACCGCCACGAAGACTTCCATGTGACCCATGTGGTGCGTGAACTCAGCTGAAAGACAATTCCATGTTATTAACCATTATTACCGTGCTGGCCATTGCCCTGTTCGTCATGGGCACCCCCATCCTGCTGATCATGATCGGCTGGGTGGTGTCTGTTTCGTATTTTGTTGCCGACATGTCGTTGAGCAACGTGGGAATCGGCGCTGTGGACACCATCACAAGCTTCGTGTTTTTGGCTGTACCGCTGTTCATTGCAACCGGTGACTTTCTGACCGAAGGTGGCATCTCGAAACGCTTGATCGACTTTGCCCGCAGCCTGACATCGATGTTCCCTGGGCGGACCTCGGCGGCTGCGGTGGTCTCCAGTGGCATGTTCGCGGCCGTCAGCGGCTCGAATTCGGCCACAGCAGCAACGATCGGGCGCATGCTCAATACCGAAATGCGCGACACTGGCATGAATCCGAGCAGGGTCGCGGCCATTATCGCTGCCAGCGGTATTGTTGGTGTGATCATCCCACCCAGTGTGATTTTCGTGGTCTATGGTGTGACAGTCGGCGTATCGACCTCCGATCTGTTCATTGGCGGCATCATTCCCGGCATTTTGCTTGTACTGGCGATGCTGGTGACCGTGATGTTTCTCGCTCGCAAGACCGAGCCGGGCTTGGGCATGCGCGGGTTCAGTCCCAAAACTATCGGCAAAACCGCTGCCAACGCGTGGCTGGGGTTTATCGCCATAGGGCTGATTCTCTTTGGCGTGTATGACGGCCTGTTCAGCCCCACCGAAGCAGCCGGTATGGTCGCCTTGTTCTGCCTATTTGCTGGCCTGTTCATCACCCGGCAGATCAAATGGCGCAACGTGCCGTCCATCATGATGCGAAGCGCCGCTGTGACCGGGTTGATCGTTCCCTTGGTGGCATTTTCGACACAGTTCCAGCAGGTGCTGGGGGTGCTGGATGCGGCGCAGACCATCCAGGGCTTGCTGGAATCGATTGGCACGCAATACGGTATCGCCATCGCAGTGGCTCTGATGTTGCTGTTGATCCTCGCTGTGGGCGCCCTGACCGAATCTGTGGCCGTGGTGCTGATCCTCGGCCCCATTCTGGCCCCGGTAGCGACGAGCTTCGGCATAGACCCGGTGCATTGGGGCGTCATCTTTGTGGTGGGCACGTCCATTGGGTTTGTGACACCACCTTACGGCCTCAATCTGTTTGTCGTGTCTGCAGTGTGCAAAGTGCCCTATGGTCATGTGATGCGTGCCATCTTTGTGATGCTCATCCCGATCATGGTTGCGTGGTTGATTGTTGTGGTCAGTCCGTGGATGACCACGCTGTTGCAGCCGATCAAATAATCCGATTTTTGAATAAATGGGGAAGAAGTTCCTCAGTTCATCGAAACATCACAGGAGTCAAAATGACAGCAAGAAATTCTTCGGCATGGGAACGGCAACCAGATCTCCCGGCCGATCATTATGTGAGTTCTTCCATCTACACCAGCCAGGAAATTTTTGACCTGGAGGTAGAACGTATTTTCCGAAAACAGTGGAAGTTCGTCTGCCACGAAAGCGAATTGTCGAACCCTGGTGATTTCCGCACTGTCAATCATGCCGAGTGGCCGTTGATCATCCACCGGGGAATGGACGGTGTGGTGCGTGCATTCATCAATGCCTGTTCACACAGGTCGTCGCTGGTGGCAACAACGCCACGAGGCAACGCCAAAACCCTGACCTGTTTCTTCCACCTCTGGGGATTTGACAGCCAAGGCGGCTGTGTCGACATCACCAAGGCCGACGGCTACGCCGAATGCCAGTTCGTCAACAAGGACAACATGGGCCTGCGCGCGGTCAAATGCGCCGTCAAGCTGGGCATGGTGTTCGTCAACATGGACGACGAGGCTGAAGATTTCGAGAGCTACGTAGGCGACGCCATGACGCAGCTTGCCGAACCAATGGGGACGGTGCCGCTCGAGGTATTTCACTTGCATCGCGTGCAGATCAACGGCAACTGGAAGCAGTGGCACGAGACCAATATGGAACTCTATCACGAGTGGGGTCACGTAGTGAACCGAACCACGTCGATCTTGGCGCCGAAATACCACGAACGGCAATGGGACATCCACCCCAACGGGCACGGCACGCTGGAGCCCTTCAAGGTCGAGTACGCCAACTACAAGGGCTGGGAACAGCGCGACCGGCTGACCTTGCCCGGACTGACGCAGGGCGAGTTCAGAGTAATGGACCTCTTCCCTAACACGACGGTGATTGTGCGCGGCACGGTCATTCGCATCGACACCACCATCCCCGTGGCCCCCGGGGTCACGATTTTGGAACAACGCGGACTGGCTGTGAAGGGCGAAAACGCCGAAGACCGCCGCGTACGCCAACAGCATCACAACCAGTTCTGGGGGCCACTGGGCCGCAACCTTTCTGAGGACGTAATCTTTGTTGACGCTGTCGCCGCAGCGAACAAACGTGGCGCAGGACGTTGGGGCCTCTTTGCCCGCCACGAGGGGTTGAAGTCGCAGGACGACGAGATCATGCGCGCCTACTACCGCGTGTGGTCGCACTGGATGGGCCGAAGCGCCAATGATCCGCTGGCCAAACAGCCGGACTGAATACCGTCCTCGAAACTGAAAGGAACAAACATGCATACCAAAAAAACAATTGTGTCCGTGCCCTACGAGCGCGCCGAGGTCATCCGAACGTTCATATGCCAAATGGCGGCGTGGTTAGACGAAGAGAACTTTGAGGGATTTCTCGACGCATGTGATCCCGAGGTGCGGTACGAGGCTGTGGCGTACAGCCCAGACCTTGGTGGCGAGATGCGCTGGCTTGACCATGACCTGAAGGGCTTGAAAGACATGGTGGACATGATCCCAAAACACGTGCGCATGTCTGGTCGCCTGTGTCGGCACCTGTCTATGGCGCGCATCGGCTGCGAAGCCGAAAACACAATGATCGCCGAATACACGTTTTTGCTTGTGCGTACGGCCGACTCCGGCGAAAGCCAACTCATTGCCTCGGGCCGCTATCGAGATCGGATCGATTTTGGAGCGAGCCACACACCTCGCTTGATGCAGCGTTGCGTCAGGCTGGATACCACCCACTGGAGTCCTGGCCTGCACGTGCCGCTCTGATTTGGCAAGATTTTTGATTCCTTCATTTCACACTTAACACAAGGAGAAACCTCTCATGACTGATACAACCAAACGCTTTCGAGCGGCCATCGTGGGTTCAGGCAACATCGGCACTGACCTGATGTATAAGCTGAGCCGTAACCCTCATTTCGAGGTAGTGTTGCTAGCGGGCATAGATCCGGCATCGGAAGGACTGGCTCGCGCTCGCGAAATGGGGATAGCCACCTCAAGCAACGGCGCCGAAGCGGTGTTCGAGGATGGAAAAATCGATGTGGTGTTCGAAGCGACCTCCGCATACGTGCACCGTGTCAATGCCCCGCGTTATGAACTTGCTGGCATTTTTGCAGTCGATTTGACGCCCGCGAAAGTCGGCGCACCAGTGGTTCCGACCGTCAACCTCGCACAGCAAGGCAACGTGATGAACGTCAACCTGCTGAGCTGCGCCGCACAGGCGACAGTACCCATGGTTCACGCCGTCACGTCAGTAGCACCTGTCAGTTATGCTGAAATCGTTGCAACTGTTGCCTCCAAGAGCATTGGCCCAGGCACGCGGGACAACATAGAGGAATTCACCTACACAACCAGCAATGCCTTGGCCGAGCTGGGTGGCGCGGGAAAAGGAAAGTCACTCATCATCGTGAATCCGGCAGAGCCGCCGATCTTGATGCGAAACACAATCTATTGTGTGACGGGCCCTGATGTCGACATCGAGGCGGTGCGTCGCTCAGTTCATGAGCGGGTCGCTGAAGTGCAGAAAGATGTGCCAGGCTACAACTTGGTACTCGAGCCTTTCGTGCGTGAAGACCACATCATGATTGCTGTTGAGGTCGCCGGAGCCGGGGATTTTCTGCCTAAATATGCAGGCAACCTCGACATCATCAACGCAGCCGCCGTTGCTGTGGCACAGAAACGCCTGATCGGCGCAACGGCCTGATCAATACTGACACTTAAACCAAAGGAGCAAAATCATGGCAGATATCACTTTTGTTGACGTCACTCTGAGAGACGGCAATCACACGTACAAGCACCAATTCACGTCTGAGATCGTTGGCAAGACGGCCGCGGCGCTCGATGCGGCCGGAATCGACATCATTGAGGTTGGTCATGGAGATGGCTTGGGTGGTAGCACTGTTCACGTGGGTCGCACGCCTGAGCCCGCCATCAATCTAATCCGTGCCGCCTGCGGCGCCGTCAAGAATGCACGCATCGGCGTATTGCTATTGCCTGGTTTCGGTGTTTATCGAGATCTGGAAGAGTGCAAAGACGCTGGCGTGACGGTGGCTCGTGTGGCCAGTCATGCCACCGAAGCCGACACCACGAAGCAGCACATTCGCAAGGCATCTGATCTTGGAATGTTTACGGTCGGTTACCTGATTTCGGTCGGCATGACCGATCCGAAAACACTTGCCGAAGAGGCCAAAAAGCTGGAGTCCTATGGGGCGAGCTATGTGAACCTCGCTGAATCTCAAGGCCATCTCGTTCCCAGTGAAGTGGCCGAACGTGTACGTGCCGTACGCAATGCGGTTTCAATTCCCATCGGTTTCCATCCCCACAACAATCTGGGATTGGCAAATGGAAACATCCTCGCCGCGATCGAAGAAGGTGCAACTTATATTGACGGCAGTCTCAAGGGTTTTGGGGGTGGCGCGGGGAATGCCCAAACCGAGTCAACTGTTGCTATGCTCAAACGGGCAGGACACCATGTCAATGCAGACCTGACCGGCATCCTCGACGCGGCCACGGTATTTGCTGATCTTGTGGCGCCGTATCCGATGCCTACCATTGACAACAACTCCATCATGATGGGATTTGCCAATGTGTATGGCGGTTATGTGCTGCCGGTGCGCCGTGCCGCGGAAAAATACAACATTGACCCGATGGCATTGATCATGAAGCTTGGCGAGCGCAAGGTGGTTGCCGGGCAGGAAGATGCCGTGGAGCAAGAAGCTCAGGCACTGGCCGCAGCCCGTTGAACGGGCGGAGACATGTCATTGCATGAATGATCTTAACGTTTCATTGATTGGGATCATCGTGCTGGTGGCTGGCGTGACACGTGGCATCACCGGTTTTGGTGGTGCCATGGTCATGTCGCCACTGCTGGCATTGCTCCTCGGGCCGCAACCAGCTGTATTGCTTGCTTTGGTACTGGAAGGGGTTGCGCCCATCCCGTTTTTGTTCAAATCGGCAAGAAACCTTGCGTGGCCCATCTTGCGTCCTATGCTGCTTGGCGTGCTGCTATTCGCGCCAGTTGGAACAATGGCGCTAGCTTATCTTGATCCACAAGTTATGCGTTTGCTGATTTCAGTGGTGGTACTGGGTTTTGCTGCTGTGATGCTCATGGGCTACCGTCCCAAGTTGGGGCGGTACCGTTCGGAGCCGTTTCTTGTGGGTATGACAGGAGGTGTTATGGTAGGTGCGACGAGTATGGGAGGGCCACCAGCTATTCTTTACATGTTGGCAGGACAGCACCAACTGGTGACCATACGTGCAAGCCTGATGCTATATGTCAGCGTGTCGTCTTTCGCTGGGCTTTTCGGTTTTTGGGCCGCCGAAATTCCTGTAGGGGGATGGCTGCGAGCCGCCGTTTGGCTACTCCCGCTATATATGGTATCAATATGGGCAGGCAGTTATCTGTTCCGTTTTTTCAATGCAGAAAATTTTCGGCGCGTCACGTTGCTCATCCTCATCGTCTCGGCCTTGACAGTGCTTTTTTTCTAGTGCTGATGGTGGGTGAAACATCAGCCCTGCGTCAGAAAGCTCAGCTGGTGTACGAATGGTGACGAGGTGGCCAATAGATCAGCACTTGCCTTGACTTGGTTGGCATAGAAAGTGTCCTTGCTTTGTGGGATATCGTGACTACTGGCCGTGATGACCATACACCCCAATACATTGCCGCGATATCGTATGGGTGCGCCGTAGGCCACCACGCCTTGAAAGGCCTCTTCTCGAGATACCACATAGCCTCGGTCAACGATGTCAGACAGGCGGGATTCCACGCGCTCACGCGTTGTGGCTGTGTGCGGTGTGTGTGAGTGGTAGGGCTCAGTGCCCAAAAGCTCCGCACGCACATCTGCGCTGATGCCGGACAGCAATATGAGCCCAGAAGCAGAGCCGTGTAGCGGCGAGGTCAATCTGACATCGTAGTAAGAACTCAAGGCGAGCCTGCCATGAATGGCGTCGACGACAACACGCTGCTCGCCCAGGAAAAGAATCAGTACTGTGGTCTCTTTGGTTTCATGGTGCAGTTGCTCAAGCAATTTGTATGCGTCTCGACGCAACCCCTGGACCGGATGCCACGGATCAAAGTTGCTCATGAGGAGGGGCCCCACCATGTATTCGCTCCCGTTGATCACTCGGGCGATCCACCCCTCTTCCAGCAAAATCTGGATGATTCTGTGCAGATTGCCTGCATCGACAGACAAGGATTTGGAAAGCTTTGAAAGTGAAATTGGCGAAGGTGATTCGCAAAGCAGACGAAACAGTCGCAAAGACTTCGTCAGCGTCGAATAGGATGTATTTTTTTTACCAGAATTAGGACTCATGATGATGAAAGATCAGGAATGAACGACACAACCGACCATGACCGATACAAGTGGCGTGACGACTTTTTACTTGGATACGATCCGTTGGATGATAACCACAGGGAGTTCGTGGATTGCGTCGCCGGCGTTCTGCAGGCGCCCGACGATGGGGTGGGGGAGGCCTTCGACCGGCTGCGTGACCACCTCGCGAACCATTTCGCAATCGAAGACCAATGGATGAACGAAACAGCATTTCCGCCGAAGCAGTGCCACATGGATGAGCACGCTGCCGTTTTGCGTTCTGCTGCTGAGGTTGAGCAGATGCTGCGAAACGAAGGCAACACACAGAATTGCAGACGATTCGCCGAGGCGTTGATGAAATGGTTTCCCGGACACGCGGATTTGCTGGACTCTGCGCTGGCGCACTGGATGTGTAAGCGGGCACACGGCGGTAAGCCCGTGGTGCTGCGACGGAAGATCAGTCCGATGCCGACGCCTGACGGATGGTCGGACTAACGACATGCCGAGAGAATGATCCTTCTGCATTTTCGCTGATGCGGTCACAATCAAATGGCTGGACATGTCGACGGCAGTGATCGGCGAAGTCGCGCGCCAGTTGGCGCGGCTGCTTGTTGCGGTGCGTCACGATGGATAGGGATCGCCTCCCCGCAGGAAGGTCCACGTCCAGCGGCACTAGCCAGCCACGTTCAAATGCATCAACGACCGCATGCACAGACAGGCACCCGAGGCCTGTGCCTGTTGCCACCGCGTTTTTAAGCGCCTCGTTGCTGCCAAGTTCGATCTGAACCCTTGGCCGGCCCGGTAGTGACTCGAGGAGACGGTCGGCAGCCTCTCGTGTTCCTGATCCAAGCTCGCGCATGAGCCATAGCGCGTTGGTCAACTCTTCCGGCTCCGCACGTCGCCGTGCCAATGGGCGGCTTGGTGCAGCAAAAACTGCCAGTTCATCGTGAAGCCAATGTTCGGCCAGCAATTCGGCACAGGTGTTGGCTCCCTCGATGAATCCCAGGTCGATTTCGAAAGCCAATAGCGCGTCAAGCACCGATTCAGTGTTGGCGATAGCCAGTCGCACCGTGGCCTGTGGGTGCTGCTGCTTCCAGCTGGCGATAAGCGGCGGCAGCAGGTATTCGCCAGCTGTGTAGCTGGCGCTCAAGCGCAGTGGGGGCAACGCTTCGTGGCGGAACCCAACCTCGAATTCTGCGGCGCGCTCAAGCAACCCGGTGGCTTGTGGGAGCAGTTGCCGCCCGTGCTCGTTGAGGCTCAGCCGGCGTCCGATTCGGTCGAACAGTGGCACGCCCAGTACCAATTCAAGTTCGTGTAACGCGGTGCTGATGGCAGATTGCGATCGTGCCAGTTCGTTGGCCGCCTGATGGGTCGAGCCACAAAGGGCGACGGCGCTAAAGGTTTCTAGCTGGCGAAACGTCAGGCGCAATCTTTGAACGGTTTTTTCAATCAGTTTCATCTAAATAGTCGGCCCTGAAATATTCATTTCAAGCCTGAGAGAGCCTGCCAGCGCCAAAGGTCAGCCGGTTGGCCAGGGTTGATCGGCCATCAGCAGCCCAAGAGCGCATGCCCATCACAGCGGCCAGCCAAG
>Ga0265293_10008172_pt1 | contig 15644 bp, 12 predicted proteins | sample Munlanlewell138R_FD_192505 | JGI IMG/M metagenome (GOLD analysis project Ga0265293, IMG submission 192505) | Leachate microbial communities from a municipal landfill in Southern Ontario, Canada - Leachate well 138R | ecosystem: Engineered > Solid waste > Landfill > Unclassified | place: Canada...
AAATTTTAACATTTCTTCCTTTAATGGTATTATATATTTTTGTTGAAGCCGATAACTATTACAATATAACAACCAGCCATTATAAGAGTTTAATGAACACCACTGATTATAGTTCATTCTTTCATTAGTTTTTAAATACTTGTTTATTTCTTTAACTTTGTATTTCAATCGGGTAACAGTAGATTTTCTTAATAATATATAATCGGGAAATATTCTATATCCTAAGAAATCAATACCTCTTACTGTAGTTGGAAACACTTGCCAATTGTGTTTGAGTTCTAAATCTAACTCACCCATTAAAAACTCTTCAATCTCATTTTTGAGTTTATGCAAATATTCTTTTGATTCATGTAAGATTACCATATCATCCATATATCTATAATAATGCTTTATTCCCTTAACTTCTTTTATCCAATGGTCAAGTGGACTTAAATATAAATTACCTGACCATTGCGATAAATAATTTCCAATTGGAATTCCTTTACTGCCTGATGTACTATCTATGATTTCATCTATCAACCATAACAGCTTTTCATCTTTAAATATCTTGCGATAAATAGATTTCAATATATCATGATTAATATTAGGATAATACTTTTTAACATCTAACTTTAAACAATATTGAGTTCCTTCTCTATCATCTTTAATCGCAGTTGTTATTCTATTTAGGGCTAAGTGTATGCCTCTACCAGGGATTGCCGAATAAGTATCTCTTACCAATTGCTTCATCAATATTGGTTCAATTACCTGCAGCAAAGCCCATTGACATATTCTATCAGGAAAATAAGGTAGTTTATATATTTCTCTTATCTTTTTACCTTCTTTTCTCTCAAATATAACATAATCAGAAGTATTATAAGATTGTTTTATTAATTGCTCTTGCAATATACTTAGATAATATTCATTATCTTCATCAACCATACAAACCTCTTTATACCAACCCTTACCTTTACTTGCATTCTTATGAGCAAGTTTTAAGTTATCCATTTCATAAATCTTTTCATATAAGTAGCCAATTCTCTTCATTATGTCACCTTGTTTGTGCATTATACCTGAGCGTTCGACATTTAAGCTACCAGCACAAGTTCCTGTGTATTTTTTATGTTTTGCCAAGAGGCAGGGCAATGAGGATGCACGTAGGTTTTTCCTTATTTCTTGCACAAATAGTACGTGCCTGCCATGATTCCGATTACGATTAGAAGGTGCAATAGACACAAGCCGAGCGAAACCGCCTGCATTAGTCCCATTATTCCAATTACCGCTGACATACGAAACCGAGTCCTCACTGCCCATAGATTTTCCTTTAGTATGTAATCATCAATTTATGAAGCAGCCGGCACAAACAGCACGCGCCCGCCACGATCCCGAGCATGAGTAGAAGGCGCAAGATTCACACTCCGACTGAAACCGCCCGCAATAGTCCCATAATGCCAACTACCGCCGACATACGAAACCTTATGACCCGCATTTGTTGCATTTTGATAGAAATAATCCTCAATAGGTTTATTACTTGCTCCAAGTGTTTCAGTTGCAAGGAATGCAAAGTCACAAACTTCTGACCAGCCAATTGCACTAATATATCCATATGTATTAGCTAACTCAAATCCAACATCAAAGTATGGGTCAGTAATAACACTATCTGTAAATCCACTATAAGCAATGTATGCTTGATTATTTACTCCATCTGAATATACATTTAAGCCATCTTCCCACTTCCAAATATTGCCCCAGAAGTTTTCTTGACCTCTATATATAACAGAAACCAAACCATCAGTTCCAACCGCCATACCTGAACCATTACCAATAGCATAAGTTGCTCCGGTTGGTTCTGACTCATTACCGTCACCACTAGATTTATCTACAACTCCTCTTCCGATTTTACTCTGAGTATCAAATGAGCCATACTCTATTGCAAATAATAATTGAGATGCTGAATTTGAGAATATATCTTCTAACTGCCAACCAGTTCCTCTATTATTAGCAATTATTCTTGCTTTTGCTCTTGTAAAATCTTGAGTCAACCCACTAATAGGTTTAGCGGTTGCTATTGAAGAAAGCTTATCTCCAGTAGCAGCTGTAAAATCTACAATCTGTTCATCATTTAATAAATATACACTTCCTGATACATCATAGGCACATCCTTCATAAGCTGATAGGTAAATGAAGTCAACAGGTTTTTTATTTGATTCTCTTGTATAAAAAGCTGGATGTAATTTGAATCCAAATCTATCTGTTTCTGAAATATAATATCTTATCTTTTGAACACTTAATCCTCTTTTACCCGGAATCTTTTTAAAGTCAATAGGAACTGATTTATACCAAAATGCAGGCTGCTCAACCATCGCTTGAACTACGGTTCCAATCGGATAATTAACTCCATCAACATCCAATGCAATTAAGAGTTTACCACTTTCTGTATATCCAGGTTCTCCTAAATAAGCCAATCTCTTTCCGGTATCTGTAACAATACATTTTTTGCGATTACCATACATATTATAGATATCAAAATCTGTCCCTGGATTCTTTCCAATAGCATCTCCCAATCTGGTAACTGTTTTATTGACAGCGTCCCATTCTATTCCAAGAACGTTTTTTTCTGAATAGCCTACAAATCCTTTAATATTATTGGTTTCTAAGGTTATATCATTGATATTATTTATAGTTGCTACAGCTGCAGGCTCTACATCAATAATAATATCAGCGGCATTTGAAGTAACCGTTAATAAACTAATCATTAAGCTTGAAGAACTTGTGCCATTATTAGGTGACATCCAATTTGCCTCAATAGCTTTTGTCACAGAATAAAGAATTTCTCCAAGGTCAGGGTCTTGAGCATATAATCCAATAGTCCGAACATAATATCCGATAGCTAAATCTGTATTAGATATAACTCCACTAACCTTTACAGTTGCAGAATTAACAACCTTTACTGAACTAATATCAACCGTTTGTTTTATAGATGATAATTCGGTAAGTGTTGGTAAGGATGAATCACTTGGAGTAGAATCAGATATTCTAATCTTGGTGAAACGCATCTTTGTAGTTCCTGAAGCAATCTTTATCATTAGGTTATGACCACGTTCAGTAATTACAGTGCTTTTAAAACTTGCCATAATTTATTCCTCTTTTATTTTCTTATATTGCTTATGCAGCAGGAGGCACAAACAGTACGCGTGCGCAATAATTAAGATAATGCTCAGAAGGAGAATTATTCACACTCCGATAGAAACCGCCCGCACGTAAGCCATTAGTCCAACTACCGCCGACACTCGAAACCTTATGACCCCCATTCAGCACGTCTTGATAGAAATAATCTTCAATTGGCTTATTATCTGCTCCTAATGTTTCAGTAGGAAGGAATGCAAAATCACAAACCTCTGACCAGCCAATAGCACTAATATAGCCATTTGTATTAGCTAACTCAAATCCAACATCAAAGTATGGGTCTGCGATTACACTATCTGCAAATCCGCTGTAAGCAATATAAGCTTGATTATTTACTCCGTCCGCATATACATTTAAGCCATCTTCCCACTTCCAAATATTGCCCCAAAAGTTTTCTTGACCTCTATATATTACAGATACTAATCCATCAGTTCCAACTGCCATACCTGAGCCATTTCCAATAGCATAAGTTGCTCCAGTTGGTTCTGACTCATTACCGCTACCAACAGGTTTATCTACAACACCTCTTCCAATCCTATTCTGAGTATCAAAAGACCCATATTCAATTGCAAATAATAGTTGAGATGCTGAATTTGAGAAGATATCTTCAAGCTGCCAACCAGTTCCTCTATTATTAGCAATTATTCTTGCTTTTGCTCTTGTAAAGTCTTGAGTCAACCCACTAATAGGTTTAGCATTAGCAATAGATGAAAGTTTATCCCCGGTAATAGCTGTAAAATCAACAATTTGCTCATCATTTAAGATATAGCTTTCTGCGGACGTATCATAAGCGCATCCTTCATAAGCGGATAAATAAATAAATGGAACAGGTTTTTTATTTGATTCTCTTGTATAAAAAGCTGGATGAAGCTTAAATCCAAATCTTGCTGTTTCTGAAATATAATATCTTATCTTTTGAACACTTAATCCTCTTCTTCCTGAAATCTTTTTAAAATCAATAGGCACAGCTTTATACCAGAATGCAGGCTGCTCAACCATTACTTGAACCGAAGTCCCAACCGGATAATTAACTCCATCTAAATTAATCGCACTTGTTAATTTTCCAGTTTCAGTATAACCTGTTTCTCCTAAATAAGCCAATCTAATTCCGGTATCTGTTACAATACATTTTTTGCGATTACCATACATATTATAGATATCGAAGTCCGCTCCAGCATTCTTTCCAATAGCATCTCCCAATCTTGTAACTGTTTTATTGACAACGTCCCATTCTATTCCAAGAACGTTTTTTTCTGAATAGCCTACAAATCCCTTAATATTATTGGTTTCTAAGGTTATATCATTGATATTATTTATAGTTGCTACAGCTGCAGGCTCTACATCAATAGTAATATCAGCGGCATTTGAAGTAACCGTTAATAAACTAATCATTAAGCTTGAAGAACTTGTGCCATTATTAGGTGACATCCAATTTGCCTCAATAGCTTTTGTCACAGAATAAAGAATTTCTCCAAGGTCAGGGTCTTGAGCATATAATCCAATAGTCCGAACATAATATCCGATAGCTAAATCTGTATTAGATATAACTCCACTAACCTTTACAGTTGCAGAATTAACAACCTTTACTGAACTAATATCAACCGTTTGTTTTATAGATGATAATTCGGTAAGTGTTGGTAAGGATGAATCACTTGGAGTAGAATCAGATATTCTAATCTTGGTGAAACGCATCTTTGTAGTTCCTGAAGCAATCTTTATCATTAGGTTATGACCACGTTCAGTAATTACAGTGCTTTTAAAACTTGCCATAATTTATTCCTCTTTTATTTTCTTATATTGCTTATGCAGCAGGAGGCACAAACAGTACGCGTGCGCAATAATTAAGATAATGCTCAGAAGGAGAATTATTCACACTCCGATAGAAACCGCCCGCACGTAAGCCATTAGTCCAACTACCGCCGACACTCGAAACCTTATGACCCCCATTCAGCACGTCTTGATAGAAATAATCTTCAATTGGCTTATTATCTGCTCCTAATGTTTCAGTAGGAAGGAATGCAAAATCACAAACCTCTGACCAGCCAATAGCACTAATATAGCCATTTGTATTAGCTAACTCAAATCCAACATCAAAGTATGGGTCTGCGATTACACTATCTGCAAATCCGCTGTAAGCAATATAAGCTTGATTATTTACTCCGTCCGCATATACATTTAATCCATCTTCATATTTATTAATATTACCCCAGAAGTTTTCTTGACCTCTATATATTACAGAAACTAATCCATTTGTTCCAACAGCCATTCCTGAACCATTACCTATATTGAAGGTTGCTCCAGTTGGTTCTGCCATATTACCGTTACCAAGAGGTTTATCTACAACTCCAAGTCCAATCCTAGTCTGAGTATCGAAAGAGCCATACTCAATCGCAAATAATAGTTGAGATGCTGAATTTGAGAATATATCTTCAAGTTGCCAACCGGTTCCTCTATTATTAGCCATTATTCTTGCTGCGCCTCTTGTGAAATCATTTATATATCCGCTAATTGGTTTTACATTAGCAATAGATGAAAGCTTATCCGCAGAAGTTGCTGAAAAGTCATCATTTAAGATATAGCTTTCTGCGGATACATCATAAGGACATCCTTCATAGGCTGATAGATAAATAAATGGAACAGATTTTTTAGATGCTTCTCTTGTATAAAAGGCTGGATGTAATTTGAATCCGAATCTATCTGTTTCTGAAATATAATATCTTATCTTTTGAACACTGAATCCTCTTCTTCCAGAGATTTTCTTAAAGTCAATAGGTACGGCTTTATACCAGAATGCAGGTTGCTCAACCATTACTTGAACTGTTGTACCTATTGGATAATTAGTTCCACCAACATCTAAAGCAACTATTAATTTTCCAGTTTCAGTATAACCTGTTTCTCCAAGATAAGCTAATCTAACTCCGGTATCTGTAACAATACATTTCTTTCTGTTACCATACATATTATAGATATCAAAGTCTTCTCCTGGATTCTTTCCAATAGCATCTCCAAGTCTTGTAACCCTTTTATTGACTATGTCCCATTCTAATCCTAATATCCCCTTTTCTGAATATCCTACAAATCCTTTAACATTACTGATTTCTTCATTTAATTGATTAATATCATTGATAGTTGCTACAGCATTTGGGTCGATATTAATAGTAATATTAGCTGCATTTGAAGTAACCGTTAATAGATTAATCATCAAACTTGAAGAACTAATTCCATTATCTGGAGGCATCCAATCTGCTTCAATTGCTTTAGTGACTGAATATAATATTTCTCCTTCATCAGGGTCTAAAGCATATAATCCAATAGTTTGAACATAATAACCTGTCCCTAATCCAGCATTTGAAATCGCTCCACTAACCTTTACAGTTGCAGAATTAACAACCTCTACTGAACTAATATCTACTACCTGTTTTACATCGGCTAAAGAAGTTAATCCCTCCAATTGCTCATCTGAATATATTTGACTAGAAATTCTAATCTTTGTGAAACTCATCTTTGTACTACCGGTACTAATTTTAGCCATTAATGCGTGACCTTTATTAGTAATAATAGTGCTTTTAAAATTTGCCATAATTTTCCTCCTTTATTCTATATCATATACTGTTCCAGCATCTACAACCGAGCCTGCTTTAGCATTAGCTTGTGCATTATATGCTATATTGATATCAGCACTCAATGTATATTCCACGGATAGATCTAATGCTTGACCTCTATATAATAATGATTGTTTATCTTCAATCAATAAATTCAGAATATGTTTTTCTAAATTTACCGGTATCATTACGAATAAGGTTCTAAGCATCTCATCTAACTTACCATAAACTCCAATATAGGTAGTAATATTAAGTTTATATTCTTGATGTACTAAATCTATGATATAATTATCTTTCCCTAATAATTGGTCAAGCTTATTTCTAAGCTCCCTTATAGTGAATGGTGCGATTGCGGATAAACGATTGATTATTCGCTCTCTTCTAAATTGTATAGTATCTGACTGCGGATTTGCTATTATATTTAACATATTTTCATAAATTGTTAAACCTCTTGCATTAGCAGTTAGAATAAATTGATTCTGTTCTACCTCTAATGTTAAGGAATCCAATTCATCAAATAGCTCATTTTCAGTTGAAACTAAATGGTCAGTCTCAAGCACATCTTTGTAGATTATCGGATAATATTTAGCTAAGTTTGTATTAGACATTTAAAGTCACCACCCCTAATATAGGCAGCTCCTGTCTTTCAGCTGTTTCTACTAAATTTAAGTCATTAGGCAAACTATTGATTGTTATTTCAGTTACATTGGAAACCCCTGCAACATTTAATATTGCTGCATTTATTCTGGATATATAAACCCCAAGAATATATTGATTGAAATCATTTGCTGTGCCCCATGCTTTCCTAAGCTCTAATATATAGGCTTCCAACGCTTCCTTAATTGGTTGCTCTACTTGAGCTTTTGTATAGCCTGACATTAACAATATATTTGCTGCAATATTTATGGTTAGTTCTTCGGGAGTTGTAATAGTTACGACATGCCCAATAGGAACTAATCCTAATCCAGTTCCTTGAGGGGTTGGGTCTAACTGTTCCTGAATAATATTTATAAAATCATTAGTTATAATATTAAAAGAAGCATCGATTACACTGCATTTAACTGTTCCTCCACCATCCCAAACCGGATATATTTGAACCTCTCCCACACCTTCTATATTTTTTAAAGTTTCAACATATTGAGCAATATTTCCACCAAACGGTTTATCCTTTAAGGCTAAGAAATATCTTGCTCTTAAATCATCATCTGTTTCTATATCTCTTGCTGGAACAATTAAATCTGTTATTACCGCTGAACTTAATCCTTGAATGTAACTTATGGGCATTATATTGCCTACATAGGCATTTCCAGCTGTTCCAATGGTTTCACAAGTCAATTGATAATTTCCTGGGACAATTTGACCTTCTACTTCATAAGGAGCTGTAACTATATAGTTTAAACTTTCTCTATCAGTGATTGTAGAAAATCTACTACCTATCTCTATTGCTAAAGGAGTTCCACTTTCTGTTTCGAAGACCCCTTTCTTAATAGCTGCAGTAGCCTCAAACCTCTTTATTCCTTGCTCTGCTACCCTTAAATCTAAATATTGTCCATTTGCAGTTTCTGCGAAAGTATCCTGCAATAATCTTCTTAATCTCATATAGTATTCAGATAATTCATAACAAGCTGGAGCTAAGGCATCGTATATAATGCTACCTTCTCTTTTATCTATGGTATTAGGAACTCTTGATAATGCGGATTCTATTAAATATTCAAAGGTATATTGTTCTAAATAATCTCCAATCATAATATATTCACCTCCGTACTAATATTTGTTGCACCTATTACGGTATTGACCCTAAATGAAGCTGTCATTCTATCTATTTCAGTTTGCTCAGTTGTAAAATCTGTAATACTTAATATTCTATCATCAGCAAGAAGAGCTTCAGTTATAGTTCTTTCTAAATCTGATACAATAAAATCATATTCCTTACCAATTAGTCTATCTAACTCCGTCCCATATTGTGAACTGTATATTACATAGGCATAACGCTCGGTATAAAGAATTTTCATAACTAATTGCATAACAGCTTCTTCATTATTTATCTTACCACTAATCCTCTTTCTTTCAAAGTCTAATTTATAGGTCAATGAGGGTTGACTGACTACCTCTAAATTAGTTAAATCTACTTGTTGTTCAGGTATCATTTAATTCCCTCCTCTTTTTCAAGTACATAAAACATCTGTCCTTGATTCACTCTTAACACTCTTACCTTATCTCCAACAATTAATCCTGGCCATAATAAGATATCAGGCAAGGCTGATCTAGTATTCATTTGAGGTATTACGTGAGTATGTGTATGCTCTCCAGCCGGTTGAGTATTATGTTGAGGTATAACATGTAGATGGGTATTATCTTCTCTTTGTGGTATCTTGATTATTGTTTCCTTTACCAACGCCGATAAGATTAAGAATTTTTCATCAACCTCGAATCGATTATCAATCTTTATTTTAAGAGGAGAAACTGAAGTTACTACTCCAAATAATAAATCGGTGGATTCGCTTACCGGAGCTTTTCCAACATTTCGCATTATCTTTAATAATTTATTTCCTGCCATTATATACTCACCTGCATCTCGCATAATTTTTAATAATTTTCCTGCCATTATAATATACTTACCTGCACTTCCAATTGCATTGTATGCAAATCATTTTGAAATATATGAGAGCATGTAGTAACCATGAAATATTGATTAATGGTTACTCCTTCTTTCTGCAAAGCACTAATTCCAAGGACTATACCACTACCAGCTGCTACCCTTAGGTCTCCAAGACAATCTAATTTTAATTTCTTAGTTACTCTATTCTTTAACTTTAGAATCATTTCAGCTCTTGCTTGAATCTGGGCGACATTTGCATTTTCATCCATCTTTTCAAAATATTGTAATAATCCCCATTGCTTAATGGTAGAGCTATCTTTGACTATATAAATTTCTCTTTTCTTTGTTTCTTTGTTTTCCTTAATCAATTTAACTTGGTTATAGGTATCATCATCTACGGAGCTTTCATAGTCAAAATCTATTAGTAAGCTTTCATCTCCAATGAATAAATCTGTTTTTAATGAGTTAATACTAACGAATTGAAGTTTACCAAAGTTATCTCTTATCATATACCAGTTTCCGGTATTAATTAAAGTTTCATCAATTCCAAATTGTATAATTTCAAACAATGTCTTATTATCATTAACTCTTGGCGAAACTATATAAGAACTTGCATCTTTTACTTCAGAGGATAATTTAAAATCATTACATAGCTTTGTAAATATCTGAGAAGCTGTAAGATTTGATAATACATAAGTATCTTTATTTTTTAAGTAACGCATCTGGTCATAAGCGGTTATTGGAATCTTTTCATCTTTCTTTTTTCCTCGCTTAAATATATATCCAAAGAAAACTTCTTTACCATCAACTTTAAAAGAAATAGGTGAGCCTTCGCTTATAATCAATTTGGTATCATCAATATAGTTAAAAGTTAACTTTCCAGGCTGATTGGTTAAGGTAGTCTCCCATACAACATTAGTAATCAATTCACTAATATCATAAGTCTCACCACTCTTACTATCTTGTACAATCGCTTCTATATTCATTAACTCGCCTTTTCTATTTATGTTTTATCTGATTTTCTGCTACCCAACCACTATATCCACCACCAGGGGTTATAATATGATATCTGTACTTACGATTTTTATCTGCTATTATATGACTAATTTTTCCGGTATGATTCTTAAATGTCCCATGAGGATTAGCCCCATAACTCGAATACCAATAGTTTCCATTAGCTATAACGGTATCTCCGATAGCAAACCTAGTTTTTGGTCTTTCAGTTGCTGGAGCAGTTACTTTTGTAGGCTCTGATATTGTAGCAGGTGAGGTAATCTTCACGACCTTCGAAGAGAATGATCTGTATTCCTTTATGGATAAACTATAATGAATATCATCATCTCCTGCTTTTAAGCCATATTCTAAATCCTCTATTGCTGCCAACATATTAATTTTAGTACCACTAACTATGAATCTAAATGGTTTCTTTTCTGCTTTAATGTTTTCAAAGAAGTCTATATAATATTGAGGCTTTTCAAACTTTCCTTTTGTTAACACATAAGGTGCATCTTTATCGGTTGGAAGAAAGCATTTTATCGCAAAAGCTTCCAGTTTCTTTTCCCTCAATAAATTTATCTGTCCAAGTTTTACAATTTCCTCTGTTTTATTATTCCCGGAGGAAGCTATCATAATTTCCTCCGGGTTAACTGGAAGTTGAACAACTTGATTATTAAATTCAAAGAAAAATCTAATTGCCATTATGCTCCCTCCCCTACCAATACACTTGCATATGCTTCTTCAACCATATCCTCAATAACCGCAAGTATCTTGTTTACATCTGCAGTTTCTCTTACATCTCCAAACTCTACGGTCATTTCAGGTCTTAGGGTTGTGTATTTATTAACAAATTCTGTTGCAGCTACATCTTTTAACAATTTAATGTCTTCATCTGTAATGCTAACAGCATCTTTAATCTTATCTAAAATACCGCCCCTAATCATAGGATTACCAGCCGCTTTTATCATATCATTATAAGCCGCATCATTAGCACTTGCATCATACTCTGGTATTTCTACACCTGCCGCCTTTTTAGCTGCATCACTTTTTCCTTTTTTATATAAATTCTCTAAGTTTTTAGTAGCTGCAGCAAGTTCATCGTTCATAGCACCAAATGTTACTTGCCTTTCTGCGGCTCGTGCTTCCATTTCATTTCTCGATGCTTGTAAATTGGCTTCCCTAGATTGTCTTGCTACTTCTTCAGCTGCTCCAGCTTCGGCTGCAAAGGTTACTTGACTAATTGCATCAATGCTAACTCCTGGTATTTTATTTAATGCTCCAACGAACTTATTGATTAAACCGATAGATTCGTTAATCATATCTTGTAGAGCATTTAGAACATCAACTCTCATTGTTTCCACATAGTTAGCTATCGCCACTCCTGCATATTGCCAAGCCATTACTAAGTTGTCTACTAAGTCTAATATCAAATGTATAGATGTGAAGAAGGCTGCTTTCAATCCTACTAATGCCACTACAATAGATGCTTTCGCAATCTCCCAAGCATTCTGTAATCCTCCAACACTCTGAGTCCATTTGTAGGTAACGGCAACAACAATTCCAATTAACGATATAATCCAAGTTAAGGGATTAGTTAATAATGTTACGAAGAATGCTTTAGCAGCTCCTGTGGCTACCCAAGTAGCTGTCGCACTATATAGCATAGCCGCTTCATAAGCTGCGAATGCTGTCACAATTCCCCAAATTATTGGAGCGATTATTTCCCAGTTGCTTTCAATCCATTTAGATATAACCATTACATAGTCAAGCACAATTCCTAGATAATCAAGTAAACTGATTATTGCATTTTTAATGCCGTCTACTACTGCTAAGAATTGCTTGCTAGATAACATCTTTAATATCTTCTCATGCAGTCCACCTTCCTGTAAGAACTTTCCTTTAGCGAATGTCTTTATGTTATTCATCCAGTCCACGAAGGTATCAGGCATATTCTCAAACTTCGCATCAATAGTTGCTCCAGCTTCGAGTAAAGCATTTGTAAAATCAGTACCGGCAACCTTTCCATCCTGAACTAAAGTATTCAACTCTGCTCTTGTTACTCCTAAATTCTTAGCAACCACATCTGCTAAATATACCGAGTTAGATGCTACTATTTTCCAGTCTTCCCATCTAAGTTTTCCAGTTGCCAAGGATTGCTGCAGGTTATACATCACTGATTGAGCTGCTGCTCCTTTTGTTCCTCCTAAAGTTAAGGATTTGTTCATAAGCTCTGCCATTCTAATTGATGCTTCAGTGCTCATACCAAACTCACTCATAGCAGCTTTCATTTGTACAGCAGATTCTAAAGTATCTTCATATGCAGAACGAGTACCCATTGCACTTCTGGTTATCTTGTTCTGTATATCGTAAAGGTCTTCTCCTTCTCCAAGCATTCCGCTTAATCTGGATTGCTTGTCTGTCATCTCTGAAACATTGGTTAACTGATTAGCAATTGCTCCAACAACCTGTTTAGTTAATTCTAAAGCTTGGTTAGCGGCCGTTATTCCATTTCTCCACTTATCGAACCCAGAACCTCCTCTATCTACTTCTGGAGGTATTTCATCAAGATTATTATTAAATTGGTCAAGAGCTTCAGAGGCCGCATTGATATCTTGTTGAGCTTTTCTAAAAGCACTATTACTAACATGGTCAACTCCTGCCATAGCATCTACAGTTGACTGCAAAGATTTAATGATTGTTCTTAATACTGGAGTCATTCTATCTTTCGTTATAATTGTATTACTTACTGTTGCCATTAGCGTCTGCGACCTCCTTTCCTTCTTAATTTAGAATTTTGTTTCTTTTCTTCCGCTAATCTTTCATCAATCATAGCTATAACTAACGCTTTCTCTTTACGAGGAAGGGCGACGAAACCTACATTATCGCCTGAATATGGCCATTTGTGAAACTTGTTTAATGCATAATAGGCGTACCAAGTTTCGCCGTCACCTTCCTTTAAGAGTTTTTTGCTTCCTCTACCTCATCTTCGAATTCTTTATCAAATCCAGATAAAGAGGAAATCTGTTGAGCAAGTTCTGAAATCTCTCCTGCAAGTAAGCTCTTATATAAGAACTGTTCCGGAGTTTGACATCCTGCTTTCTTAATACTTTCCGCATCCCTGAAGTTAGGTTCGATTGTATGATTCAAAACAACAAGCTCATTAAACACCTTGCTATCAAACTCTACTTTTTTCTTGCCTCCAATTTTAGTAGATAACTTCTGATACAAGGAGAATTCCGGGCCTGTCATTCCCTTAATCTTGAAAGGAAACTTTGCAAGTCTTGGGGAAACAACTACTTTAGCTGTTAAGTTATCCACCGGGTTTTCTATTAAGAACTGTAACAATGCACTCATTTATATTCCTCCTCTTATACTCTCGGATTGCCAAAGCTATCAAGGATATCGAAACCATCAAAAGTGAAATCAATATCATCGTCTAAAACATCGGCTTCCGTATCCAATTTAGCTAATACTGTACTATCTATATTACAATTATACAATACCATCATCTGCTGACCAACACTAGATGTTGGGTCATGATTAACTATTGTAATATCGAAGTAGGTGTCTTTACCAGTCTTCGCATACTTCAATGCCATGTGTCTAAATATGGATGTTACATAATAGATTGTCATTGAACCAGTGCCTGACCAGCCAGTTCCCTTATGCTGAGTACCTCTTTTTCCAAGAGTTCTTACTTCAGTTTTAATCTTTTCAAAAGTAGCTTCCAAGTTCTTTATATAAAACATATCTTGCACGCTTCCATCTATGATGGCCGTTGCTTTACCTTCTTGACCACTGATTGTATCACCAGCATGTAAAAACATATATTATTCCTCCTCTTATTAACCAACCATTACGGTCATGTATAATTTTTCCATTGAATCAACAGGTTGAGTAGCTAAGTCAACAACAACCGCATCAATGGCTTCTCCAGCATATACCTGAATATCTGTAGTACTATCAAAATTTTGAATTGCTGAAATATCTTGAAGCATATTTAGGTAGGCAATAACATCGGCTTTGAAAACGTTTCTTCCATCATCGTTGTTATCCACTTTACCAATATAACTTCTTTCAAACAGTAGTGCTATGGAGTTATTAATTTCATCAAGTGTTCTAATAACGCGGTTCTTACTGAAAGTATATCCTTTATCAGGAGTAAATGTATGCAATGTGTTGATATCCTGCTCAATAACAACTACACCATCTTGTCTTGTTGAAAGAACCATCTTACCAGCTTTAAGAGCTTCTTCAATTTCTTCATCTCCATAAGGGGTTACACCTTCGGGATAAACGATTGAAACTGCTTCATTAATTGCATGATAAGTATTAGAAGCATTTACATCTGAGCCAGCGGTTAAACCGGCTACATAAGCTACAAAGGTAGTGGGGCTAACTGTTTCAGTGGTTGTTTTATAACCCTGGTTTACAGTTATAATTCCTTCGTAATCCGCATCCGCATCATATAAAACAGCCTGAACCTTCCTACCAAGATTTTCTCTCATATTAGTAATGAAAGTAATGATATTGGAGTTTACAGCTGGAACATCTTGAGGAATACCCATTGTATTCCATTTGTACGCCTTTATTTTATTCAAGTAGGTAGAATAGGTTACTTCATTAACCGTTCCATTCTCTCCACCTGCTAATGTAACTCCAGCATTTGCAACCACGTCTCCGGTTCCACTGAATACTACATAATCATTAGGAACCAATTCAGCAACGGTTTTAACCGTCTGCCTATTTCTTTCAATATCTCTAAATAAGGTAATGACATCAAAGTTTTCTCCATTTGCTACGACACGTACTGCAATCTCATTACCTACAATACCTGCATACTTAGCAGTAGCCGTAAGAGGTGTTAAAGCCGCACTTGCTTTTGTTCCCCCGGTATCAAGACGATAAATTATTGCTTTATAAGCATTCTTCAACGCCTCTCTAAAGATTTGACTCTGTTCCTCAAAAGCAGTATATCCAATCTTAGGTAAGCTCTTACCATCAATTAAGTCAGTACTTAGTAATTCTGTTACTTCATCTCCCCAGCTCATAGCTACAGGCATTGTAACTACTCCACGAATACCAAGACTGGATAATGGTTTGGCTACGCCTTTGAAATTGATATAAGCTCCAGGTCTTGTTTTATTTTGTAACTTAAAAGTTCCACCAGCCATATTTTTCTTTCCTCCTTTAATTAGTTCTGAATAATCTCTAAAGATTCCATTTCAGGAACCTTATCAATCCATTGTTTCGCTTTTATGTTATAGGTTACATAAAACTGT
>Ga0265293_10008175_pt1 | contig 15642 bp, 15 predicted proteins | sample Munlanlewell138R_FD_192505 | JGI IMG/M metagenome (GOLD analysis project Ga0265293, IMG submission 192505) | Leachate microbial communities from a municipal landfill in Southern Ontario, Canada - Leachate well 138R | ecosystem: Engineered > Solid waste > Landfill > Unclassified | place: Canada...
CTGAAAGGATTTCAATTGCTAACCCTCGTGGTCAATAACGTTAAATTCCAAGACGGCGAACAAGTAATGGAGCAATCAGACAGGAAAATCGCCTGATGCCCATACACCAGATTTGACCATAACTCTCGTGCGCCAGCTATTAAAAGATTATGACGTGGTGATTGCCGACCTAGTGGCTGGTAATGCAGAGGCTGAATACGTTCAAGCCAACGTGATGGAACTTGATGAGTTGCGAGCTGCTTTTAAAGGCGCTGATGCTGTAGTGCACTTGGCTGCGATTGATTTTGACTGGAAGGCGCCAGACGAGCAGTACATTAATATTAACGTGCGCGGTACTTGGCACGTGCTGCAAGCTGCTGCTGAGATGGGCGTTAAAAAAGTGGTGCTGTGTTCTAGTATTTCTGCCTGCGGATTGTCCGAGATGCGCATTGACTGGACGCCGGAGTATCTGCCGGTAAATGAGCGTCATGACAATAAGCCTGTACAGGCCTATAGCGTTAGTAAGCTGGTTATGGAGCAGATGGCGAAGAGCTTTGTCGACGGTACCGATATGGACGTTATCTGTTTACGACCTCTTGCTGTGGTATTGAACGAAACGCTTGATGATTACATTAAGTTCGTCGACGCTGCTGATCGCCATTGGCTTTTTTACTATGTGACTGGCGAGGATGTTGCGAACGCATTTGACGCCGCATTGAAAACTGAAGGATTGCGTTACGGGACTTTCTTCCTGAGTGCCGACGATACCTCACACCCTAAGCCAACTCTAGAGTGGTATCAAGACGTGATCGGACCATTGCCAACCATTGCTAATCCGCGCTTGTATCAGCAAAACCCACGAGCGTCTATTTTTAGCAATCGTGATGCTAAAGAACTGTTGGGCTGGCAGCCAACGTCCAATTTTGATGAGTTACGAGCCCAAGCAAAGAACAGTCAAAATAAGTAATTAAGAATTATTAATAAAAATGGTAGGAGTATCTGAAATGAAATCTATACGTACTGGTAAAGTCGATTGGACCGGTGATAACCCCTTCATTTATATGAAAACCGATCCCGAAGGAGATTGGACATCATTGTCTGTATATTTCCGTATCGCCGCATCGGATTACGGTCGTGGCGAAGCTATTATTGTTCTTGAAAATCCATATCAGCTTGAAGATGCCAACGCCATTCGCGTATGTCTGACTGATAACCTGGAATTGTCTCGTTATTTGGTTAAAGACTTCCTCTCGCACTTCGCATTATTCCGTAAAGCCGTTTCTTTGCAGAACATGGAATACATTGCAGACGCTACCTTTAAGACCGAAGCAGACTATCCGAAGCAGCATATCGAATCGGCTCATTCCACGAGCAAGAATATGACCGTTAACCTGGTCTGGGAAGGTCTTAACGAGCCATTTGCTGTGGCGTTGCCACCGGCTGAGACGCAGACGGGTAAGCATGAAATGTTCTGTGTGTTCCAAGCTGCGAGCAGTGCTCGAGTTGAGGTGAATGGAAAAGCGCTGGAAGGTCAGCCAATAGAACGTGACTTCCTTGATCGCCGTGCTCTTTCAGCTGCCTTGGCGAGCAGTGAAAGCTGGGTGCAGATGTCCTGAAACCTTTTATCTAACTAATAACTATAGGTATAACAATAATGTTAAATAATCGTGCTGATTCAGTGGCGTTTGACAAAGTTGCAGCGTGTGAGCCGCAATGGATAGGTTTGTGCCAGGTGCAAGATATACTGGGAAAAACGGGTAAAGTTTTGTTGCACGCTGGGCCTCCGTTCAGTGATGTACAGCATATTCCAGAGCCGGTTTTAAACTCACTGTGTATCGGCGCGATTTACGAGGGCTGGGCCGCAGAGCGGTCTGACGCTTTGGATCTGATTATGAGCGGCGCGATTACGGTTGCCGCAGCACAAGATCACAATATTGTTGTACCGTTAGCCGGTGTGGTATCGCCTTCTATGCAATTGTTGGTGGTGAGCGATGCCGGTAACCCCGAGGCACGTAAGTATTCAGTGTTTAATGAGGGCATGGTGCATTGCACCCGTTTGGGTGTAATGAATCCGCAACTGCCCCGTCATTTGACCTGGCTCAATACCGAGTTTGCGGATTGGGTCGGTAAGCGTTTGCAAAAACCGATGCTCTTGTTGCCGATTATTAAGTCAGCTTTGGCGCAAGGGGATGATTGTCATGGCCGTACTATGGCCGGATCGGCATTGATTGCTACCGAGTTGCGACAGCAGTCAAAGGATGCAATCCCTGACGATATTGATGCATTTTTAAACGAGTCACTCGCCTTCGCGTTAAATGTTTGGATGGCTGCATGCAGCTTGATGATGGCTGCAGCAGAAGGTGTGGCCGGATCATCGTTGATCACTCGTGCTGGCGGTAACGGTATTGAGTTTGGTGTTCAGGTAGCCGCGCAGCCGGGGCAGTGGATTATCACTGCCGCGCCTGCTCTGCACGGTGCTATTGAGGCTGCTCATGCTGGGCGCACAGCACTCGGTGCGATTGGCGACAGTGCGGTGGTGGATTTTATGGGGCTGGGCGGCCAAGTGTTGAATACCGCCGAGCAATCCTTTGCGAATCTTAAAGCATACTTACCAGACGATGCGTTGACGCGGCCTGAAAAAGTATTATCAGGCCCTATCACGGGTTTTGGTGGGCGTGCCGGTGCGACTAATGCCCGTTCGGCTGCGGCCAATGCCAGTAGTCCTCTCATTTTGTTAGGCATGATTGAAACAACAGGAGAAGCTGGGCGAATTGGTGGCGGAGTCGTCGATATTCCTGCCGCCTTTTTTGAACAGGTGCTGAGCGAGGCAGGATTATGACAGACAAACTCTTGAATCAACTCAGCTTGGTCGAAGCCATTAAGGCGATTGAAAGCGGTGACAGCACTGCAGAAGCGATTATTAATGCCTGTTACGATCAGATCGACGCTCGAGAGCCACAGGTTGCTGCATGGCAGTATTCGTTAACGCGTGAGCAGTATTTGCATGCGTACCATGCCAATGAAGCCTTCTTTAAAGGCAGTCGTCTGAAAGGTTTGCCGGTGGGTATCAAAGATACAATTGATACTGCTGCTATGCCGACTGAAATGGGCTCTAGGCTCCATGTAGGACGCCAACCGGTCGACGACGCCAGTTGTGTAGCGTTGCTTCAGCAGGCTGGTGGTGTTGTGCTAGGTAAAACTGTCACTACCGAATTTGCCTACTTTCAGCCGGGCGTGACGGCTAACCCGAAAAACCTTGGACACACACCGGGCGGATCATCCAGTGGTTCGGCGGCGGCGGTTGCCGATTATATGGTTCCTGCGGCTCTCGGGTCGCAAACCGCTGCTTCAGTGATTCGTCCAGCAGCCTATTGCGGTACCGTTGGTTACGTGGGCAGCTACGGAGAGTTTTCATCCCGAGGTATCCAGCCACTCTCGCAATCGTTAGATTCACTGGGGGTTTTCGCACGCTCGGTGGATGACATCGTGTTGTTGCGTTCGGTATTGCTGAGTAATACCGATGTGAATAGCGATGAGCCGATGAAGCCTAAGCGCATTCTGGTCTGTCCTGGCAGTAATGTGGGAGATACTGATGAGGATATGAATGCGGCAATGGCTGAGCTGGTTGCGCAATTACAACAGCAAGGTATCGAAACCCCAGAACTGGACAGTTGCGATCTGATCAAACGTTTAGTGGGTAATCATGAAACGGTTATGGCCTATGAGGTGTACCGTAATCTAGCAACTGAACGCCAACACCCAGAAACCTTAAGTGAGTCTTTCTGCGGTCTGTTGCATGAAGGTGCCAACATTTCACGAGCTGACTACCTTGCGGCGTTGCTTAATATTAGTAAGACCGCACGTTGGTTGTGGCATCAAGATCCAGATATCGACGCCATCCTCGCTCCCGCAGCCCCCGGAGCTGCGCCAGTGGGATTGGCCGCTACCGGTAAACCTTATATGAGCCGCCCTTGGCAAGCGATGGGTTTGCCGGTGGTTACTTTACCGGGTCTAACCAACGCAGCAGGATTGCCACTGGGTGTTCAGCTTATTGGCAAAGCCCGTGATGATGATTCGTTGTTGCAAACGGCGCGTTGGCTTCAGAGCCATGTTAAAGGACTGTCACTATGAGTATCTCTCGGGAAAAGCTCAGAGCAGTACTTGAGGGCAGTGTGTGCAGTCCTTGTGCGTCGGTATTTGATCCGTTATCCGCTCGAATGGCAGAAAATATTGGTTTTAATGTTGGCATTCTTGGAGGCTCGATCAGTTCGTTAATGCAACTGGGAGTGCCGGATATTTCCCTACTGACGCTGAGCGAACTGGTCGATCATGCTCAACGTGTTTGTCGTGCGTCTGCATTGCCGGTGATCGTGGACGGTGATAGTGGTTACGGTAATGCTTTGAATGTCACACGATTGGTGCAGGAACTGGAGTTTGCTGGCGCCGCCGGGATCACCATTGAAGATACGGTTTTGCCCAGCCCTCATCATCCTCTAGCGTCTATGGTTTCGGTTGCGGAAGCGACCTGTAAGCTCGAAGCCGCGTTAAGTGCTCGACAAGATAACAGTATGGTGGTGATTGCCCGTACACCAACCGACGACAGCCAGCCATTGGCTGCGATTCTTGAGCGTGTGAAAAGTTATACCCAAGCCGGAGTTGATGCTATTTGTGCCTTCGGTCTGACCAACCCCGCAACGTTAGCCGCTATTCGAGAGGTAACGACTGTACCCGTTATGATCATCAGTTATGGTGATAATCAGTTAGGTGGTTACGACGCATTAGCGGCGCGTGGTGTGCGGGTGTATATGCGTGGTCATACGCCTTTCGAGAAAGCTGTCAGCGCGACCTATCAGTCCTTACTTGATACCTATAAGGAGCATTCAGCGTTAGCTGCACCCACGCTCATCGATAAGCATATTATTTCTACTTTTTCTCATCGAGATCATTTTGATCAGTTGGCTCGGCATTATACGGGTCCAACAGCGGCAGCCTCTTTAGTGAGCAACACTAGATAGGACTTGCATTGGCGTTCTGGATTATGAGCAAAAATGTGTTCATAAAACGTACTCCAAGCTTTTAAGGCGCATGACTTTGTTGAATAGGAACACTGTACATTTAAAGCACTCATCAGGGCATGATCAATACAAAGGTTCTGGCGTTGTTGTGCTGAACACTCAGGTGTCTTCGGCGATGAGTTGCTCAAACGTAGTGATCTCACCAGGGTTGTCAGGTGCGTAACCGGCAATGTTGCCAATGCGTTCAATAAAAGGCTGTGAGCGTATTAGCTTGAGCAGTGGTGCGAGTGTATCGGCTGGCAAGCGATCTTTGCGGAACAGTAATAAATAGTGTTCGCGAGCCAGTTCGATAAAATTGAGACCAAATTGGTCGGCAGCTGTTTGGATACCAAAACCCACATCAGCCATACCCGAGGCCACAAATGCAGCGATTGCCGTGTGGGTATACTCCTGTTGTGACGAGCGGTTGATGCTGTCTTCGCTTAGGCCTTGTTGTTTGAGCAGTAGGTTGAACAGGAGACGGGTTCCTGAGTCGCGATTACGGCCAATAAAGCTCAGTCGTGAAGCACTTAAGTCTTGCAAGGTACGCACATCGTCATGACAGCCCTTGCGTAACATCAGCCCTTCACTGCGGGTGACAAAGCGGATCACCTGATGTTGGTTGTCGGCAAGAAAATGTTGATAGTGACTGAGAATCTGCTTAGCTAGGAGTGGGTCGGTGGGCACATGAAAGCTGGCCAGGTCGCACTCGCCACGGTTCAGTGCTGATAGAGCCTCTTTAGGGTTGCGGTACTGTAGATTGATTTTGATCTGTTCAGAAAATTCTGGCAGCAGAGCAACGGAATAGCCGTGACTGGCGTGTAAACGCAGCATCGGCTGAGTACCAACCATCAGCTGGCGTATCTGATCATTCAGCTCGGAGGCCATGCTCTCAAGTTCTGGTCCCAAACGTGCTTTGACCCGCTGATCTGCCCACAGTAGTTTTTCACCCAGAGTGGAAAGAGTCGAACCATGACCTTTGCGCATCTCAACGAGGGGTAGACCAAAGATATCGGCACCACGTTTAAGGAGGTTCCAAGCATGGCGGTAGGATATTCCAGCGGCTGCTGCTGCGTGGGTGAGTTTTCCGCTGTCACGAATGTTTTCTAGCAGATGCAACAATATCGGCTCGAAGAGTTCATCGGTATCGGTTCGGAAAATCCACGCAGGAGATATGGTCAGTTTCTTGTTATGCATGATAGTTCATATTCCGTGGCTGTGAATGAGGTGCTAACTTAGCGCCATTACTGTATCAGAATAAAAATAGGTAGGAATAGATATGCATATGTCAGAGAGCGTTAGCCATCAAGTGGCCGCTATGCCCGTTACCGGCGGTGGGGATTGGAACCCTGACATGATCCGGCATGAAGTGTCTGCATTGAAACACAAACCCGGTGCTCTTTTGCCCATCCTGCACGCCATTCAGGACCGGATTGGTTACATACCGGAAGGCGCGGTACCAATTATTGCGCAAGAGATGCAGCAAACCCGTGCTGATGTGCACGGTGTCATTAGCTTCTATCACCACTTCCGTACGCGTCCAGCCGGTAGCCATGTCTTGCAAGTCTGCCGTGCTGAAGCTTGTCAGGCCCGTGGTGGTCGCGCTCTGGAAAGCCATATTCGGGAGAAACTGGGTGTCGATTATCACAACACCACTGCTGATTATGAATTTACTCTTGAGCCGGTTTACTGCTTAGGAAATTGTGCTTGTGGACCATCAATCAGTGTGGATAACACCGTTTACGGTCGTATGAGTCCACAAAAATTTGATCAGTTAGCGGACAGACTGACCACTACCGTTATCGAGCTGAAATAAGCGCAGGAGCAAACCATGACAATAACAATTTATGTGCCCTGTGATACTACTGCCCTGTCTTTGGGTGCTGATCAAGTCGCGCAACAGATCCGCGATCACGCGAGCAAACAGGGTGCTGACATCAACATCGTCCGTAACGGTTCTCGCGGTTTATTTTGGCTAGAACCGCTGGTGGAGGTCATGACGGCTGAGGGGCGTGTTGCCTACGGCCCGGTAGAGCCAGAGCAGATAACAGAGCTGATTGCAGCCGGCATGCTTGAGGGTAAGTCTGGGCATCCACTGTATTTAGGCGTGATTGAAGATCACCCTTATCTGAAGCGACAGCAGCGCCTGACTTTTTCGCGCATTGGTATTACTGACCCTATTTCTCTTGAAGATTACCTCGCCCATGATGGCTTTTCCGGTCTGAAAAATGCCGCTACCTTGACCCCGCAGGGCATTGTCGATGAAGTGAAGACCTCCGGATTACGAGGTCGTGGTGGTGCAGCATTCCCTGCAGGTATCAAATGGCAGACCGTGCTGAATGAGCCGCACAATCAACAAAAGTACATTGTCTGTAACGCTGACGAGGGCGACTCGGGTACTTTTGCTGACCGCTTAGTCATGGAGTGTGATCCTTACATGTTGATTGAGGGTATGGCCATCGCCGGTCTGGCAGTGGGTGCTACTCAGGGCTATATTTACGTGCGCTCTGAGTATTTGTTATCGCAACAGATGCTCAACGAAGCCATTCGTCGTGCCGAGGCTGCCGGTTATCTTGGCGATAATATCTGCGGTAACGGCCGAGCCTTTCATCTTGAGGTGCGATTAGGCGCAGGCGCGTATATCTGTGGTGAAGAAACCTCTTTATTGGAAAGCCTAGAAGGTAAGCGTGGATTGGTGCGCTCGAAACCGCCATTACCCGCGATCAAAGGTTTGTTTGGCCAGCCGACGGTCGTCAACAATGTCCTGTCGCTGGCGGCGGTACCCTTCATCATGGCTAACGGCGGTAAAGCCTATGCTGATTATGGCATGGGCCGCTCCCTTGGTACGTTGGCTATTCAGTTGGCCGGTAATATCAAACAAGGCGGGCTGATTGAGTTGGCTTTTGGCGTTACTCTGCAAGAAGTTTTGCAAGATTTTGGTCAGGGTACGTTCACTGAGCGACCCATGCGAGCCGTGCAGGTTGGTGGTCCGTTAATGGCTTATATGCCTGAAGAACAGTGGGACACGCCGATGGATTACGAAGCGTTCGCCAAACTGGGCGCTGGTATCGGTCACGGTGGTGTCGTGGTGTTTGATGACACTGTGGATATGGGTGAGCAAGCCCGTTTTGCGATGGAGTTCTGCAGCGTTGAATCCTGCGGAAAATGCACCCCTTGCCGTATCGGCTCGGTGAGAGGGGTGGAAGTGATTGATCGCATCCGCGCCGGTGAAAATCGTGATGATAATCTGGAGCTTCTGGCTGAGCTGTGCGAAACGATGGTGGACGGCTCGCTTTGTGCTATGGGGGGGATGACGCCTTTCCCAGTGCAGAGTGTGATGAAGTACTTTCCCGAAGACCTGATGGCCAGCCCGCGCCCAGTGGAGGCATGATATGTTGCATTATTATAATCCGAACACCCAAGATTACCAGCCAGGCACAAGCGCTCTGAACCCTGATTTTGACTATGGTACTGCGGCCAGTGTCTCGCAAACTCTGGTCTCGATTGCCGTTGATGGCCGTGCGATTACCGTTCCAGAAGGCACCTCAGTATTACGTGCCGCGGCACTGGCGGGCATCAATATTCCCAAGCTCTGTGCTTCTGATAATCTCGAAGCTTTCGGTTCCTGTCGTCTCTGTGCGGTTGAGATTGAAGGCCGTCGTGGCTATCCAGCCTCCTGCACCACACCCGTGACGGAAGGCATGGCAGTCACCACACAAACTGGAAAATTAGCAAAACTGCGCCGCAATATTATGGAGTTGTACATCTCTGACCACCCACTAGACTGTTTGACTTGCCCAGCCAATGGCAACTGCGAATTGCAAGACGTGGCCGGGGTGGTGGGTCTGCGCGAAGTGCGCTATGGCTTTGAGGGTGAAAATCATCTGCATGCTGAAACTGACAGTTCCAATCCCTATTTTAGTTTTGATCCCAGTAAGTGCATTGTATGCTCCCGCTGTGTGCGAGCTTGTGAGGAAGTACAGGGCACTTTTGCTTTGACCATCGAAGGCCGAGGCTTTGCTTCAGTCGTGTCGGCGGGGCAGAGTGAAGACTTTATGGACTCCGAGTGTGTCTCGTGTGGTGCCTGCGTACAGGCTTGCCCGACCTCATCATTGATGGAGAAAAGCGTCATCGATGCCGGTCAGCCCGAGCATAGCGTCGTCACCACCTGTGCTTATTGTGGTGTCGGTTGCTCGTTCAAGGCTGAGATGAAAGGTGATCAGGTGGTGCGTATGGTGCCGTACAAAGGCGGCGACGCTAACCATGGACACTCCTGTGTTAAAGGCCGCTTCGCCTTCGGTTACGCCACTCACAAAGATCGCATCAAAGAACCGATGATCCGCGACTCGATTAATGACCCGTGGCAAGTCGTGTCTTGGGATGAAGCGTTAACGTTTGCGGCGAACAAGCTCAAAAGCATTCAGGCCCAGTACGGCCGTGAAAGTATTGGGGGTATTACGTCTTCGCGCTGTACTAACGAAGAAACCTATCTGGTCCAGAAGTTAGTACGGGCAGCATTCGGCAACAACAATACCGATACCTGCGCGCGGGTTTGTCACTCACCTACCGGTTATGGTTTGAAAACTACGCTGGGTGAGTCTGCGGGTACGCAAACATTCGATTCAGTCATGAAAGCTGACACCATTGTGGTGATCGGTGCCAACCCCACCGATGCACACCCCGTATTCGGGTCACTGATGCGCAAGCGTTTGCGTCAGGGTGCCAAGTTGATCGTGATTGATCCGCGTCGTATCGATGTCCTTAATACGCCGCATGGTGGTGAAGGTCTGCATCTGGCCCTGCGTCCAGGTACCAACGTAGCCATTGTCAACGCGCTGGCCTATGTGATTGTCAGCGAAGGGCTGGAAGATCAGGATTTTATCACCAGCCGTTGTGATAATGAGGCGTACAACACATGGCGTACGTTTATCGCTGAAGAGCGAAATTCACCAGAAGCGACAGAAGGGGTGACGGGTGTACCGGCAGAAAAAGTACGCGAAGCAGCGCGGATTTATGCCCAAGCAGGTAACGGCGCGATCTATTACGGCCTTGGCGTGACCGAGCACAGCCAAGGTTCGACCATGGTGATGGGTATTGCTAATCTGGCGTTAGCCACCGGTAACATTGGTCGCGAGGGCGGTGGTGTTAACCCACTACGTGGGCAGAATAACGTGCAAGGTTCCTGTGATATGGGCTCCTTCCCGCATGAGCTGCCGGGTTATCAGCATGTCAATGATTCAGAGGCACGTCATCGCTTTGAAGCAGTCTGGGGCGTGACTATTGACGACGAGCCAGGTCTGCGTATTCCTAATATGTTTGATGCAGCCATTGCTGGTACCTTCAGAGCACTGTATGTACAAGGTGAAGATATTGCTCAATCAGACCCTAATACGCATCACGTCGAAGCGGCGCTGAAATCTCTCGATTGCCTGATTGTGCAAGATATTTTTCTCAACGAGACAGCCAAGTTCGCTCACGTGCTGCTGCCCGGTTCGACCTTCTTGGAGAAAAACGGTACCTTTACTAACGCCGAACGTCGCATTAACCGCGTGCGTAAAGTGATGCAGCCGATCGCTGGTATGGAGGACTGGGAAGTCACTATGGCGTTGTCCAATGCCCTCGGTTACCCCATGCATTACAATCATCCATCGGAAATTATGGATGAAATTGCTGTGCTGACGCCGACATTCACTGGTGTCAGTTACGATAAGCTGGAGCAATTGGGCAGTATTCAATGGCCTTGTAATGACGAGAATCCAGACGGTACACCCACCATGCACACGATTGATTTCCCTATCGGTAAAGGTCGGTTTGCAGTGACTGAGTACTTGGCCACTGAGGAACGCGCCACGCGCAGGTTCCCATTGCTGCTGACGACTGGACGTATTCTGTCCCAGTATAACGTCGGCGCACAGACCCGGCGCACCAGTAATAGCGATTGGCACGAAGAAGATCTGTTGGAACTGCACCCTAGCGATGCTGAGTTGCGCGGGGTAAAAGACGGTGATTGGCTGGGTATCAGCAGTCGCGTTGGTCATACTGTATTGCGTGCCAAAATCAGCGAACGCATGTTACCCGGGGTGGTTTACACCACCTTCCATCATCCGGGTAGTGGTGCCAACGTGATCACCACCGACAACTCAGACTGGGCCACGAACTGCCCTGAGTACAAGGTGACTGCCGTGCAGGTGGAAGTTGTTAGCCAACCGTCGGAATGGCAACGCGATTTTAAGAGCTTCGACAAGCGCCAGCAAGCGTTGTTGGCACCGGCCATGCAGAATAGGGATAACGCCCATGCAGCATCTCTTAAATAACGTGGAACTGGCGACCAGGGCCACTGCACACACGGGCGACAGTTTACCGTCGCCCGTGTGTGAGCTACCGGTGGATGTGCGTGGTGGCATTCAGGACGCACCTTCTCATGACCGCGATAGCATCGCCGAAGAGATCCCCGTGGCTATGGTTTACAACGGCGTATCCCACGCGGTGATGATGGCGTCGCCTTGCGATCTGGAAGACTTCGCTATGGGCTTCAGTCTGACTGAAGGTATTCTGCAGCGCCCAGAGCAGCTGTTCAGTATTGATGTGCAGCCGCAGGATCATGGTATCGCCATCAATATGCATATCGCTGGTGATTGTTTCGTGCGCTTGAAAGAACAGCGACGCAATATGACTGGCCGCACCGGTTGTGGGCTTTGTGGCACCGAGTCTCTTGCTCACGTGGTACGAGCCATACCTCAGGTCGCGCCGCAGCCGCTACCGTCTGATGAGGTGATTCAGCGTGCTTTGCGTCATTTGAAAAAACATCAACCCTTGCAAATACAGACCGGTGCCACCCACGGTGCGGCGTGGTGCACTAACGATGGTAAGATTGTGTTGGCGCGTGAAGATGTGGGTCGCCATAACGCCTTAGACAAGCTGATCGGTGCGCGCATTGCTGCACAGGCTGATCAGCCCTTTGCGCAGGGCTTTGCGCTGATTTCCAGTCGGGCCAGTTTTGAGATGGTGCAGAAAAGCGCCAGTGTCGGTATTGGCACCTTAGTCGCGGTGTCTGCGCCTACCGCATTGGCTATCCGTGAGGCCTGTCATAGTGGTATGAATCTGATCGGCTTTGCCCGGCTCGGGCGCCACGTTATCTACACCCAGAGTGGTGAGTGTTCTGAGGAGAACGATTGTGAGTGATCAGCAACTAAACAACTTAATTAAAATGCTCGAGCAGATCATTGCCAATAACCTGCACCAGGGTGATAGCGAACACGTTGCGGCGGTTGCTGCTGACCATCTGCACAAGTTTTGGGCGCGCAGCATGAAGCAAATAATTGTTACCTATGCCAATGAAAACCCCACAGGACTGTCCGCCATCGCTAAACGGGCAATCGCGCAACTGGATGTTAAAGTGTAAAACTATCCATTTGATTAAAACGCTTATCAAGTGTGAGGTAGGAAGCTTCTACTATATGAAAACTATCCAGTCTGTATGTTGGGCATCATAACCGAGTGCCAGTGCGTTATGATGCCCAAAAGTCATAGAGGATCGATGCGATGATTTCTTGTGGTCAGCATGACCCGCTAGAAATAGTGTGCATGTTTCGATTTTCTACTCAACGAACGATGACGTCGGCTGTGGTTATTGAGCCTGTGAGCCGAGCCTGTAAATAACTCTATGTAACTCGCCATTTGTGCCTGCTTCCACTCACGACGTCAATGCGTCATAAAATAAAACAATCTCATTCATCTTGCTTGATTGCTTGGGCACGCTGCAATCAAGTACGCTGCGATAACTGAAGAGCTTCGCTGAGTGTGACCTTATGAGCCATTCAAACTTGATTAAATTGTTGACCTACTTGGGCGCCTCTCCATTCTTTTTAGCCATTTACATCAGCGTATCCAATCAGCTCTTTTTAGGCGTTGATGGTACTCAATGGTTCTTAACCTATGGTTTGGTTATCTTAAGTTTTATGGCCGGCACCTTGTGGGGCCAAGTGATGAGGGATAGCCTCAAGGTTAAACGCATTGCGTTGGCTACCAATGCTATAACACTGGCTGCTTGGTTTGCCTTTCTATTAGCTGCTCCGTCCATCGCATTACTGATCGTCGCGTTGGGGTTTATCGCGCTTTATGTGCTGGAGTTATTTGTGCTGAGTCATATCAGTCGGCCTGATTATTATATTGGCTTGCGATTAAGAGTGACTGCGTTAGTGTTGGTTGCGCATGGGGTGATGTTCTTGCAGGTTTAAGGCGGTTACCATTGATAATCGAGGAAGGAAAAATGGGTGATCGATTAAGGTTTTTTATAAACCGTATACGCGAACGGTTATGGATTAAACCGCTTGTGATGTCTGTGTTGTCAGCCGTTATCGTATTCCTTGTAAAGGTATTGGACATTGAAGAAATCGGTCAATTTGTTCCGAGAGTGACTCAAGACTCCATAGAAACATTGCTGACGATTCTCTCCGGCAGTATGTTGATGATCGCCACTTTTGCCGTCGGTTCGATGGTTGCTGCCTATTCTTCTGCGAGTAATAACGCGACACCACGTGCGTTTTCTTTGATTATCTCCGACGACGTTTCCCAGAACGCTCTGTCCACCTTTATTGGTGCTTTTATCTACAGCGTTGTCGCACTTATTGCGATGAAGAATGGTTACTACGGTACAGCTGGACGTTTCGTACTCTTTGTTTTGACGGTGCTTATTCTCATCATTGTGATTGTGACCTTTGTCAGGTGGGTTGATCGTATTGCTCGGCTTGGGCGGCTCAAGGGAACAATTAATAAGGTTGAGGCGGCAACCGCTTCCGCATTTAAGCGTAGGCGTCACGCACCCACTCTGGGCGGAGTGTCTGCTTGGCGACAACCTACGCATGGCAGTCAGGCTATTTATGGGACGATCATTGGATCGGTGCAACAGGTCAATGTTACGGCCTTACAGGCCTGTGCCGAAAAACTACAAGTACGCATCACTTTGACAGCTTTGCCGGGTACATTTTCCGCTCCGGGACGGGCGTTAGCTTTTATTACTCGAGATTCTAGCGGCGCGGCGGATCTCGATATCAGTCAGATCGCCAAAGCTTTTCTTATCGGTGATGATAGAAAATTTGAGGAAGACCCTCGTTTTGGTCTGGTTGTTCTTTCTGAAATCGCCGGACGAGCTTTGTCACCCGCGGTGAATGATCCAGGCACCGCAATCTACATTATTGGCGTTTTTGTGCGACTTTTTGCGTTGTGGTGCGAGCCCATTGAAGAAAGTGACCGACAAGAGTGTGACAATGATCGTGTCGAGGTACCGGAAATATCTGTACAGGACATGTTTGATGATGCCTTCACCGCCATCGCTCGTGACGGAGCAGGTACCGTAGAAGTAGCGGGTCGCCTGCAAAAGGCATTTGAATCACTGGCATTTGTTGGCGATTCTGCGATGCGTGATGCAGCATTGCGTCATTCCCGCATGGCATTGATCAGAGCAGAAAATGCCCTGCAACTTCCCGAAGACCTGCAGGTCGTAAGAGAGTTGGCTGGTTTTGCTAATGAAGTTCAACTGCATGAGCGACTGTAATGGTTATTCTCACACTGGCGTAAGCCCGCAGAGCTCGGCGATCTACGCTCGCTTGTCTATTGAGAGAAGCGGCTGAGTTGTTGCACTGTAGGGTTATGGACGGTGCTGAGTGTATTGCCTATAGGTTTGATTGGATGTTTTTTAGGAGATTGCTATGATCGAAAAATACAGTCAAAGCGCGATAAGTACGGCGCTTAAAGAGCTCAATAAAGAGACTGATAATTCGTGGAGTATTAAGGACGAAAAGTTATTCAAAGCGTTCAAGTTCTCTGATTTTATCTCAGCATTTGCTTTTATGACACAAGTGGCATTGCTGGCGGAGAAAGCCAATCATCATCCGGAGTGGAGCAATATCTATAACAAGGTATTTATAAGTTTAACCACCCATGATGTTGGTGGATTATCAAAGAGAGATTTTGAGTTAGCAGGTGAAATATCAAAATTAATTTAACCATAGACTCAACTGCGCTGACAGAGTCTGCGTTTACTGAGGAGCGAAATAATGCTTCCTTTTTATACCGTAGGTCATTCGACACGCACGATCGAAGCGTTCGTCGAACTGCTGCAGGCCGCCGATGTGACACTTGTCATCGACATCCGCACAATTCCAAAATCTCGTACCAATCCACAATATAACCAAGACAGGTTACCTGAGCGCTTGGCCGCGTTCAAAATCGATTATGAATATATAGCAGAGTTAGGCGGTCTGCGTAGCAAGAGCAAAGCGGTTCAGGCAGATTTAAACGGTTTTTGGAATAATCAGAGCTTTCATAATTATGCTGATTACACGCTGACGGAGCCGTTTCGTAACGGTCTCGCACAGGTGATTCGGTTGGGGCGGCAGCAGCGCTGCGCGATGATGTGTTCTGAGGCGGTGTGGTGGCGTTGCCATCGACGAATCGTTGCCGATCATCTGCTTGCGCGTGGCGCCCCCTCCGTCACACTAGTTGTCCGCTTGATTAATTTTAATCGAACAGACAAAACGGAGTGTAACAATGGCCTCTTACAGCACAGACTTTAAAGAGCAAATGGTCAGAAAGATGATGCCGCCTAACA
>Ga0265293_10008178_pt1 | contig 15636 bp, 8 predicted proteins | sample Munlanlewell138R_FD_192505 | JGI IMG/M metagenome (GOLD analysis project Ga0265293, IMG submission 192505) | Leachate microbial communities from a municipal landfill in Southern Ontario, Canada - Leachate well 138R | ecosystem: Engineered > Solid waste > Landfill > Unclassified | place: Canada...
TATAATAAGAATGGTTGCGCACGGTTTCTTTGCCGCGTGTGCTTACCACCAGCTCGCCTTTGTCGGTGAAGATATTTACAATATTCACGGCTTCATTTAATAACCCGCCGCCATTGCCGCGCAAATCGAGGATAACACCCTGGACGTCGTTTTCCTGTTTAAGCTCCAGAAAAGCTTTTTTCACCTCTTTGCCTGCATCCTGTGTAAATCCCGAAAGTTTTATGTAGCCGATGTTGCTGCTCACCATGCCATAATAAGGTATGTTGTCGATGGTAATGTTCTCGCGCTTAAGCTCCACCTCAAAGGGTTTTTCTACGCTTTCTCTTTCCACACGAAGCTTGAGGGTAGTGCCGGCTTCGCCTTTCAAAATGGTGCTCACCGCGTCGGTGTCTTTATCAATCGCAGGTTTATCGTCGACTTCCAGGATGCGGTCGCCGGGAAGCAGACCCGCCTTCTGTGCCGGAAATCCTTCGTAAGGCTCCGAAATCACCACGTAGCTGCCTTGCTTGTGTATCAGCGCGCCAATGCCACCGTACTGCCCGGTGGTGAGGAGTTTATAATCTTCTATCTGCGATTCGGGGATGTAGTTGGTAAAAGGATCGAGCGAGCCTAACATGGCATCGATGCCTGTTTTCATCAGCTCACCGGGGCTTATCTCGTCCACATAGTTCATGTCGAGTTGCTTATAAAGCTCGGCGAAGATGTCGAGGTTTTTGCTGATCTCAAAATCCTTGTTCTTTTCCTGTGCTATCGAAACAAAAGTGAGCATCAACAGCAGTATCAGCATGCTTAGCACTCGTGTTGTCGATTTTATTGATAATTGCCTGCAGGTCATTATGAAATGTTTTAAGTTGTGGTGTTTTTTGTAATGTTGTGAATTAAACGATGTATCGCCAGCTTTATTTTTCGCTCTGTCTGTCGGTATTCGGGCATTTCCCGGTTGGTGTAGATAAACACCAGTACGAGCTGTTTGTTTTGCGCCTGCAAAGCGCCGTAGAGTTCGGCTTTGTGCCGTCTGTATGCTTCGCGCATCAGCCGCTTGATGCGGTTGCGGGCAACAGCGCGTTTGTGATTGCGCCTGGGCACGGTAAAGAGCACCTGTGCCAGAGTGCCCGAAGGCAGCAATTCTGCATCATCTGTCAGTAGATAAATTATTTTGAAAGGAAACTCAAAAAAAGAAACGCCTTTCCCGAACACCTTCACGATGAGGGAGCGGCGACAAAGGCGTTCATTTTTCTTAAAATTTTGCGGCAGCATAATCAGTGGTATGGTTTTGCAGCCGCTCAGCAGCCGGTACTATTGCGGCCACCGATGGCATGCGGTTTACATTCCTACCTTAATACCATTTTTCTTGTAGAGCTTCTCGATGTATTGGTCCAGCGCCATAGTCATCGATGGTGCCGATTTGGTAGGAGCATTTAGATTGAGCGTGAAGCCAGCCTCTTTTACTGCTTTGGCGGTGGTTGGCCCAAAAACCCCAATCTTGGTGTCGCCTTGCTCATAGTTCGGGAAGTTTTTCTGTAGCGACTTCACCCCCGAAGGACTGAAAAAGATAATCATGTCGTAGCTGTGGATGTTCAGCTTGGAGAGATCGCTGGCCAGGGTACGGTAAATTATTGCTTTGGAATATTTTATCTTGTTGTCATCCAGCGCCTTGGTCAGCGACAGCTTGTGTATGTCGGAGCAGGGCAGCAGAAACTTTTCGTCTTTGTGTTTTTTGATGATATCCATCAGGTCGTTGAAGTTCTGATGGCCATGAAAAACCTTACGCTTGCGAAATTGAACATATTTCTGCAAATAATATGAGGTAGACTCGGAGATGCTGAAGTATTTCATCTCATCAGGAACCTCCACGCGCATCTCATTACAGATCCTGAAAAAGTGATCGACGGAGTTGCGGCTGGTGAAGATTACGGCGCTATGATCCAGGATGCTCACTTTGTCCTTGCGGAATACACGCCCCGGAATGCCTTCTACTTTAATAAATTTATGAAAATCAATGTTCAGTTCATATTTTTCGGCAAGTTCGTTGTAAGGATTCCGTGCCGGATCAGCTGGTTTGGGTTGGGAAACGAGAATGTTCTTTACCATTAATCAATTTTTTTTTGGAAATTAATTTTTTTTAAAAGTCCCGTTGCTATCTGGTGTTTTTAGCCTGTAATGATTTTTAATACAATGATTACCGGCAAAATTTCGAGGCCGCAAAGGTAAATAAAATTTTGATAGTGAGAATACTTTCTCGATTCAAAACCAATAAGAATGCTCCGGAAAAGCCTGAATAAAAAAATCGCAAACGCCACTATACTGGCTGCCAGCAAAGGCATCAGGCTGGTCGAGTAGAGCGAGAAAAGCAAAAAAGGTATCAGAAATAGTGTGGCCACCTGATTCATAAATCTTGTATTTGCCAGATATTCCCGCACCAAAGAATTGTTTTTAAAGATAAATCCGATCAAACGCATCAGCCATCTTTTTGTGAGCAGGATTATTGCGATAGCGATAGTAACTGCCACAACTTGCTGATAGAGAGGCATTGGATTGAGAAACCATAAGAAATGATACACTTCGTCCCATTGAAACACAAAAGTAGTGTACACCAGCAGCGACGCCACAAATAGCAAAACAGCAGAGCCTGGCGTAAAAAGATCCCCGGCGCGGTAGAGCTGCCTGAACAGTGGCCGCGAAGTAAGGCTTCGCCAGATATTGGTGAAAAAATTCTTTTGCGTCAGGCGCAATATCGAAACGATCAACAGTGCGCCGCCCAAGGTGAGCAACTGCCATTGCGAATAGTTGTGCACGAGTGGTTCGGGGAGTATCCGGGTGGCAGGGGCAAACTGTGAAGTGACAAAGCGATGCGCTATTGGATTTTCGGCAATGGTGTCGGGAGTGATTCCGTTGGCAGCAAATCCCTCCAACGCCTGCTGCCAGCCATGCAGTGGCGTTGGCAACGAATCTGATAGAAACAAACTGTCGGGCGGAACGACGTATATAATTCCGGTAGTATCCAATGGCTTTGCGCAATAAATGCTGCAAAAGTAAGATTTCCACCGGCAGGCGACTGCTTTTTTAATAAAGAAAAACAAAGTGCGTGGCGCGTGGCGAAGGGCGCATGGCGAAGGGCGCAAAGAGCGGAAAAAGCGGGACGCGTGGCGCGTGGCGCAAAGAGCAAGGTGTAAGATTTGATTGAGAACCAAGGAGTGATGGCTGTCTACTCTTTTATTTTGTAACTGTTCAACTATTGTTGAATATTTGAATGAATGCAGAGCGAAGTGCTTCTTTTTTTTGCTTCACCCACGGCTCCTCTCCAATTGGAGAAGGGAATGAGATCTTTAACCTTAAAACCTTATCATGTTTCGTGAACCTTCGTAGAACATGTGATCCAATGAGAATTATCCAACCTTATTACCTTATTGTATGCATTTAATAAGGTAATAAAGCTCGTTACGAGCTATTGAATTTTTAACAAATCCTTCATGATCTGCTTGTTTATTTAATAAAATATCTATTTTCGTGAGCTATTCGACACACGTTTGATTTTTACGAATAACAAAATACCAAAGCAGCAATGTTCAATCTGATTATTTTTGGAGCACCGGGATCGGGCAAGGGAACCCAGAGTGCCAAAATCGCCACCAAATATCATTTCACACATATCTCCACCGGCGATATTTTCCGTAAGGAAATAAAAAACCAAACGCCACTGGGTAAGCGCGTCAAAGAGGTCATCGACAATGGCCACCTGGTTTCCGACGAGCTGCTGATAGAAATTATCGAAAAGGCTATGGACGACGACGACAACTCCCATGGATTTATCTTTGACGGATTCCCGCGTACTTTGCGCCAGGCGCGCGACATGGATGTGATGATGCACCGCCACAAAGAGTGCGTCAGTCTGGTGCTGGCACTTGATGTAGATCGGCAGGAAATTATTGCCCGCCTGCTCAACCGTGCAAAGGAGCAAGGCCGTGTAGACGATACCGAGGAGGTTATCTGTAAACGTTTGGAAGTGTACCAGAATCAAACAAGTCCGCTGATTGACTATTACAAAAATCAGGGGAAATTTATTTCCATCAATGGCGTAGGAACCCTGGAGGGAATCTTTGCAGAAATATGCCGTGTGGTTGATCCCTATCTGGCTGTCAATTAGCTGTTTTTTGTAATTCCTTGTGCACTGATACGTTGGTGTCGGAATCGTATTCGATATGAAATCCCTGTTTTTTGAAAACTGAGATCATCGCTTTGTTGTCTTTGGTGGTTTCGGCAAAGATGCGCTTGAAGTTGTTGATGTGCGCTATCTCCGTGCAGTATTCCGTTAGAATTTTCCCAAGGTCTTTGCCTTGCCAGTTGTCGGTGACAAGTATCGCGTATTCCACTGTTTCCAGATCAGGGTCGCCAATCAGCCGGCCGACGCCAATCAGTTTTCGGCGTCCTTGCTGCTCTATCTCGGCCACGATGGCCAGCTCGCGGGCATAGTCGATGTAGCAAAACTGCGTGGCGATTTCGTGCGAATCGAAATGGAAATTGTATCTGAAACGCGAATAAATGGCTTCTTTGCTGCAGCTTCCCAACAACTCGAGCCACATAGGCTCGTCTTCGGGTTTGATGGGGCGCAGCAAGGTGGGCGTGCCATCGGCGAGGGTCACCTTTTTGATGTATCGCTCCGGGTAGGGGCGCAGGATAAGATGCGAATATTGCGGCACCGGGTTTTTCAGTGTCTCTTCGTCGATTACTACGCGGGCATCGAGCGCCACCACGTCGTCGGCGGTAACGATGATCGGGTTGATGTCAAGTTCTTCAATCTCCGGATAGTCGGCTGCCAGATACGACAGGCGTATCATCACCTCCACCAGCTTGTTGATATTTTTGGGAGGCCTCCCCCGATATCCTTTCAGCAGCGGGTAAATCTTGAGCGATTCGATCATCTGGTTGGCCAATCGTTCGTTGAGGGGCGGAAATTCCAGCCGCTGATCTTTGTACAACTCCGCCTCGGTGCCGCCCATGCCTATGAGTATTAAAGTGCCAAAGACAGCATCTTTTTTAATACCCAAAATCATCTCCACCGCATCTTCGGTGTCGATCATCTTTTGCACCGTTACGCCATTTATTTTTATTCCGGGCCGGCGTATCTTCACCCTTTCCATCATACTGAGATAGGCGGCTTTGAGGATGTGATCATTTTCAAGATCAAGCACCACACCTCCGATATCAGATTTATGTGTCACCTCCGGCGAATCAATTTTTAAAACCACCGGGTAGCCTATTTTGTTGGCTACTTTTACAGCCTCCTCCGGCGAGTTTACAAGAACAGGTTTGGTGGATTTTATACCATAGGCATTGATCAGCGCTTTGGCATCGGCCACCGACAACACTTTTTGTTTTGGGAAAATCTGGTTGACAAATTTTTCGCGCAACGTCTGCCGGTCGTAATTAAAAAATAGCGGCACCTCTTTGGGGGTTTCAAAAAGCGCCTCCATGTTGCGCGAATAATCCACCATGGTCATGAATGCCCGCACCGCTTGTTCGGGAGTTTGGTAGGCGGCCACTCCGGAGCTGTTGAACAACGCCATGGCTTCGTACATGCTTTGCCCGCCAAGCCAGTTGGCCATGATGGGTTTGGAAGTGCTTTCCGACAGCCGAATGATCTCGCGTGCTGTTTCGGTGGGCTGCGTCATGGCTTGCGGAGTGGCAATCACCAGCACGGCGTCAACGTTGGCATCGTTCATCACTATCTCGGTGGCTTTGGCAATGCGCGCCGGCGGAGCGTCGCCCAGCACATCCACCGGGTTGCCGTGCGACCAATAGGGCGGCAACACCTCGTCGAGCTTTTTTAATGTTTCATCGGTGAGTTTGCCCAACTTGCCCCCACGAATCATTAGGCTGTCGGTGGCCATTACGCCAGGGCCGCCGGCATTGGTAACGATGGCCAGGTTGGGGCCTTTCGGGATGCGCTTGCGTCCGATAAAATCAGTAAAGTCGAAGATGTTACCAATATTATAAACGCGTGCAATGCCAGCCCTGCGAAACAAGGCGTCGTAAATGGCGTCTTCGGAAGCCATCGCGCCGGTGTGCGATGCTGCTGCCTGTGCCGATTCAGGAAACCGACCGGCTTTGTAAACGATGATGGGTTTCTTGCGCGCGAAGGCTCGTGCTGCTGTAACAAATTCCTGCGCAAAAGTGATCGATTCGACATAAAGCACAATAGAACGTGTGTTGGGATCCTGACCAAAATAATCGATCAGGTCGCCAAAGCCGATGTCCATTGTATTTCCGATAGAAACAAAATACGAAAAACCAATTTTTTCGGTATTGGCCCAGTCGAGCACCGATGTGCACAGCGCCCCCGATTGAGATATGAAAGCTACGTTGCCGGCAAGGGGCATGGAATTAGCAAAACTGATGTTGAGCTTTTGTCCCGGAATGATAATGCCCAGACAGTTGGGGCCAATCACACGCATCTCGTACTTTTTAACGATCTGCTTCACCTTATTTTCCAGCTCCCTGCCTTCAGCGCCTACCTCCTTAAATCCTGCCGACATAATGATCACGCCTTTGATGCCCGCCTCGCCACACTCCTCGACGATTTGTGGAACTACCCGTGCGTTGGTGGTGATTACTGCCAGATCAGGCGTCTTGGGCAGACTTTTTACATTGGGATAACAGGGGATGCCTAAAACTGCTTCATGTTTTGGGTTTACGGGATATACCACGCCCCGAAAACCGCCACCCACCAGATTGCGCAAAGTAAGACCGCCCACAGTATTAGGATCGGCGGGCACACCAATCAAAGCGATGCGTTGTGGTTTAAAGATGCTGTTTAGTTTACGTATACCCATAGCTGTTGGTGATTTTTGATAAGCTTAAAACATGAGGAAGAGCTTGACAAAAATAGGAAAAGAACCCGAAACGAGTGGCAAATCTTTAAATATGAATTTTGTTTTCGGGATTTATTTGTCATTTAGTCTGCTTTATTCACAAATTTTTATAGAACACGGATCAGCGTTCTATTACTACAAGTGATGATTATTCAGGTTAGAAATTGCTTTTTGTTTTTTTTAATTTGAGAATCATTCTCGCGGGAGCAAACCTTCCCATAGCCCACGCCCAAAGGTGCCCACCCGAATTTTCCCAAACTGTTCGTTGATTTTTATCTCCGTCACTCTCACGTGTGGGAAGCCCGGCACCTGCTGCCAGGAGGTTTTATCGGTTCTGGTGTAAAGCCCGCGATCGGTTCCAAGCCAGAAGCGTCGCGAAGGGCTGTTGCTTATCGCAATGGCATTGACGGAGTTGTTGCTAAACAGCTCTTCGGGATCGGCATTATCCCAGGTGATGCCGCCATCTTTGGAGTGCCAGACCCGGTATTGCGGCATCACGCCAAGATAGGTAATCCAGAATTCATCAGGATCATCCGACGAAACAGCGATACCGCTGATGATGGCAAGCCTGTCGTGATCATCGTATTGTCCCGGATAGGCAATGCGTTTAAAAAAACGTTCGCTGCTTTCGATGCCTTGCAGCCCGCCACTTACCGACCTGTAAAGCCCTGATGGCAAATGCCATGTTTCGCCCGGAGGGCTTTGCTCACCACCTGTTACCACATAAATAATGTCTGGATTTTTCGCGCTGATGGCCATCTCCGTGATTTGACGCCGCCAACTGTGAGGTTCTGATTTGTATAAATCCGACTGCCGCACCCAGATGCTGTCGGGGCGGTCCAGGTTGGTGGGATTTTCGATGCGTTTGCTGTAGATTTCACTAAACCCAAACCAGGCTTCCCCGGTGACGGGATGGTTTTCCAAAGGGAAAGTCTTGGTGGTAATGGCGTTGTTTTTTTTCACCTGTGAATCGAAGGGCAGCTTTGCCGTTTCGTGTTTCATTTTGAAGGTGTGATGGTTGAACTTTTGTAACGATCTGTCGTGCATCGAAACATAAATGGATCTGCTGTTGTCGTCGATGCGTGTGGTAAAGCCGTCGCCACCGGCGATAAAATGCCACTGGTTGTCCAGCGTGTCGATGTGTACCAGCGCGCCGTTGTCCTGTGTGCCGATTACAAACAAATTTTCATCAAAAGCGGCATCGTCAAACGACCAGATGGTAGCAACTCCGAGACCTTCGTTTTTGTATTCCCATCCGCTCTGATTGGCACTGGGCATCGTTTTTACACTAACCCCGCCATGGTTGCCACAAAAAAGATTTGGGTTTTCCACATTGGGCTGAAAGACCAAATCGTGGATATCGGCGTGAAAGCCGCTGCCGCAATAAGGCGAACGCAGCCCGAATTTGGTATTGCTGATGTCCTCGCTTCCCAGCAGCCGTGAGTTGCCATAAAAAACGGCGTCGCCATCCACCGGCGACACTGCCAGCGCTATCCAATGCTGCGCGAAATAAGTGTACCCCGACGAAAACCGTGTGTGAATAATTTCCCACTTTCCCGATTCGTAAATGGCGATGTGCGCCCCAAGAATAGTTTGATCGTTCACCTGATGATGCCCTAAAATGTAGGCGTATAATCGCTCAGGCGCTGCCGGCGACACGGCCAGGTTGATGCGTCGCACCACCAGCGAATCGGGCAGATTATCGATTTCAATACCTGTGGCCGGCCCGGTGAGCGAGTGCCAGGAAGCACCACCATCTTCCGAAATAAAAATATCCTGACCCGAAGCATACGCCACATTTGCATCGCCGGGCTTGTAGGCAATACCACGGGTATCGCGGAGTGCTTTATCGATATCTTTAAAAGTATTTTCCCAGTGAACGTTTTTTGCCGTTGCATTGCTGGTGCGGATAACGCCTGAGGTGGTTGCTACCAAAATCTGATCGGGATTCAACGGGTTGATCGTCATTTTGCGGCACATGCCACCTTCAGGAAAAAAATCCAGGAAGTTGCCCGAGATGTCCTGCCAGGTGGAGCCATAGTCGTCGCTTCTAAAGATTCCTGTAGTATGCAATGGATTTATCTTGGCCCAGTTGGGGTTGTAAACGTCATCAATACCACCATCACCGTAGCCGGTACAAACGAAAAGCTGGCGTCGGTCGAACGGATTGATACATACATCGGCAACAGATGTTGACGGAAGGAAATCAGTATTGACGCTGCTCCAACTCTCGCCGTCATCTTCGCTGCGCCACAGCCCGCCAAAGAACGAACATGCGTAGAGGGTACGATTATTCAGCCCGTCGTACTGCGGGTCGAAATGCAAACGGTTTATCTGCCCTACGCCATAGGTGTTAGCGCTGGACACAGGATTGGGCATGCCCGATGGCCCCAGGCTTTTCCACGGAATGTTGTCGATGGTTAATTTAAAACCAGGAGTTTTTTGCGAAAGCAAAGTAGCAGGAGTGACAGTTATCAGGAGGATAGCTGAAAAGAGGAGGGCAAACTTAGTTGTGTTCATCTCATTAAATTTTAAATTAAAAAGTACGCAATGGAATTTGCAAAACATTGGGTGATCCTTAAGCTTAGCGCCCCTTGTCATTGCTTATTTTATCAAAATGACTGCTGTAAGAAATGGTGCGCTGTTTCCAATAACTATTCCTAAAATGTAACTTGTTGATTGCAAATGGTTCTGCCTGTTTCCACCTTCATTCTTAACAAACATTTAATAATGCATCCTACTTTCAGGCGGGATAATTTATAATTTTGCACCTTCAAAAATAATTCTATCGTATTGAAATAGAAACTATAAACACTAACATAAAATTAATATGAGTAAGAAACAGGAAAAGTTCGTCTATTTTTTTGGCGACGGCAAAGCCGACGGTAATGCTGCGATGAAGAATCTGTTGGGTGGCAAAGGCGCCAACCTGGCCGAAATGAATTTGATAGGAGTGCCCGTTCCTCCGGGTTTTACTATCACTACGGAGGCTTGTACACTTTACAACGAAAAAGGAGCACGCTATATATTTGATATCATCACAAAAGAAGTAGAGCAGGCTGTGAAGCGTGTGGAGCAAATCATGGGAACTAAATTTGGCGACAAAGACAATCCCTGCCTTTTGTCGGTTCGCTCCGGCTCACGTGCCTCAATGCCCGGCATGATGGACACCGTCCTCAATCTGGGTTTGAATGATGAAGCTGTAAAAGGTATCGCCGCTAAAACCGGCAACGAACGTTTTGCCTGGGACTCCTACCGTCGCTTTGTGCAAATGTTTGGCGATGTGGTGATGGGTATGAAACCGGAATCGAAAGAAGAAGAAGACCCCTTCGAGGTGATAATCCATCAGGTGAAACAAGAACGGAAAATAGAACGCGACATCGACCTTACGCCCGACGATCTTAAAGACCTGGTTTCGCGCTTTAAAAAAGCTATCAAAGAAAAAACCGGAAAAGATTTCCCCACCGACCCCTGGGAACAGCTCTGGGCTTCGATTAGTTCTGTGTTCGATAGCTGGATGAACAACCGCGCGGTAGTTTACCGCCGCCTTAATAACATTCCTGAAGAGTGGGGCACCGCCGTTAACGTGCAGGCCATGGTATTTGGTAATATGGGCAGCAACTCCGCCACCGGTGTAGCTTTTACGCGTGATGCCGGTACTGGCGAAAACCTTTTCAACGGCGAATACCTCATCGATGCCCAGGGCGAAGATGTGGTAGCAGGTATCCGTACTCCGCAGCAGATCACCAAAGAAGGATCGCAGCGCTGGGCAGCTTCGCAGGAGATAAGCGAGGAAGAGCGTAAACGCGATTTCCCCTCACTCGAAGAGGCGATGCCTGTGGTGTACCGGCAGCTTTTTGAAACACAAAAAGCGCTCGAAGATCACTACCGCGACATGCAGGATCTGGAGTTTACCATCCAGGATGGTAAGTTGTGGCTGCTGCAAACACGTACCGGAAAACGCACAGGTGCTGCTATGGTAAAAATTGCCATCGACCTGCTCGAAGAGAAAAAAATAAAAAAACGTGAAGCACTGCTGCGCATGCAGCCTAACAGACTTGATGAACTGCTGCACCCGGTTTTTGAAGAAGAAGCCATGCGCAAAGCCACCGTCATAGCCAAAGGGTTGCCCGCATCGCCAGGTGCTGCCACCGGACAAATTGTTTTCCATGCTGACGAAGCCGAAGAATGGGCTGACAGAGGTAAGCAGGTGGTGCTGGTACGCATCGAAACATCGCCCGAAGACCTTAGCGGAATGCATGTGGCAGAAGGCATCCTCACCGCCCGTGGCGGTATGACTTCGCACGCTGCCGTGGTGGCGCGCGGTATGGGAAAATGCTGCGTGTCGGGTGCCGGCGCAATCAAAATTAACTACAAAGAACGCACACTACAGGCCGGCGGGAAAGATTTTAAAGAAGGCGACTGGATTTCGCTCAACGGTACTACCGGTGAAGTGTACGAAGGACGCATCAAAACTATCGATCCCGAGCTTAGCGGCGACTTTGGCAAACTTATGGACATGGCCGATCACTATTCCGATATGTTGGTTCGCACCAATGCCGACACGCCCCACGATGCTACCGTAGCACGCAATTTTGGCGCAAGTGGCATCGGCCTTTGCCGTACCGAGCACATGTTTTTTGAAGGCGTGCGCATCAAAGCAATGCGTGAGATGATACTGGCCGACGACGAAGCCGGACGCCGCCAGGCGCTCGAAAAACTGCTGCCCATCCAGCGCGAAGATTTCGAGGGCATTTTTGAAGCCATGCACGACCTGCCCGTGACGGTTCGTTTGCTCGACCCCCCGTTGCATGAGTTTGTGCCGCACGACGCAAAAGGTCAGCAGCAAATGGCCGAGATTATGGGCGTGAGCCTTGAGGTGATAAAAGCAAAAGTGGAAGAGCTGAGCGAAGTAAACCCGATGCTTGGCCACCGTGGCTGCCGATTAGGCAATACTTATCCCGAGATTTCGGAGATGCAGGCGCGTGCCATCATCGAAGCAACCCTCAACCTCAAGAAACGCGGCATCGTTACCAAACCCGAAATTATGATTCCACTCACAGGCACACTGCCCGAGATGCAGCTGCAGGAAAAAATTGTCCGCGAAACCATCGCCAAAGTGTTTGAAGAGAAAAACGACACCATCGAATTTTTGGTGGGAACCATGATAGAAGTGCCACGCGCTGCCCTGGTAGCCGATGAGATCGCCAAATCGGCCGAGTTCTTCTCCTTTGGCACCAACGACCTCACACAAATGACCTTCGGCTATTCGCGCGACGACGCCGGCAAATTCCTCGATGTCTATCTCAGGAAAAATCTGCTCGAGGTAGATCCATTCCAGGTGATCGATCAGGAAGGTGTGGGGCAGTTGATGCGTATGGCTGTGAAGAGGGGCCGCAAGACCCGCAAGAATATGAAGATTGGTATCTGCGGAGAACATGGCGGCGAACCTTCGAGCGTTGAGTTCTGCCATTCCCTCGGCTTCGACTATGTGAGCTGCTCTCCCTATCGCGTGCCCATCGCACGTCTGGCTTCGGCACAGGCTCAGATAAAAGAAAAGATGCTGAAGAAAGCAGGTAAGAAAAAAGATAAAAAAGGCAAAACAGACAAGAAGAAGAAAGTGAAATAAAACGGTCTGTTGTGCTGCAAATGACCAGGCAAAGGCTGCCATCGGAATCTCCGTGGCAGCCTTTGCTGCATTATAAAATCCCACGCCAGCCGTTAATTTTCTTTAAATTGAAGGCAGGTAGGATAAAAAGTTGGAAATTTGCCGTTTCGTCTTTAAAAACAAAGTGTATGTTTGAGCAATTAATGCTTGCTTAAAATATTTTATAATCTATAAATTTTAAATACATCTTATCATGGATAAATCTTCAATGAACGAAAAGATCAAAAACCTTGTAAGCAGCCATCCCAAAGCACTTGTTAACATTCCACGCCGCGAGCTTATCCGCGAGTCGGTGAGCAACCGCGAGGCAATGGTATCGGAGTCGGGCGCTCTGGCCACCTGGACGCCACCGGAATCTACCGGCAGATCGCCCAAAGATACCGTGGTGGTGAAACGTGCACAAAGCCAGGACAAGATCGACTGGTCGTCACCCAACAACATACCTATTACCGAAGAGACGTTCGACATGCTCTTTGAGGATGCGCTGGCGATTCTTAGCAAAAAAGAGAAGATTTACGAAACCGACCGCGTTATTGGCGCCGACAGCAGCTATGCTTTGCCCGTAAAGATGGTTACCGACAAGGCGTTGCATGCTTTGTTTACGGATAACATGTTTCGCCCTGTTCCCGGGGATATCAGCAAAAGTATTTTTTATCAGGATGGTTATCAAATCCTGGCCTTGCCTTACGACAAACTGGAAAGCAAGAAATACGAAGGGCGCTTGCGCAAAATGCCCGATGGCAGTACCTCCAATATGGCGGTTGCCATGGACATGGATCGTAAGCTTGGTGTGATTATCGGCTCGGCCTATTGCGGAAGCATCAAAAAGCTGATGTTTACGGTGATGAATTATCTGCTGCCTTTTGAGGGGATTTTGCCGCTGCACTGCTCGGCCAACGAAGGTCCCGACGGGAAATCAGCGCTGCTGCTCGGCCTTTCGGGAACAGGCAAAACCACGCTCTCAGCCGATCCCAGCCGCGCACTGCTCGGCGACGACGAACATGGCTGGAGCGAGAGCGGCATTGCCAACTTCGAGAATGGTTGCTACGCCAAGATGATCGACATCGACCCGTCAAAAGAGCCTGACATTTACGATGCCGTGATGCACAAAGATGATTATCTCAACCACGGTTCGATTGTGGAAAATGCCATGGTTTATCCTGATGGTACTTTCGATTACTACGACGATCGCTTCACCCCCAACTCACGCTCGTCGTATCTGCTCAAATATTTGAAAAATATCAAGGAGTCGTCGGTTTCCACCCATCCAAGCACCATCCTTTTTCTCACCGCCGATGCCTACGGCGTGCTGCCTCCCGTTTCCAGGCTCGACGCCGACGAGGCCATGCTTTGGTTTCTGATGGGATATACCAGTAAGCTGGCTGGCACCGAAACCGGTGTGACGGAGCCACAGGCTACTTTCTCACGTTTCTTCGGTCAGCCTTTTATGCCGGCCAATCCCGATGTTTACGCCGATATGCTTGGCGAGAAAATGGAGAAACACAATACGCAGGTTTATCTTATCAATACCGGCTGGAGTGGTGGCGCCTATGGCGTTGGCAAACGCATGGACATCAACCTCACGCGCAAGATGGTAGATGCCGCCCTGAATGGCTCGCTTGCCAATGTTGAGTACGACTACGACGATTTGTTCCATCTGAACATTCCCAAATCATGCCCGGGAGTGCCCGCCGAAATACTGAAACCCAAAAATACCTGGGCCGACAAGCAGGCCTACGACACACAGGCCAAAATGCTGGCGAAAAAATTCAGCGATGCTTTTGATAAAGCCTATGGTGACAAAAACATCAAAGAAAGCGTGGTGAAGATGTGCCCCGGCAAGTAAGCTGCGGTGCGGATACCTACAAAAACAAAAAAGTCGGCCTGGCAACAGCAGCCGGCTTTTTTGTTGAGAAGGTTGTAGATAGTAAGTAGTAGGTTGAAAGTAGAAGGTAGTGTCTGGCTTTAAAATAAGGGTTATTGAGGCAATCCGTAGCCCGGGCATTTATGAAATCCGTAGCCCGGGCATTTATGCCTGGGTTTGAAATGAAGGGGAGACAAATAACTTTGCACCCGCAAAATTTGGCAACAGTGAAATCCAAATAATCCAGACTCCATCTCCGGCCCTTCTCCGCTTGTTGGAGGTACCCCTGACAGGGTTTTAAACCCTGTCAGGGGTAAAACAAAGATTCCGATTTTTAAAACAGGTCGTTTTCTTTCTGACACCAACTACTTATCATCAATTTTTCTATATTTGCACAAAAAATATCAGCATGAAAAACCGAATACTCCTGCTCCTTTTCCTGGCTGCTGTGGGAACAGCAAAAGCCCAGCAGATACAAAATGTAGCGGCTACCCAGGAGGGCAAAACCATCGTTGTAAGCTACGACCTTACCGACAACACCTCTGGCAGCACGTATGATGTGGAACTCTACTGCTCCACCGATGGCGGCAGCACCTTTGGCAAACCCTTGAGCGCAGTGCGTGGCGATGCCGGAAAAGAGATAAAGCCGGGCGCCAGCCGCCGGATAAGCTGGGATGTGCTGGCCGACCGCGAAAAACTTACCGGCAACCGCATTGTATTTGAAGTGCGTGCCCGTACTACCGACCAAACCGGGATAGCGATGGTGTTTGTAAAAGGTGGCACCTTTACGATGGGCTGCACCAGCGAGCAAAGCAATTGTGACGACGATGAAAAGCCTGTGCACCAGGTAACGGTGAGTGATTTTCGTATGGGGAAATATGAACTTACAGTAGCACAGTTTAAGCATTTTATTGATGAAACAAGTTACAAAACTGATGCTGAAAAGGAGGGTTTCAGTTACTTCTGGACAGGATCAGAATGGGAGAAAAAAAGTGGTGTAAACTGGAAATGCGATGCCGCCGGTAACACCCGTCCGCAAAGCGAATACAATCATCCTGTAATCCATGTAAGTTGGAACGATGCCATTGAATATTGCAAGTGGCTTAGCCGGAAAACCAGTAAAAAGTACCGCCTGCCCACTGAGGCTGAATGGGAGTATGCTGCACGTGGTGGTTCGGCAGGCTCACCAACCCTTTACGCCGGAAGTAATAACATTGTTGAGGTAGCCTGGTATT
>Ga0265293_10008179_pt1 | contig 15636 bp, 18 predicted proteins | sample Munlanlewell138R_FD_192505 | JGI IMG/M metagenome (GOLD analysis project Ga0265293, IMG submission 192505) | Leachate microbial communities from a municipal landfill in Southern Ontario, Canada - Leachate well 138R | ecosystem: Engineered > Solid waste > Landfill > Unclassified | place: Canada...
TGCAGTTCCGTGGTTGCCTCCGTGTCGGAGCTGCGGCGCACCACCAAGTAGGCGGCCAGTGAAGCTGCGATCACCAGCACCGCGACCGCGGCGGCAACGAATGGGAGGGGCCGCGGCTTCGGTTCCGGTGCTGCCTTCGCCCCGACCTTGCGCAACTGCGTGGGCGCGCTCGGGTCCACGGCTCGTCTTCGCGGCAACGTCGCCGCAGCCAGCGTCGGTGCGGACGCCGGATAGCGGACCTCGCCGCCCGCAGCGTGCCGCAGCGCAGCGGCGAACTCCGCGCAGGACTGGTACCGGTCGTCGGGGGTCTTCGCGAGCACCCGCTCGAACACCGCATCCATCGCCTGCGGCAGATGCGGGTTGGATGTGCTTATGGACGGCACCGGTTTGGTCAGGTGCGCCGACATCGTCGACGCGATCGACGTTCCCGCGAACGGCGGCCGCCCGGTGAGCAGGTGGAACGCGGTGCAGCCCAGGGAGTAGATGTCCGACCGGTTGTCGACCTCCTCGCCCTCGATCGCCTCGGGGCTGATGTACTGCATCGTCCCGATGGTCATCCCGGTGGACGTCAGGCTGGTTGCCTCTCCGGCAGCCTTGGCGATGCCGAAGTCGGCGAGTTTCACCGACTCGATCTGCGGCTCCCCGTCGGTCTCGTCGATGCCGACGAGGATGTTGGCCGGCTTCACATCGCGGTGGGTGATCTGTTGCTTGCGCCACGCGTGGTCCAGCGCCGCGCCGGCACCGGCAACCAGCGAGAGCGCGAGGTCGGAGTCGAGCGGACCATCGGCCTCGAGGAGTTCGGCGGCATCCGTGCCGTCGACGAACTCCATCGTGATCCACAGCCTGCCCTCGAACTCGCCGCGGTCATGCAGCGTGACGATGTTCGGGTGGGAGAGTTGCGCGAGCAGGTCGGCCTCGCGCTGAAACCGGGCTTTGAAGTCGTCGTTGCGGGACACGCCGGCGTCGAGGAGCTTGAGGGCATCCCGACGCGGCAGACGCGGGTGCTGAACGAGGAACACCTGCCCCATGCCACCTGCCCCCAGCTCACGGATGACCCGATAGCCGTTGATCTCGGTGTTGTCCACGTGGTGAGTCTGGCAGGCGCAGCCGCGGAGACTGACACCACTGTCAGCGCGGGCGCGGCTCACCCGCCTTGGCGCTGGCACGGTATGCCCGTGCGGCCGGGCAGCCCCCCGCAGGCCCGCGGTGATCTCGCAGACACCCTGGCCAGCCTCTTTGAGCACCTCACTCACCCCGTAAAACGCGCTCACCAGCACGTTCACCGGACCTGTTGCGGGAATGAGAATTCTCATCGGTCAGCGCCGATCAATCGCGGGTGACTGTGCTCGAGGTCGGATAGGGGGCCGAAATCCGGTGTCTGCCAGCAGGTCCCAGACAGGCGCCGGCACCGCGCATTCGAGGGTCTGCGCTGGTCGGGAGCATGTCACGTCCCGCTGCGGGCGTTGCCGTGGATGTCCGACGAAAGGGTTGGCGTGTTGACGGGTGATGTGCCGGACCAGGCGTCCAGAGGACCAGTTGATGCGCTCTGCGATCAGTCAGCGGATGGCCGCGCCTGATTCGAGTAACCCGCTGACTCGGTTCGAACCCGAGGCCCACTCGAAGACGAGGGGGTCGATCCATCGCAGTAGCGTGAAGATGTCGCGGAGCCGCGCACGTAGCGGGTGGCGGCGGTTTGGCGGCAGCGGCGATGACACGATGCACTCGTGGTGCGCCACTCGGTTTCGGAAGTAGGCAAGTCGGAACAACAACCAACGCACGTCGTCCGGGTTCACGCCAGGCGGGAACGCGTCACACAGCGCCTCGTTCCACATCTGTGTGCGGTAGCCGTTAGTTGTCGGATCGGTCGCCTGCCCCTGGGTAAACGGGAACAACCCGTTCCACTGCCCAAAGGTAACCTGCGCGAGTACATCACCCTCGGTCAGCGGCGAACCGTTGCGATCGTGGGCCGGCGTGGAGTCCCGAACTGTCTTGGCATCGGTCGCACGCGCCATGGCGCCCTCGCGTACCGACGTGAACAATTTGTCCAGCGGAAATGGGAGATCAGTGCTGGTGGCGAGCCACACATCTTCCCTGGTGCGTTGGCGACACCACTCCCGTAACCGCTCATTCACCGCGTTCCGGAAGACGACCTCGGCGACGGAAAGCAGCTCGAGATACGCCGCGGCCAGTTGGATATTCCAGTGGTAGTACGCGAGGGTGTTTCGGCTGTGGCCCGAGGCGATCCGCGAGTATGGCGCGATGCGTTCCCCGCTCAGCTGGTCAAGCAGTCGGCCATGCCGCGCTCGGGCCGATGGTGCAGGTTGCGTGGACGCAACCTGCCGCGTACCGTTGATCACGAAGCGGCCCCCAGTGGTCAAAGACAGAGAAAGCGTCTTCATGTTTTCACATGGAGGCGTTTTTTCATTTCTAGGCGCATCTGTTCGATAACCTGGTCAGCAGCATGTCACGTCCCGCTGCTGGTGGCGTGGATGTCGCTGCGGAAGTCCCCGCCGGCCTCGACGACGCGGGCCGCGGTGGGCCAGGCAACGTTGATGTGGCCGGGGCCGTCGCGCCACGACACCTCAGCAGCGGGCTGTCCCCACCCGCTGATCCGAGCCGCGTAGCCGTCGAGCGTCACCACCGCGGAGCACAGCTGCTCCCGCTTGGCCTGATCGGGGTATTCCTCATCGCCCATGCCTGGGATCTTCGACTGATCCGGAACACCGGCGAGCAGGCGGCGCGGTGTCCTCACCGCTGAGTGTCACTTTTCGGCGAGAGTCGCGAGGGTTCGGGCTCAGCGCCTATCCTTGGGCGCCGTGACCCTCAACCCGCGACACGCAAGTTGGCGCCGATGAGCCTGGCCGTGCTGGCCAAAGCCGCGCTGATCACCTTCCTGGTGATCGCCACCGTCACTGTCGTGGCGGTCTACATCCACCGGCTGCGCCACCGTGAACCGCGACCGTCGTGGCCGCCAACCGAATCCGTGTACCGAAACCATGTCCGGACCCCGTTGCCGCCGTGGGTCGACGAATACGGGCACGTCATCGACGATGACGGCGACGGGGGTGGCCCCGGCCGGCCACCTCAGGCGGGGCAGGCCTGACCCAGCGCGGTGAGTTCTTCGCCGAACTGCCGGCTCAGCTCGGCGTACTCGTGCGCGGTCGGCCCCAGACTTGTTTCTGGACCGGATAATTCGTCCAGCAAAGCGGGGTTGAGCGCCACCGTCTGATGCGCCAGTTCGGCGGCCCGCTGCGCATGCTCGGCCAGCTCCGGATCGTCGATGCTGCCAGCCAGGTCGCTCAAATGATCTGCCCAGTGCTCGTATCCGGTCTGCGGTGACTCCTGCCCGGCGTTGGCCTGGGCGTCGACAGTCGCGTTGTGCTGCTGATTGAACGCGATCATCTCCCGCGCGGTGGCGCAGTCGTTCCCGCCTCCGGTGCGCGCGACCACCAGCCACGCCGCCGCGGCGACCGCGACGACGGCGACCACCGCCGCGATCACCCACCGCCAGCGCCGGCTCATCGTGGCCCCTCGATCAGCGGCCGCCCCGGCGACGGCACCATCACCGGGCCGTCGGCGACACCGCTGTAGCCGCCGACGGGAAGACCGCCGACGAACGTCGACTGCGGCCCGCACTCGTTGGGCACGTAGTAGCTCACCGTCGGATTGGTGGCGGACAGCGCCGCGATCTGCGGCAAACTGATCGGCTTCCAGTGGTGATCGATCTTGGCCGGCGGGCTTGCTGCTTCCAGGTCCCCGCCGAGGAGCACCCGGGTGTTGCGCTGGTACTCATAGGTGTTCTGCACCCACTGCTGGGTGACCGTCCGCCCGTTCTCGGTGACCTGCCGGGTGTAGTCGGTCGGCTGGAACCCCGACACCCGGAACCGGTAGGCCTCCTGGTACTGCGCCCACGGCCCCGCATCGGGATCGGGCCAGTTCTTGCCCGGCGTGTAGAGCCCGGTCGTGCCGCCCAGGCCGGGGGTGAAGTGCCCTTGCTTCTGCGCTTCGAACGGCCGCCACTGCGTCGACAGCGGCGCCGGCCCGTCGACCGGGTACGGGCCGGTCGGCGACGGTGAGATCGTCACCCAGTGCCCGTAACGGGTGTCGCCGACGAACGGGTTGGGAGGATGCGGCGCCACCTCGGGCAGCGCGGGATACTGATCGGTTTCGTGGTCGACCAGCTGCACCGTGGCGTCGCGCGGCGGCGGCGGGGTGTCCGCCGGGGCCTCGGGGAAACTCACCTCGCTCAGCGGGGCGACCGCCGTGGTGATCTTGGTGGCGACCTGCCCGTCGAGGGCGGCCAGTTGCGCTGCGGCGGCATTGATTTCGGTGGACAGTGCCTGCGCCTGCGCCAGCTTCGCCGGATATTCCGCGGCAGTGAACTCCAGCCGGCTCACCAGGGAAAGGTCTTCGCGCACATCGAATCCGGCCTCGTCGGCTTCGCCGACCGAGTTGAGCACCTGTTGTTTGGCGGCCTGCAGGTCTTCGGCGCCGGTACGGGCCACCGTCGCCGCACCGTCGAGGGTGTCGGCCATCGCCCTCACTGTGTAGAGGTCCGAGAGGGCGCGGTGCTGGGCGGCCTCGGCGGCGGCCCCGTCCCAATCCGTGCCGCCGGGGGACACCGCCACCCGCTGCGCGGCGGAGAAACTGTCCTCCCAGTCCTCGGCGATGCCCGCCCAGTCTCGGGCGGCCTCCAGCAGGTGGGAGGTGTCCCAGTTCCGGATCCGCGACAAGCTCAGCGACGTGGGTGTGCTGACCGCGGCCATCTAGCGTCCTGCCCTCGGGTACACGGCGACGACCTGCCGCGCGGAGGCGTGATCGTTCTCGGTCATCACCGCGGCGACGGCGCCGACCTTGGTCCCGGTGGCCGACAGCCGCGTTGCCAGGGTGCGGGCCGCGGCGGTGACGGCGGCGTTGGCGGTCGCGACCGCGGCTGAGGTGGCCTGTCCCGCGGCGGTGCTCCCACCAGCGGGGACACCGGCGGCTGTCGCCTCGGCGAGCGCGGTGTGCTGCACGGCGCCTTGTTGCAGCCCGGGGTTGCTCAGCCGTATCGCGTCCATGTGCTGGAGTCTATTTCTCAGCGGCCGCCGCGCAATTCACCCCAGGCGGGTGCCGGTGGCGCTGCCTGGCGCCGACGCCGCTCAGTGAACAACGTCCGGCCCGGCGGCCAGCCGTCCGGTGATCGGCACCCCGACGATCGCCTCCAATTCAGCTTGCCGCTCCTCGCTGAGCGGCAAAGGCCTTCCAACTCGGCGGCCGCGAGGCTGCACGGTCACTGCGCGGTGAAGAACATGGGTTTGCCGAGCAGTCCCGCGGTCAGTGTCCACAGGCCGTCGGCGCCGGCGGGAACGGCGACACAGACGTTCCCCTCAGCGACGCCTCCGGCGTACAACTCCCCGACATCGGCCAACGGGCTGGGGATCACTCCGCAGGAGTCGTCGTAAGTCCGGTTGTCGGCACCGACGAACTTCACACTGATGTCGAACGCGGGCTGCCCGGTGGACTCACCGGTGTAGGTGGCGGTGACCGGCACGACCCAGAACTGCATCCCGGCGCCGGGCGGGTCGTTGAACTGGTTCTCCGCCTGGACCTCAGCCCCCGCCTCACGAGGGGGGCCTAGTTGGATCGACCAGTCGTCGCTGGTGACCGGTTGGCCTATCGTCAGCGGGTTCTCGCGGGTGCCGGGCTGGTCTGCGGCCGGATCACCGTCTGCTGTCGAGGCCGGGGGTTCGAGGTTGGACGAGGAGAAGGCGTCGTCGACCGCATCGGAGACCACCGTGGCGAAAACCACCACGCCGACAACGACCCCGATGATCGAGACGATCACCGCCGCGATGCTCGTCGTCTTCGATTTGCCAGCCTGAAACATCCCGACGATCCCGAGGATGAACGCGATCGGAAGCAATACCCAGCCGACGATGAGCGCTCCGGGGATACACGCGAAAACGAAGCCGACGATGCCGACGATGAGTCCGATGAGACCGACGGTGTTTCGCTGCGGGACTGGCGCGGAAACCGGCTGTGCCGCACCGTGATCGCCGGTGTCACTCGACATCGTTTCCCCCATCGAGGCATCCTTCCCGCACCGTGTCGTCCCGTCGCCGCTCGCGTGTTCGTCCCAGACCATGGCGGACCGAGAAACAGGGGCGGCTGTAGCCAACAGCGGGTGCTCAGCCGAGGTGCTTCCACGATCGCCGCGAGGTGATCGTGGTGATGGTGCCGGCGGAGACGCCGTAGGTGAAGGCCAGATCCCAGCGGTTGACACCCTCAGCGGCCAGCCGGCGGATCTCGCGGACCTCGTCTTCGTTCAGCCGGCGCCGAACGGTGCCGCGAAGGTTCCGGTCCTCCCGGTAGTGCATCGAGCACAGACCCTTGTAGCTCTCGGTGCGGTCGCATTTCGCGCACACCCGCCGCGGCCGGGCGGGCCCAGTGTCGGCCATGGCTCCGATGGTAGCGATCTTCCGAAGGTTTCTCGGCTTATTCTTAGTCCGGCGAGCTGCCTGGTCAGCGCGTGGTTTGGACGTCCGCCGAGTGTTGCGGAGAGTTGTCCAGCAAAACTGAGATTCACCTGAGACGTTCTGCTACAGTGCGTCGTGTAATACAGCTCACAGCTTTTGCACAGCTCAGCCCCCGCCCAGCTCAGACCAGCAACGGAGCTTGTCCATGAATGAACTGCCCACCCCTCCCAGGCTCCGCAAGGCCAAGGCCGCCGCCGTCACCGCCGCCGCGATCGCCGCGACCGCGGCGTTGACCATCGGCGGAACCACGATGGCCGCCGACGCGGTGCTCGCCGACCGCAACGAGGTGTCGGCCGCCGACCAGTTGACCCACGAACAGGCCGTTGAGCTCCTGGCCTCGATCGGCGTCTACCCGGTTGGCCCCGGGGCGCAGATCGCACGACTGTTCGGCGCTGGTACACCTCAGGATGCGGTGCGCACCCTGGGCCTGATCGCCAGCCTGATCCCCGGTGAGATCGGGACGAATCTTCAGGCGAGCCTGCAGGCGGTCGCCGCTGCGTTGGAAGCCGCGCAGGATGGGCTGCAGATCTTGCCGCCGGGGGTGCTGCCGGATACCCCGCCGATCACCATTCCGGCTGGTGGTTCCATCGGTTTGGATCTCGGACCGTTGGCGAGCTTTCTTATCGGGTCAGAGCACGGCCTGAATATTCCAGCACTGGCACTAAGCTCGGGCCTCAAACTCGCGTTCCCGGAGATCGCGGTACCCCAGTTCGGTCCAGCCGGAACGTACGACGCGGTAGCGGGACTTGAGGGCGACCTCTCGACACAGCTCATCCTGACACTGCTGAAGACACTTCAGGGCAATACCGACGAACTCACCAGCCTGGTCCAACAGATCGACGGCCTGCCGAATGAGATCAAGGAACTTCTTCCTGGCGAATTGGCCACGCTGCTGCCCCAGGTCGTGGCGCTTGCCAAGTTGATCGAAGCCATACCGCTGAACGTCCCGGCTGAGGTGTCCGATCTGCAGATCGAAGCGGAGCTTCTCGGTGCAGAACTCCTCGACCTCGACCTGGAGTTGTTCTTCTCCACGGCGACCAAGCTGGCGATCTTGCCTAGCTTCGGTCTCGGTGGCACGAACCTCGCGTTCGTTGCGCCGTACTTCCTAAACGAGGACAAGTTCGCCGACACGGTGGTACTGGCGATTCCGATTCGCAACACCTCCCGCCCCGGCGGGGGCATCATCGCGCTGCTGAACCCGCTGAGCAGCCTGGTCGGTATCAACCTGGCCAATGTCGACGGTCGCGAAGGCAACGGCAACGTCACGTTCTGGGACATCACCGCCGCGTACGACCTCCTCTCGGACGCGCCGTCGACGATCTACAACCCGGTGGCCTGGGCCAACTCGGCCACCGGGGCGGTGATGCCGACGTACTTGATCCCGCAGAATGTCGAGACCTTCGCCAGCGTGATCGAAGATGTTGTCAGCGGGAACATCTCACTGGACACCATCATGGCGCTGCTCGCAACCGGTGACATCGCCAGCCTGTTCCACGCCAAGCAAGGGGCCGACGGCAACCTTTACATCACCTACGACTCGGGGCATCTGCCGCTGCTCGAACCGTTCCAGTTCCTGCCGCGAACCATCAGCTACCTGCCGGGCTTTGACATCTCGACGCCGTTCAGCGAGTCGTTCAACGATGTGCTGACGCAACTGGTGGCCATGGGTTACCAGGATGTCGACCTGAAAGACGGTGACCCCGGCGAGATTCCGTCGTTCCTGCGCGAGTGGGACGAGGGTGGCACCCAGGCCAAGTTCTGGACCAGCCCGGTCAGCTTCGAGGATGGGCTGCAGGCTCCCCAGGCGTTGTTCAACGCGCTGATCGGCGATGGGATCAGCACCGGCTTGACCGGCAACCTGCTCAGACCTGACGCGCAAGAACTCACCTTGTTCGGCAGCAGCGCACTCGGTGATGCGGTGTACAAGAACCCGGTCTCGGTGGCGGTCGCCGGGTTGTTGCGTGAGGCGCTGCTGGAGTTGAAGAATCAGCTCAACCCGATATTCGACGCCATCGATAGCAACGAGTTCGTCAAGACCGTGGCGCAAACCCTCGATGATGCGGTCGGGCAGGTCGATGAGCTCATCGAGAAGGGCGGTGATGCGGTCAAGGGTTTGGGCATCAATCTGTCCGACCCGATCATGGACGTCAACCGTGGAGTCAATCGCCTTGTCGGCGACACGACCTTGCCGGGCATCGCCGAGGGCGCCCAAGGACTCAGCCCACTGTCGTCCGATGCGTCTGCACCCGCCGCGGTGATGAAGTCCACTGCGCCCGAGGCCAAATCGGAGCAGCCTGAGTCCAACGTGTTCCAGCTGGCCGCCGAGGACGCGGACATCGAAACCGACACCGACCTGCTCACCAACACCGAGGTCGCTCAGGACGCCAAGAAGGTCGCCGATGCGCTCAACCCGCGCAAGGCACTGCAGGCCGCCGCCGCTGAGGCCGACGAGCGTGTCGAGAAGCGGATGACAAAGACGCAGAACAGTTTGCGCAAGGCCAACGAGCGGGCGGCCCTGGTCGGCGACAAGCTGCGCGACGGCGACGTCACTGGTGCGGCCAAACAGGTCGGCGACAACATCGCCAACCGTGTCGACCGGGTGAAGCGCGACATCAACAACGGCGTTGGCAAGATCACCGGCAAGAAGTCCGACGACAGTGACAAGTCCGGCACCAGCGGCACCAGCGGCAAGTCCGACAACGACAGCGGCAGCAAGAAGGACGCCGCCTGACACCGAGTACGACCAGTCTCCAAGGGGAACACCGCCTCTGGCTCGGATCACCGACCAGGGGCGGTGTTCCGTCTCAGCCGGGGCGATCAAATCACTGACGGCTCGGACGGCGCGGTTCGGTCCTGAAACGGCGGGGGATTTGATCGAGTTCAGCGGCGGCGGGTGCACGGTCCTGATGCTTGGTGGTGCTGCCGGACTGATCCTGCACGCGGCAGCGGGCTCGGTCCGCTGTCGGCCCGCGCCAGCGTAGGAGTACAAGGGACCAGCGGCCTACCGTGCCGGACCATGCGCCTACTTGTCGTTGCTGACTCGACCCACTCCTGGCCCGAGGGCGCCGACGGCCGCTACGACCTGTCGGTGCTGGTGGACCGGCACCGCCCCGGTGTACTGCTGTCCCTCGGCGACTTCTCGACGGTGCACGCCGCGGTCATGGCGCGAAGCGGCGCCCCGCTGCTGGCCGGTGTGTACGGGAACCACTGCACGCAGGACTACATGCCCCAGTACGGGATCACCGACCTCGTCGGTGATCGTCAGCTCCCGGCGCGGCACACGACCCTGGAGCCGCCGGGCCGCCGCGCTGTCACCGTGCTGGCGGTGCAGGGATGCGTGCGCTACAAATCGGACATCGACGATGTGCTGTTCACCCAGGAGCAGTACGACGCGGCGATCGACCCGCTGCCGGCCGCCGACCTGGTGATCACACATTGCCCGCCGGCCGGCATCAACGACGCCGAAGACCACGCGCATCTGGGGATCGCCGCGCTGCGTCGCTGGGTCGACCGGCACCGCCCACGGTGGCTGCTGCACGGCCACACCTACGACAACCCGACGATGTCCAAACACGGCAGCACCACGGTGCTCTACATCCACGGGCACGCGGTGCTGGACCTCGCGAGGGTGTAGCGGTTCGGAATGCGCTGCGGCACCCAGCGGTCAGTACGCGGGACCTACTATTCGGATCTCGCCTGCCAGCGGTGCTGCATCAATGGGCCTGACCTCCTGAACCACCGTTTCCGCGACGCCCTGTCGGCGCATCGCCTCGGCACGGTGTTGCCCGTTGCCGAACCGCACCTGCTGGCCGGCCTCGCGTTCGAGATGAATCGGGTCGTTCCACAGCGAACGCGCCGCGTCTGCGATCGACCGCGGGGTACCGCCAGGGATGCCGGCGGCGAGACATTGTGCGTCGAGTGCCACTGCGGTCGCCCGGTTCCAGTCCTCGTCCATGTAATCCGTCATGTCCCGGAACAAGTCACTGGGTGGCAAATCACGCACCGCGACCTTGCGCAGCACAAGCACATGGGTCGGAGGCGGTGGCACGTGGGGAACAAATCCCGAACCTTCATCCCACTGTGCCCCCAGCTGCGTCAACGCCGTGGTCTCAGCCGTCGTGGCATCGCGCAGGCGCTCGAAACGGCTTGAGGCGTCAAAGTCGATCGACACGATCTCCGCGTCGTCGTGGACGCGGAGATCTGGATCGATCAGATTGAAGAAAAGAACAGGTGGCGCGGGATCGGCTGCGAAGAACTCTTTCCAGGCCGCATCGCGGAAGCTCTCCGCGTGGTTGACGTGACTGGGACCGGTGTCGCCGACACGTTTTGTGATCAGCACCAATCCGCGGCCATCGAGGTCACGGAACGCCTGAATGCGCGAGGTGCTCCGCTGGCTGATCCGCCACATGTGCTCGTCGGCGAACCGGACGCCGCATTCCACCGCGACAGGCCGTGCTCGGGACCACAAAACCGCTAGACGTGGCAAGCGCATGGTGCCGACTCTAGGAGACCTGTCCGACGCGAGCACCACCAGCGGCGCTGCTCGGGTTCCTGGCTGCGGCGCTAGTCTGCGGGTATGCAGATGCCGATTCAGCCGCCCGCGGCATCATCGGCGGATCGAGCTCCGGTGCTGGAGCAGCAGGTTCAGGAACGGATCCGACGGGCTGCGGCAAGTGCCCAGTCTCCGGCCACACGGCGGGCCTACGACAGCGCCTGGCGGCGTTTTGACGACTGGTGTATCCGCCGTGGATACCGATCGCTGCCTGCCGAACCAGCGGTGGTCGCAGCCTATTTCGTCGACGCGGCGGACACGATCGATGAGCAGGGCCAGCGCTGCTACGCCCCGGCAACATTGAGCAAGTGGGTCGCGGCGATCTCCGACCGTCACCGCCGGCACGGCGCCGAGGCCGCGCCGACGCAGCATCCGGTGGTGTTGTCGACACTCGCCGGTATCCGGCGTGAGTACGCCGCCGCGGGGGACCGTCCCCGCTCCCCGAGGGCGCCGCTACTCACCGAGGACGTCCTGAGCATCGTCGCCGCTGCACGCGCGCAGGTGCTCGGGTGGGCCGACGCGGTGCATGAGCGCCGCGATTCGGCGCTGCTGTTGATGGGGTTCGCGGGAGCGTTTCGCCGCAGTGAACTGGTTGAGTTGACCGGGGCTGACGTCGCGCTGCACCCTCTCGACGGCGTGCATATCCACCTCCGCCGCTCCAAGACCGACCAGGAAGGCCAAGGCCGGGTACACGCCCTGCCCCGTGCCGAGGACCCGAAGCGCTGCCCGCCGTGCGCGTTCGCCCGCTGGGCGCACGTGGTCGCAGCTTTCGACGACGGTGGACGCTCGGCGGTGATCGCGCTGCTCTCCGGCGACAACAGCTGCGGCGACGACCACATGTGCCAGTCCCCGGCACAGCGCGAAATCCGGGACAGCCGCGCAATTTTCCGGGCCATCTCCCAGAACGGCAACCTGTCGGAGACCGCTATGTCGGGGGCCGCGGTGCACGCCGCGATCCGCCGCCGCGCCGCTCGGGCCGGGTTCCCGGCCTCTGCTGTGGCACGGCTGGGGGCGCACAGTCTGCGTTCCGGGTTCGTGACCCAGGCGTTCCGCAACGGCGCCGATGCGCACGCGATCATGCGCCAGACCGCCCACCGCACCCCGGCCATGGTGGAGCGCTACGCGCGAGAAGAGGCTCCGCTGGTCGGCAACGCTGTCACGTCCCTGGGGCTATGACCCCCGGGGCGGATTCGCGCAGTTGCGCAGTCTGGCAGCTGTTCTCCGATTGGTGCACTGCGCTGGGCCACCGCGCACTGCCGGCGGAGTCAGCGGTGCTGGCGCAGTTCCTCGCCGCCAACCCCGCAGCGCAGGGAACCCAGCGGCGCCGGGTCGGCGTCGTCAACGCGATGCACCGCCGATCCGGGCACCCCGAGCCGGGACGAGCCGAGACAGTCCGGGAACTGCTCGACTCCCGCCGCACCGGCAGACGCCGTGCTCGCGCCGCCGCGGTTATCGACGCGATCGGACGGCTACCCGAAACCGGCTGGCCCGCCGTCCTGTTCTCCAGCCGCGACGCACTGATGCTGGTGCTGTGGGCCGCCGGGATGCCCTATACCGGGATCACCGCACTGCGACTCGGCGACATCCGGGGCGATCGGCAACACCTGACCGCCGGTTCCGGCGGGGAAGTGTTCACCACACCAGCCGAGCTGGTGTGTCCCGATCTATCCCCGATTGTCTTGTGGCGCAACTGGCATCAGATCCGCAGCATTCAGCATCGCCAGCCAAGTCCGCGACGGGTCGCGGCGTTCCTGGCCAGTGATCGCAGCTGCGGTGTGGAGCCTGCCCCAGAGAGTTTGCCGGTGTTCACCCCGATCGATCGGTGGGGCGACATCGCCGCGCAGCCCGATGCTCTGAGCGCGGAGGCCGTCGCCGACATCGTGTCCGGACACCTGCGCCGCACCGCCCCGCGGCACTCGGCGAAACCGCTTCCGCGCCGGCCGCTGGAACTGGAAATGCCCGAGCCGGTGGAGTATCCCGAACCCGACCCACTCGACCCCGACAGTGTCGACCGCGGGATCGCCGCTCGCCGACGAGCCGCAACCGATCTCGCTTCGGTCGATGATCTCCTCGAAGACGTGTCCGCTCGTGCCGACCGGCTGCTCGCCGATCTGCTGCAGTTGCTCGACGAGGAGGCGGCCAGCGGCTGATCCGGTTGCGTCACACCCGTTCCCGCGGACCCAGCGACGGATTACTGGCGCGCATGGTTAGCGGCGAAGAGACCGCAGGGTCCGTGCGGAAGCAGCCGCGGCGCTCTGCTGGGTTCTCCATCGGGGCGCGATGACGATGACGCTAGTGCACTACGCGGGTTTCAGGCACGACGGATCGGCCGGCAACGGAGCCGCGCACGGTTGCGGTGACCGGCGGGGCTACGACCGGACAGTGCGCCGCAGGCGCATTCGGACAGTAGCAGCGGGCACACTCGCCGCTGTGCTCATCTACCCAGATACCTACCTCGACAGCATCACTGGCCCAGACGTCGTGGTCTCCGCCTCAGTGGTCGGTGGACCGGACACGGTCAGCTTCCGCATCTCCGGCGATATTCCAGGACTGATCTATCTCCAACGCGACGTATCAGACCTGCCGCAGATCTGGGACATGGTTGACACCGACGTACTCGACCAGGTGACACGTCATCTCCAAACGCAGATCACCGATCTGCACCGTGATGACGTCACCTGGCACGACGACCCCATTGCGGTGGCTGTCGGATCCCGCCAGGGAGAGACGCTGGGCGACTGGGCCGACCGGATCGGTCTCAAAGCGGCAACCGCACTCGCCGGAGTGAAACTCGGCTGACCTGTCCGGCAACCCACAGTGTGTGATGCGCTACGCGGAGACGGCGGGACTCGAGCCCGCGGCCGGTGTGCACCGACTACGCCTTAGCAAGGCGCTGCATTCGCCGCTTTGCCACGTCTCCAAAAACAGGTTGCGAGGCGGCGATGTCCCCGTCGTCGCGTCACTCTTGGGTGATCCGGACCCCGTACCCGCCGCTGCGGGTGTCGGCACACGCGTGCCCAGCGAGAGAGACTGCGCGCCGCACATCGGCGGGGTCTTCACCGAGCGCGATGAGCTGCATGGTCGCGTGCTGCTCGGCGGTGGCCCGGTCGGGGTGCTCTGAGCGTCCAAAGTACGCTCCGCCGCGGGCGTTCTGGAACTCGCACACGAACATCTCCGAATCCTTTCGCCGGTGAGGTCGGCCGCTGGCGGCTTCACCGGCGAAGTGTAAAGGCGCCGGGTTCTCGACACTACTAGCCGTCCGCGAATATCCGCACCCCGTACCCGGTGTGGCTGGTGTCGGCGCAGCCGTAACCGGCCGCCGCGACCGCGCTGAGGATGTCCTGCTCCGCTTCACCGAGCTTGCGCAGCTCGGCGATCGCGTGCTGTTCGGCGGCGTGCCGACTCGGGTGCTGCGACCGACCGAAAAACTCACCGCTGCTGACCTTCTGGAATTCACAAACGAACATGGGGCGGACGGTGACACGCACAGCACCGGGCACTGCTGCGCGGCGCGGCCCTACCTGGAGAGCTCCGCGCAGGTGCTGCGGTACTGCTCGCGCCAGTGTTTGCCGATCCGGTCGTCGAGTTCACCGCTGTTCGGGCGCAGTCGGCTCCAGGCGGCGTCGGCGTCGTCCCACGCGACGCCGTGAGACGCCAGCAGGTCTCGCGCGTCGAAGTTGGAGTGTGCTGCACGATCAGCTTCCTCGCGGAAGCGGCGAAGCACATGGTCGGAAAGTGGGTCGCGGCGCACGGATAGTCCTGTCGGGAGAGGGGAGTGGGGCGCACCGAGCCTGCGGTGTCGGAGCCGTATCGTCCGCGCGCGGCGCGCTCCACAGTGTGTGATGCAGCGGAGACGGCGGGACTCGAACCCGCGGCCGGTGAACACCGACTACGCCTTAGCAAGGCGCTGCATTCGCCACTCTGCCACGTCTCCAAACCGCCTGCGGCACTGCGCAAGGGGTGGGGTAGTTCAGCGGTCAGCGACTTCGCGGCGGTTGCGCGCCCGCGAGTCCCGCGACAGGTCGACGCGCGTGTCCTCGAACACCGCCAGCGCCACCCACGCATCGACGCGATGGACCCGCGTCTCCGGGGAAGCCATGTTGTCTGCATCGGCGTCGGGATCATCTGGGCGCGGGGTGTAAACCGTCAAGTGTGCGTCTCCACCGGTCAACTCGACTGCCAAGACATCTTGGGCATCGTCGGTGGAGACACCTGCTACCACTGCCGAAGCGGGCAACTCGTAGAACACACCCATTGTCGTCTCCCTCGCCGGTCGATCACCATCGAAGCCGTCAGCGTGCCCGCCGCGGCGCCGCGCACCGGGGTGCGACACTGCTGCACCGTCGTCACGCATTGGAGTCTCCGACCGGATTCGAACCGGTGTGGACGGCTTTGCAGGCCGCTGCCTCGCCTCTCGGCCACGGAGACAGTGCCGCCGCGTCTCCTCGGCGAGCAGTGTGCCCGGGGTTGTCCGGGCGCCCGGTGCGGTGTCGGCCGGAGTCGCGGTGTGTGCCCCCGGCTGGATTCGAACCAGCGTCAGCCCGGAGTAGAAGGCCGGTGCTCTGT
>Ga0265293_10008180_pt1 | contig 15633 bp, 15 predicted proteins | sample Munlanlewell138R_FD_192505 | JGI IMG/M metagenome (GOLD analysis project Ga0265293, IMG submission 192505) | Leachate microbial communities from a municipal landfill in Southern Ontario, Canada - Leachate well 138R | ecosystem: Engineered > Solid waste > Landfill > Unclassified | place: Canada...
CCCCGCCAGCGCCCGCAGGAAGAACGTCAGGTTGGCCGGCCGCTCGGCGAGGCGGCGGATGAAGTATCCGTACCACTGCGTGCCGTACGGCACGTAGACCCGCACGGTGTTGCCGTCGTCGGCCAGGCGCTGTTGTTCGTCGGTCCGGATGCCGTAGAGCATCTGATATTCGAAATCGTCCGCGCCCCGGCCGCTCTCGCGGAGCAGCGCGGGAACCGCGTCGAGCACGGCCGGATCGTGCGAGGCGACCATCGGGTAGCCCGGGCCGTCGATCAGCACGCGCAGGCAACGCAGATAGTGGGCGGTGACCTCGTCGCGGCCGCGGTAGGCCACCGAAGCCGGCTCGTCGTAGGCGCCCTTGCACAACCGGACCCGCGCCCCGGCGTCGGCGAGTTCCCGGCAGTCGGCCTCGCTGCGGTGCAGGTAGGCCTGGATCACGGTGCCCACCGAATCGAAGTCGGCGCGCAGCTTCGCCACGATGGCCAGGCGGGCGTCGGTGGTGGTGTGGTCCTCGGCGTCCACCGTCACCCACACCCCGTGTGCGTCGGCCCGACCGCAGATGGTGTGCGCGTTCTCATAGGCGACCCGCTCGCCGTCGCGGCCCAGCGCCTGGCCCAGCGCCGAGAGCTTCAGCGAAACCTCCAGCGGCGCAATGCCATCACCCACGCCATCACCCACGCCCTCGCCCCGCCCGGCCAGCCCGTCGAGCAACCGCAGGTAAGCCGCCACGTTCGCCTCGGCGGCCGCAAGGTCGGTGACGTCCTCGCCGAGGTGATCGATGCTCACCAGACGCCGGGTGGCGCGCAGGTCCGCGACCGCGCCCAACACCGCCTCGATGGTCTCGCCGGGCACGAACCGGCGCACCACCCGCCGGGTCACGGGCAGGCGCTCGACGGCCCGTTGCAGCCGCGTCGCCCGACTGGCGGCCAGAATCGCTGGGCGCGCCAGGGTTTCGAACGCGGAGGCCATAGCTAGGCACCCATGTGCGGATAGCCGTGCTCGGTGGGCGGGACGAAGGTCTCCTTCAGCGAGCGCGCCGAGGTCCACCGCAACAGGTTCAGCGGCGATCCCGCCTTGTCGTTGGTGCCCGAGGCGCGCGAGCCCCCGAACGGCTGCTGACCCACCACGGCGCCGGTCGGCTTGTCGTTGACGTAGAAGTTGCCGGCCGCGAAACGCAGTCGCTGGGACGCGGTGGCGATCGCGGCCCGGTCGTCGGCGATCACCGCGCCGGTCAGGGCGTACTTGGCCCCGGCGTCCACCACGCCCAGGATGTCGTCGAACTGCTCGTCGGGGAAGACATGCACCGCGAGGATGGGCCCGAAATACTCGGTGGCGAAGGCCTCGTCGCCCGGGTCGTCGGACAACAGCACGGTGGGACGCACGAAATACCCTGTGCTGTCGTCGTAGTCGCCGCCGACGGCGACGGTCACCCCGGGGGCATCCTTGGCGCGTTCGATCGCCTTGACATTCTTGGCGAACGCCCGCTCGTCGATCAGGGCGCCACCATAGTTGTCCAGGTCGGTGACGTCGCCGTAGCGCAGCGCCTCGGTGGCGGCCAGGAAGTCATCGCCCATCCGCTGCCACACCGAGCGCGGGATGAACGCCCGCGAGGCCGCCGAACACTTCTGCCCCTGATAGTCGAAGGCACCGCGAATCAGCGCCGTCCGCAGGACATCTGGGCGTGCCGAGGCGTGCGCGACGACGAAGTCCTTGCCGCCGGTCTCCCCGACCAGACGCGGATAGCTGTGGTAGCGCTCGATGTTGGCACCTACCTCCCGCCACAGGTGCTGGAACGTGCCCGTGGACCCGGTGAAGTGGATGCCGGCCAGCCGCGGGTCGGCGAGCACCACCTCCGAGACCGCCAGACCGTCCCCGGTGAGCAGGTTGATCACCCCGGGCGGCAGGCCCGCGGCCTCGAGCAGTTGCAGGGTCAGGTAGGCGGCCAGCGTCTGGGTGACCGACGGCTTCCACACCACCGTGTTACCCATCAGGGCCGGGGCGGTCGGCAGGTTACCGGCGATCGCGGTGAAGTTGAACGGCGTGACGGCGTAGACGAATCCGTCGAGCGGACGGTAGTCGGTGCGGTTCCACACCCCGGGGGAACTGTTGGGCTGCCGGGCCATGATGTCGCGCGCGAACGCGACGTTGAACCGCCAGAAGTCGACGAGTTCGCACGGCGCGTCGATCTCGGCCTGATAGGCCGTCTTCGACTGGCCCAGCATGGTGGCCGCGGCGATCCGTTCCCGCCACGGCCCGGCCATCAGGTCCGCGGCGCGCAGGAAGACCGCGGCGCGCTCGTCGAACGGCAAGGCGGCCCAGTCCGCCCGGGCCGCCATGGCCGCCGTCACGGCGGCGTCGGCGTCGGCATGCTCGGCGTTGGTCAGCGTGCCCAGCAGCGCGCTGTGCCGGTGCGGTTGCACGACCCGGATCTGTCGGCCGTCGCCCATGGTGTGCTTGCCGCCGATCACGTGCGGCAGGTCGATCGGTTCGTCGGCCAGGGCGACCAACGCCGTGGTCAGGCGGTCGCGTTCGGGTGAGCCCGGGGCGTAGTCGTGCACGGGTTCGTTGTGTGGGAGCGGCACCTCGGTGATTCCAGTGATGGCGTCCATGTCCCCAGGATCCTCGGCCCGGCCCGCCGAACTGTATGGCTGAACAGCCATATCGGGGCCCGCGTGGTTAGTAGTATCGGACAAAACGCGAGCCTCCTGCGGGAAATTCGCTGTCAAACGCCTAATTTGGAGGGCGGAATGGATCGGCGGCTACCGATCGTCGTGGCTCAGGTACCGGCGCGCGATCCGGCCGTGGCGACCCGACAGCTGCGTGCCGAAGTGCGTGGCCTGATGGCCGATTTCCCGCGGACGAAGATGATCGTCTACCCGGAGTTCCACCCCTGCGCCGTGGCCGGCACCCCCGACGAGCGCCGGACGGCCTACGAGCGCATCGCCGAACCGCTCGACGGGCCGCGCGCCCGCGAACTCGCCGAGCTCGCCCGCGCCGAAAACGTTTGGCTGCTACCCGGAACCGTCATCGAACGCGGACCGCGGGGCGAACTGTTCAACACCCTGACCGCGTTCTCCCCCGCGGGAGAACTGGTCGCCGCCTACCGAAAGATCTTCCCGTGGCGGCCCTTCGAGCCGTTCACCTCCGGAACCGAGTTCGTCACGTTCGACATCCCGGACATCGGCACTGTCGGCCTCGGCATCTGTTATGACATCTGGTTCCCGGAGGTCGGGCGCCACTTGGCCTACAACGGCGCCGATCTCGCGATCTACCCGGCCCAGACCTCCACGTCGGACCGGGAACAGGAGCTCGTCCTGGCGCGCGCCACCAGCATTCAGAACCAGATGTACACGGTCAGCGTCAACGCGGCCGCGCCGTCGGGCACCGGGCGCAGCATCATCGTCGACCCGGAGGGCCTGGTGCGGTCCCAGGCGCCCAGCGAGAGCCCGACATTCCTCACCGACGTACTCGATTTCGGCGCCGTCGCCCGCGTGCGCGACCACGGCACGTGCGGACTCAATCGGATGTGGAGCCAGGTCCGCGGCGACGATGCCGAGATCCCGCTGCCGCTCTACGACGGCAGCATCACCGCGGCCCGTTGGGGTGCCGGCAAGGAGGGAGAGAACCGTGACTGAAGCTCCCGGTGGCCTGCAGCGTTCGATCACGCTGTGGCCGATGGTGCTGTTCGGCATCGCCTACATCACGCCGTTCATCGTCCTGACCACGTTCGGCGCCTTCTCGGAGGTCAGCAACGGCACGCTGGCCAGCAGCTACCTGTTGACCACGGTCGCGATGATCTTCACCGCGCTCAGCTATGCCAAGCTGGCCCGGGAGTTCCCCGCCGCCGGGTCGGCCTACACCTACGCCCGCCGGTCCCTGGGGCCGCGGCTGGGTTTCATGGTCGGCTGGGCGATCATGCTCGACTACTTCTTCCTGCCAATGGTGGTCTGGCTCATCGGAACCGCGTATCTGACGGCGCAGTTCCCCGGGGTGCCGTCGTGGATCTTCCTGCTGGCGTTCATCCTGTTGACGACGGTCCTCAACGTCGTCGGCATCAAGGTGGCGACCCGGCTGAACGTGCTGCTGATCGGGTTCCAGTTCCTCGTCCTGGCCTTCTTCGTCGGCCTGTCGTTGCGCCGCATCCTCGCCGACGACGCCCTGGCCGTCACCACCGCCCCGTTCTGGAACGACGCGACCACCCTGGGCGCGGTCGTGGCCGGCGCCGCCGTCGCCGCCTACAGCTTCATCGGATTCGACGCGGTGAGCACGTTCGCCGAGGAGGCCGTCGACGCACGCCGCACCGTGCCGCGGGCCATCGTGCTGACCGCCGCGATCGCGGGCGCGATCTTCGTCGCGGTCGCGTTCGTGACCCAACTGGTACACCCGGGCGGGGTCTTCGAGAACACCGACTCGGCGGCCCTCGACATCGCCCGCGCCATCGGCGGCGACTTCTTCAGCGCGATCTTCCTGGCCACCGTCATCGTCGCGCAGTTCACCGCCGGCATCCCGATCCAGGCGGCCGGCTCGCGGCTGATGTACGCCATGGGGCGCGACGGCGTGCTGCCCCGGAAGTTCTTCGGCTACATCTCCCCGCGGTTCCGCACCCCGGCGCTGAACCTGGTGCTCACCGGCGTCATCGGGCTGCTGGCCTTGGGGCTGGACGTGACGACGTCGACGTCGTTCATCAACTTCGGCGCGTTCACCGCGTTCGCCTTCGTCAACATCTCGGTGATCGTGCTGTTCCTGCGCACGCGCGGAGAAGCCCCGCGCAATGCGCTGAGCTGGACCGTGCAACCGCTGATCGGCCTGCTGGTCATCGTGTGGCTGCTGACCAACCTCGACGTAAACGCGCTGGTGATCGGCGCGGTCTGGCTGGTGGTCGGCTTCGGGTGGCTGCTGTATCTGACCCGGCTGTTCCGCGTGCCGCCACCGGAGATGTCGGTCGCCGAGAGCGACGACGCCGTGCCGTCGGGGCGCTAATCAGGCGAGCCGGGCGGCCGCGGCGGCCACCCGCTCGTCGGTGGCGGTCAACGCGATTCGCACGTGCTGGGCCCCGCGCGGGCCGTAGAACTCCCCGGGTGCCGCCAGGATGCCGCGCTCGGCCAGCCAGGCCACCGTGTCGCGGCACGGTTCGCCACGGGTGGCCCACAGGTACAGGCCCGCCTCGGAGTGCTCGACGGTGAAGCCCGCCGCGCGCACCGCCGGCAGCAGCACCTCGCGGCGCCGCGCGTAGGTCTCGCGCTGGGCCACCTCGTGCGCGTCGTCATTCAGCGCGGCGACCATGGCGGCCTGGATGGGGCCGGGCATCATCATGCCCGCGTGCTTGCGGACGGCCAGCAGTTCGGCGATCAACTCGACGTCGCCGGCGACGAAACCGGCGCGGTAGCCGGCCAGCGAGGACGTCTTGGACAGCGAGTGGATGGCCAGCAGACCGGTGTGGTCGCCGTCGCAGACGTCGGGGTGTAGCACCGAAACCGGCGCTGCGTCCCAGCCCAGACCCAGGTAGCACTCGTCGGAGGCGACGATCGCGCCGCGCTCCCGCGCCCACGTGACGACCTTGCGCAGGTGCTCGACGCCGAGCACCTTGCCGGTCGGGTTACTCGGGGAGTTGATGAACACCAGCGCGGGCCGCTGCGGGCCCAGCTGGGTCAGCGAGTCGGCCGCGCTCACCTGGGTCCCGGCCAGCCGGGCCCCCACGTCGTAGGTGGGGTAGGCCAATTCGGGGATCACCACCAGGTCCTCGGCCCCCAGGCCGAGCAGCGTCGGCAACCAGGCGATGAGTTCCTTGGTGCCGACCGCCGGCAGCACGGCGGCGTCGCCGAGTCCGGTGATGCCGTAGCGGCGGTGCAACGCGGCGACCATCGCCTCCCGCAGCGCGGGCGTCCCCACCGTCGTGGGGTAGCCCGGGGCCGAGGCCGCGGCCGCCAGCGCCTCCTGGATCACCGGCGCGACCGGGTCGACGGGGGTTCCCACCGACAGGTCGACGAGTCCGTCCGGATGCGCGCGGGCCGTGGCGGTGACCTCCGCCAGGGTGTCCCACGGAAAGACCGGCAGCGACGCCGACACCGACCGTCGGCGCGACATCGTCTGGATCAGTCCTCGCTCTGCGGAGGCATGCTCTTGACGGCCTCCGGGTCGTTGTCGGTCTGGCCGACCTTCGAGGCGCCACCCGGCGAGCCGAGTTCCTCGAAGAAGTCGGCGTTGTGCTGGGTGTAGCTGGTCCAGTTGTCCGGGACGTCATCCTCGTAGAAGATGGCCTCGACCGGGCAGACCGGCTCGCAAGCGCCACAGTCCACACATTCGTCGGGGTGGATGTAGAGCATCCGTGCGCCCTCGTAAATGCAGTCGACGGGGCACTCCTCGATGCATGCCTTGTCCTTCACGTCGACGCAAGGTTCGGCGATCACGTAAGTCACAGAAAGCTCCTCAGGGTTCTCTGCGGTGTCTCGTTTGGGTGAGCTGCTGATCTCGTCGTCCAGCGGGCTGCGACCAGTATCCATGGCCAAAACTAGACGGCTGTGCCAGTGTGCCCTAACTTCCGTGTACCGCAAGGTAGGAGCACGTTTACTGATACTAGACGTCGCATATACAAAATACCCAAACCGACAGGTGGATATGAACACCGTTTCTGTGCACCTAGTTGCATAGGACCCGCGGTATCGCCTAGCGTGTTTTTCATGGCTTTGCCGCACGCGATCCTGGTCTCGTTATCGGAGCAGTCCGGGTCCGGTTACGAGCTGGCGAGTCGGTTCGACCGCAGCATCGGCTACTTCTGGAGCGCGACGCACCAGCAGATCTACCGGACCCTGCGCGCCATGGAGGCCGACGGCTGGGTGCACGTCACCCCCGTCGTGCAGCAGGGCCGCCCGGACAAGAAGGTCTACACGGTGGCCGAGGCCGGCCGCGCCGAGTTGGCCCGCTGGATCACCGAACCGCTGAGCGGCAAGGGCACGTCGGTGACCGACGGCCGCTCCCGTGATCTGGCGGTGAAGTTGCGCGGCGTCGGCTTCGGCGGACCGGCGGCGCTCGAATCGCTGCGCGAGCAGGTGGTCGCACTGCGCGCCGAACGCGCCGCGGTGCTCGATGTCTACCGGGGTTTCCAGAAGGGCCAGTTCCCCGACCCGGCCGCGCTCACCGGCTCGGCGCTGCACCAGTACCTGGTGTTGCGCGGCGGCATCCGCGCCGAGCAGGGCTCGGTCGACTGGCTCGACGAGGTACTGGCCGCCCTGGAGGGACAGTCATGAGCGCGCTGTATCCGAATCTGTTGTCGCCGTTGGACCTCGGTTTCACCACGCTGCGCAACCGGGTGGTGATGGGCTCCATGCACACGGGCCTCGAAGACCGCGCCAAGGACACCGGCAAGCTCGCCGAGTACTTCGCGGAACGGGCGCGCGGCGGCGTCGGCCTGATCGTCACCGGCGGCTACGCGCCCAACCGCACGGGCTGGCTGCTGCCGTTCGCGGCGCAACTGTTGTCCTCGTCGGAGGCGCGGCGGCACCGACGGATCACCGCCGCGGTGCACGACGAGGGCGCCAAGATCCTGCTGCAGGTGCTGCACGCCGGCCGCTACGCCTATCACCCGCTGTCGGTGAGCGCGTCGTCGATCAAGGCCCCCATCAACCCGTTTCGGCCGCGTGCGCTGTCCGCGCGCGGGGTCCGCCAGACCATCGACGACTTCGTCCGCTGCGCGTTGCTGGCCCGCGAGGCCGGGTACGACGGCGTCGAGATCATGGGCAGCGAGGGCTATCTGCTCAATCAGTTCCTCGCCCCGCGCACCAACCGCCGCCGCGACCAGTGGGGCGGCACCCCGGAGAAGCGGCGGCGGATGCCGGTGGAGATCGTGCGGCGCACCCGCGCCGCCGTCGGCCCGGATTTCATCATCGACTACCGGATGTCGCTGGCCGACTACGTCGAGAACGGTCAGAGCTGGGACGAGATCGTGGCCCTGGCAACCGAAATCGAGGCCGCCGGTGCGACGTTGATCAACGCCGGCTTCGGCTGGCACGAGGCCCGGGTGCCCACCATCGTCACCTCGGTGCCCAACTCCGCCTTCGTCGACATCAGCAGCGCGCTCGCCGCACACGTCGACATCCCGGTGGTGGCGTCCAACCGGATCAACATGCCCGAGGCCGCCGAGCAGATCCTCGCCGACACCAACGTGGCGCTGGTCTCCATGGCCCGGCCGCTGCTGAGCGACCCGGACTGGGTGGCCAAGGCCGCCGCCGATGCCGCCGACGAGATCAACACCTGCATCGCCTGCAACCAGGCCTGCCTGGACCACGCATTTGCACACAAGACGGTGTCGTGCCTGGTCAATCCGCGCGCGGGCCACGAGACCACGCTCGTCCTCGGCACCACCCGTCGGGCGAAGTCGGTGGCCGTCGTCGGCGCCGGGCCGGCGGGGCTGTCGACGGCGGTGACGGCCGCCCAGCGCGGCCACCGGGTGACGCTGTTCGACGCCAACGAGTTCATCGGCGGACAGTTCGACCTGGCCCGGCGCATCCCCGGCAAGGAGGAATTCGCCGAGACCGTGCGGTATTACACGACCATGCTGGACAAGCACGGCGTGCAGGTCCGGCTCGGACGGCGGGTCGGCGCCGGCGAGCTGACCGGGTACGACGAGGTCGTGCTGGCCACCGGCGTCGCACCGCGACTGCCCGACATCCCGGGTATCGACCACCCGATGGTGCTGAGCTACCCCGAGGCCATCTACGGGCTGCGGCCGGTGGGGCGGCGGGTCGCGGTGATCGGCGCCGGCGGGATCGGCTTCGACGTCAGCGAGCTACTGACCACCGACGACTCCCCCACGCTGAATCTCAAGGAATGGCAGGCCGAATGGGGCGCGCTGTCGCCCCAGGATGCGCCGCAGACCCGCGGGGCGTTGGCCACGCCCATTCCCGCGCCGGCCGCCCGCGAGGTCTACCTGCTGCAACGCAGCAAGGGCCCGCAGGGCCGCGGCCTGGGCAAGACCACCGGTTGGGTGCACCGGGCCTCGCTGAAAGCCAAAGGGGTGCAGCAGCTTTCCGAGGTGAACTACGAGCGGATCGACGACGACGGCCTGCACATCAGCTTCGGCTCCGACCATCGCCGGCCGCAAACCCTGGCGGTCGACAACGTGGTGATCTGCGCCGGACAGGAGCCGGTGCGGGATCTGGAAGAGCAGTTGCGGCGCGACGGCATCGCGCCGCACATCATCGGCGGGGCGGCGCGGGCGGCCGAACTCGATGCCAAGCGCGCCATCCGCCAAGGCACCGAGCTCGCCGCCCGCCTCTAGCCTCCGAGCCCCCTCCTACCGCGAGCCCCCTTTTTTCCGCGAACGTGCGCGCCCCCGGCCGACACGCCGCCAAATTTGCGTGGTTTGCGCCCGCTCGCGGGCCGCGATCAGGACTGCCGCAGCGCCTCGATGTCCAAGTTGATGGTGACCTTGTCGCCGACGACGGCGCCACCGGTCTCGAGCGGCATATCGATGTCGATGCCGAAGTCCTTGCGGTTCAACACCACCGAGGCCTCGAAACCGGCAACCTCGCCCTGGCCCATGCCGGGGCTGACGCCGTTGAACTCCAGCGCAAGGCTGACCGGCTTGGTGACGCCGTGCAGCGTGAAGTCGCCGTGGAGCACGTAGTCCTCGCCCTTGGCCTCGACCGCGGTGGAGCGGAAGGTCGCCGTCGGGTGGTTCTCCGCGTCGAAGAAGTCGGCGGACTTGACGTGCGCGTCGCGCTGCTCGTTGCCGGTGTTGATCGAGGCGACATCGATGTCTGCGGAGACCGACGGGGTGCCGTCCTCGGCAATGGTGATCGCACCGCTGAAGGTGTCGAACTTGCCGCGGACCTTGCTCACCATCAGGTGTCGAACCGAGAAGTTGATGGCCGAGTGGACCGGGTCGATGGCCCAGGTACCGGTGGCGAGCGGGGTGGTCGTCAATCCTGCAGTCATGAATGCCTCCTTGGAGTCTGTGGGGCGTGGACTTTCCAGCACCCTCACCAGGCATAACCGGACCATGGTCCGTTTAATTCCCGACGGCGGGATTTCGCCGCGAAGGTGCGCAAACTACGAGATTCTCGCGGCGTGTCGGCCGGGGACGCGCACAGTCGCGCTCAGATGGGAAGGCCAGGTCAGCGGCCGAGGAACGCGTCGAGTTCCGGGGCGTCGTGTCCGACCAGCCGACGATGGAACGCCCAGGCGGACCGCCGTCCGTGCAGCTTGGCCTGCTCGGCCACCGGCCCGGCGAACATCTCGTCGATGGTCGCCAGCCACAGCGTCAGCCACCGCACGAAATGCTCGGTGCCCAGCGGGTGCTTCAGGTGCACCTCGCGATGCACCTCCAACGCGCTGCGGCGATACAGCCCCGCGCGGAACAGCATGGTCTCCCAAAAGTCGCACATCACGGGCAGGTGCTGCTCGAGCCCCATGGCGCGCACCTCGGTGAACGGTTCGGCCAACAGATCGTCGACCAGGGCCTGACCGTAGAACCGGGACAGCAGGTCGTAGATGTCGTCGCGGTCGGTGATATCCGAGCGCAGCATGGTCGTCATCATGGCCCGTCCCCTCAGCCGGCCAACACGGCGATGCCCGCCACCAGCAGTCCGATGACCTTCACCAGTTCCAGACCCAGGTAGACGAAGTGCACGCGGGAGCGCTTGCCGGATTCCGGTCCGCCGGCGAGCACCGCATTGGAGCGCTGGGTGAGCCGCGGGCGCACCGCCACCAACTGGGCGAGCAGCGCCACCACGGCCACGCCCGCCGCGACCACCACCACGGCCGACGGCGCCCCGAGGACCAGCGCGGCCACCACGACCAGGGCCAACACCACCTCGCAGCCGTTGAGGGCCTTGAAGACCAGCCGGCCGATGCCGAGCCCGATGGGCAGCGTGACCCCGGGCGCGCGGAACTTCAGCGGCGCTTCCAGGAACGAGATGGCGGCGACCATCCCGAGCCAGAAGAAGATCGCCGCGGCCGCAACCGCCGCCGGCGCGCTCACGACGACACCCCGGTCAGGTGCGCCACGCACAGATCAGGTTCGACGAACGGCGTGAGCTTGTCGACAGTCACGGGTGCCTCCCACTCCTCCATTGCGCCTTGCATCAAACCGAGGTGCACCGGGCACACCACCTCGGGGTGTACCTGGGCGAGCTCCAGAAACGGGCAGTGCCGCAGCCCGATTCGGGCGCCCTGCGCCTCGGGGGCGAAGCCGAGCTCGTCGAGCAGTTCCACGAGTTGTCCGACCGGCTCGTCCTGCGCCGCGGCCTGGCGCGGACGGCCGAGTTGTGCGCCCATCGCCTTCCCCGACGCGCTGGCATGTGTCACGGGATCGCCGCTGCGCGCCACCGAATCCACCAGCGTCTCCGCCAGCAGCCGGTAGGCCCGCGGACCGGCCGGGTCCATGGCCCTGGTCGCCACGAACAGTTGCGGCGGTCGACCTGGTTTGGCCGGCTGCACCACCGCGCGCTCCACCTGGCCGGCCTCCAACAGGGCGTCGAGATGGAAGCGAACGGTGTTGGCGTGCACGTCGAGCTGCTCGGCGATGGCCGCGATGCTCAGCGCCTCGTCCGCCTCCCGCAGTACCGCCAGGACATCGCGGCGGCGACCACCGGCGGTACTCATTGCTGCGGCGGCAGGCTGGCCACCAGCGGTGCATCCACCTCGAGGGCACCCAGTTTCGCCGCCCCGCCGGGTGATCCCAGCGGCTCGTCCCGTCCCGGCAAGGTCTCGGCGAAGAACGCCGCGTTGTCGTCCAGGTACGGCGTCAATTCATCCGGCAGGTCATCTTCGTAGTAGATCGCCTCGACGGGGCACACCGGTTCGCAGGCACCGCAGTCCACGCACTCGTCGGGGTGGATGTAGAGGGCCCGGCCGCCTTCGTAGATGCAGTCCACGGGGCACTCCTCGACGCACGCCCGATCCTTCACGTCGACACAGGGCTTGCCGATCACGTAGGTCATGAGAGATAGTTTACACAAGAGTTGGTTGTAGAAACTAGGGGGAACCAGTGCCCACCACGCCCGAACTCGATGTCCGCGAACTCCCCAAGCCGCGGAAGCACCCGACGATCTTCGCGACGTACTCGGATCTTCCCGTCGGGGGCGCGTTCGTGCTGGTGAACAACCACGACCCCAAACATCTGCGCGACGAGTTCGACGTCGACTACCCCGGCAGTCACGAGTGGACCTACCTGCAACGCGGGCCGAAAGAATGGCGCATCCGGATCGGCAAGCGCACCGCCGCCGCGCTTCCGCAGGTCCTGTTGAACACCGCCGAGGCTCCCGAGGACCGCGACGCCGACCTCACCGGCGCAGTGTGGAACATCCCGGTGGCCGAACGAGATCTGGATTCCAACGTCATCGCGCTACCGCCCGGCGGCGGCATCGACAGCCACACCGGCCCCGACCTCGACGTCCTGATCCACGTGCTGGACGGAAGCGGCCGGCTGACAACGGAATTGGACTCCGAACTCGACCTCAAACCCGGCGACCTGCTCTGGCTGCCCCGACGCTCCCGACGCAAGTTCAGCGCGGGGCCACAGGGTTTGCGCTACCTGACCGTGCATCGCCGCCGCAAGGCGCTGGACCTGCAACCTCCCGATCCGCGGCCCCGGCCATGACCGCCGCCCCGGAGATCCCCGCACCGCCCGACGAGACGCTCACCGCTCGACGACCGTATCCGGCGCGCGTGGGTCCCAAGGGCACGTTGATCTACAAGATCCTCACCACCACCGATCACAAGATGATCGGAATCATGTACATGGTCGCGTGTTTCACGTTCTTCTTCGCGGGCGGCCTGATGGCACTGCTGATCCGCACCGAGCTCGCGGCCCCGGGGCTGCAGTTCCTGTCCAACGAGCAGTACAACCAGCTTTTCACCATGCACGGCACGGTGATGCTGTTGTTCTACGCCACGCCGATCGTCTTCGGATTCGCGAACCTGGTGCTACCGCTGCAGATCGGCGCACCCGATGTCGCGTTCCCCCGCCTGAACGCGCTGGCGTTCTGGCTGTTCGTGTTCGGCGCCCTCATCGCGCTCTCGGGTTTCCTCACCCCCAACGGGGCCGCCGACTTCGGCTGGACCGCCTACGCCCCGCTCAGCGACGCGATCCACTCGCCGGGCGCCGGCGGTGACCTGTGGATCCTGGGCCTGGCCGTCAGCGGGCTGGGCACCATTTTCGGCGCGGTGAACATGATCACCACGGTGGTCTGCATGCGCGCCCCCGGCATGACCATGTTCCGGATGCCGATCTTCACCTGGAACATCCTGATCACGAGCATTCTTGCGCTGCTGGTCTTTCCACTGCTGACGGCCGCACTGCTGGGCCTGGCCGCCGACCGCCACCTCGGGGCGCACATTTACGACCCCGCCAACGGCGGCGTGCTGTTGTACCAGCATCTGTTCTGGTTCTTCGGCCATCCCGAGGTCTACATCGTGGCGTTACCGTTCTTCGGCATCGTCACCGAGATCTTCCCGGTGTTCTCGCGCAAGCCGGTCTTCGGATACACCACGCTGGTCTACGCGACCGTCGCCATCGCGGCACTGTCGATGGCCGTATGGGCCCATCACATGTTCGCCACGGGCGCGGTCCTGCTCCCATTCTTCTCGCTGATGTCATATCTGATCGCGGTGCCCACCGGGATCAAGTTCTTCAACTGGTTGGGCACGATGTGGCGGGGGCAGCTGACCTTCGAGACGCCCATGCTGTTCGCGGTGGGCTTCATGGTCACCTTTCTGCTCGGCGGCCTCTCCGGGGTGATGCTGGCCAGCCCGCCGCTGGACTTCCACATCACCGACAGCTACTTCCTGGTCGCCCACTTCCACTACGTCCTGTTCGGCACCATCGTGTTCGCCTCGTTCGCCGGCATCTACTTCTGGTTCCCGAAGATGACCGGGCGGCTGCTCGACGAACGGCTCGGCAAGCTGCACTTCTGGTTGACGCTGATCGGCTTCCACACCACCTTCCTGGTGCAGCACTGGTTGGGCAACGAGGGGATGCCCCGGCGCTACGCCGACTACCTGCCCACCGACGGCTTCACCACACTCAACGTGCTCTCGACGATGGGAGCACTGATCCTCGGCGTCTCGATGCTGCCGTTCGTGTGGAATGTGTTCAGGAGCTGGCGATACGGCGAGGTGGTCACCGTCGACGACCCGTGGGGCCACGGGAACTCGCTGGAATGGGCCACCACCTGCCCGCCGCCGCGGCACAACTTCACCGAGTTGCCCCGGATCCGTTCGGAGCGTCCGGCTTTCGAACTGCACTACCCGCACATGGTCGAGCGACTGCGCGCCGAGGCGCATGCGGGGCGGTCGCGTAACACGAAGGGGGAGTCATGACCCAGCAGCAACTCAGCATCGAATCGCTGGGCGACCACGACTACCTCGTCTGGGTGGAGCTGGACGAGGATCTCGACGCGGCCGCCGTCACGCTACGCGTGCGGGCCGATCCCGCTGTGGTGACCCAGATTTCGGGAGCCGAGGCCGACGAGCGACGAGTGGTCGCCGCGACCATCGACTACCTGACCGCACGCCAGCGCGCCGATGATCTTCCCGGCGACGTGGATCTGCAGGACGTCGCCGCGTTCTACGACGGCTACGTCGATGAGCTGCAGGAGCAACTGCGGCGGTGAGCCCTCAGGCCGCGGTGGTGGCGTAGGTGGTGGTGCGTTGGCGGGCCGGGCGGCCGATGCCGGCGGCGATGTCGACGAGTTCGGCCACCGTCTTGGCCGATCCGTTCTCCGAACCGGCCATCCGGGAGATGGTCTCTTCCATCAGGGTGCCGCCCAGATCGTTGGCTCCGCCGCGCAGCATCACCTGGGTGCGCTCCACGCCGAGCTTGACCCAGCTGGTCTGGATCTGCGAGATCCGGCCGTGCAACATGATTCGCGCCAGCGCGTGCACCGCACGGTTGTCCCGGTGCGTCGGCCCGGGCCGGGACGCGCCGGCCAGGTACAGCGGCGAGGACTGGTGCACGAACGGCAGCGGCACGAACTCGGTGAATCCACCGGTGCGGTCCTGGATCTCGCGCAGCACGTTGAGGTGCCCGACCCAGTGCCGCGGCGTATCGACGTGGCCGTACATCATCGTCGAACTCGACCGCAGCCCCACCTCGTGGGCGGTGGTGACGACCTCGATCCACATCGACGTCGGGAGCTTGCCCTTGGTGAGCACCCAGCGCACCTCGTCGTCGAGGATCTCCGCGGCGGTCCCCGGGATCGAGTCCAGGCCGGCCTCGCGCAGCGCGGTCAACCATTCCCGGATGTTCAATCCGCTCTTGGTAACCCCGTTGGCGATCTCCATCGGCGAGAACGCGTGCACGTGGATCGACGGCACCCGCGCCTTGACCCCGCGCACCAGATCCGCGTAGCCGGTCACCGGTAGCTCGGGGTCGATACCGCCCTGCATGCAGACCTCGGTGGCCCCGGCGACATGGGCCTCCCACGCCCGGTCGGCCACCTCATCGACGGACAGCGAGAAGGCGTCGGCGTCGCCCTTGCGCTGGGCGAAGGCGCAGAACCGGCAGCCCGTGTAGCAGATGTTGGTGAAGTTGATGTTGCGGTTCACCACGTAGGTGACATCGTCACCGACGGCCTCCCGGCGCAACGAATCGGCCAGCGCGGCAATGGCATCCAGGGCCGGGCCGTCGGCGGT
>Ga0265293_10008181_pt1 | contig 15632 bp, 7 predicted proteins | sample Munlanlewell138R_FD_192505 | JGI IMG/M metagenome (GOLD analysis project Ga0265293, IMG submission 192505) | Leachate microbial communities from a municipal landfill in Southern Ontario, Canada - Leachate well 138R | ecosystem: Engineered > Solid waste > Landfill > Unclassified | place: Canada...
CAAAAACTACGATGGAGACGTACAATCGGATACAGTTGCACAGGGTTTTGGTTCTCTCGGTTTGATGACTTCCGTATTGGTTACTCCTGATGGAAAAACTGTAGAAGCAGAAGCAGCACACGGCACAGTGACCCGTCATTATCGCCAACATCAGCAAGGTAAGGAAACTTCCACCAATCCCATTGCATCTATATTTGCGTGGACACGTGGTTTGGCGCACAGGGGCAAATTGGATGGTAATGAAGCCCTGACAAATTTCTGTCACACCTTGGAGCGCGTTTGTGTAGAAACCGTAGAAAGTGGCAAAATGACCAAAGATTTAGCTTTATTGGTACATGGCGACAGCATGAAACGGGAGGATTACCTGACCACACAGGAGTTTCTGGGAGCTATCAAGGAAAATTTGGATAAAGCTTTGGAATAATAGTAGATTACACAGCCGTATAGACTTTACGGCTGTGTAATTTTTGTTTATCTTGCAAATTCAAGCTTTTCCAATTTATTCCAAGAGCCACGGGTAAAATCAGGAATTTCAACCGGCGCGGAATTGTTGTTTAAAGATATCTCCGTGAGTGGTATCAAACAACACCATTCCGCAAGGTCATATACATCCATATCCAATGGAAGTCCCTTCTGTAAACAATAAATCAACCTGTAATCCATGATGAAATCCATGCCACCATGACCACCTACCTGTTTGGCTTTCTCTGCAATATCTTTAACTATAGGATGACGATATTTTTCCATTAATGCCTTTTTAGCTGCTGCGGGGACAAATGAATGTCCATCTAAATTCTCAAAATCTTTCGAAACGTCAGAACTTATCTGTCCACTTTCAAAAGCATATCCCTCCACCGGATATTTATTGGCAAAGCCTTTAGTACCTGTAAGTTGGTACATCCGGTTGTAGGGACGCGGTGTAGCTACGTTATGTTGAATGTTAATAGTTTTTCCTTTTTCTGTTTTTATCAGGGTAATGGTATGATCTCCATTTCTGAACTCTTTAGAAACATCCCTACCTGTACTTTCTTTGATAAATTTAGGTATTGAAACGGTCTTTGTGGACATAGAAACCAAATAATTCATTTTATCTCCGCGATGTATATTTAATAACTGACAAACAGGTCCGAGTCCATGCGTAGGATAAAGATCGCCATGATGAGCAATATTATATTCTAACCGCCAATTATTCCAATACTCATTCCAATAAGGTTCTAGATTATGGATATATGCACCTTCAGTATGTAGTATTTCACCGAACAAACCCTGTTGTGCCATATTCAAGGTGGTCAATTCATAGAAATCATAGACACAATTCTCAAGCTGCATACAGTGTTTTCTGGTTTGCTCTGAGGTATTGACTAAAGCCCATATTTCATCCAATGTCATGGCAGCCGGGACTTCTATGGCTACATGCTTACCGTCTTTCATTGCCTGCACTCCCATCATAGCATGTGTTTGCCAATCTGTGGCAATATAAATTAAATCTACATTCGGCAGTTTGCATACCTGACGCCAAATAGCAGTATCGCCATAAAACTCCAATGCTTTAGGCAATTTTTTCGCTTCAAGCATTTTATTTACTTTTTCAACATTTTTCTGTTCTACATCACAAAGTGCAACTATTTCAACACCTTCAATATGTGTCATTCTTTGTACTGCACCCGGACCACGCATACCTAATCCGATAAAAGCAACACGAACGGTTGGTAAAGGCTCAGTAGCCAGTAGCAACACATCTTGCTGCCCAGCAGGGCGGAGGGGAGTTTGAGTTGTGATGATTGAGCCTGAGTTTTCATTACAAGCTGAAAAAACAACAAAACTAATGAAAAATACAGATAAGAAATAAAATATTTTTTCCATTTATACTTTATTAAAAAGATTAGAAATATAATTAAAATTACTGATATACAGACTGTTTGAACAGCAAATTACATCCCGTTCCACCATCCCAGACATCTTCATTTGCAAAGCGAATTGAATATTCAGGTTTATTACATAAATTGCTATCAGCATCTGTAAGTAAAAGTAAAACATCATAATTACCATTCAGTAGCAAAGGTAAGTTTATTTCTTCATTAATCTGTATAGATTCGCCACCAAACCAAAATCTACTATCTTCCCCGGATATATGTTCATGAACAATTTCTCCATCGGTATTTCTGAATAAGAACTTTACGGTGTAACAAACCGAATAGTATTTACGACATCAACTACTGTGTTATTCTTGCAATCCATCCACCACCAGAGGCCATATATATACTTAATTTTCTGTCCTTTAAAACAGATATTACTTCTTGCTTATAATCTTTTGCTACTTTATCAGCATTAACGCCATCTCTAAAAATTTCAATATTATATTCTCCTTCCCCTAAAAACGAAAGATCAATATCCAAAAAACGTTGTTCCCAATTTGTCATGGCTCCTATATACCATTCTTTACCTTTTCTGCGAGCAATTGCTATGTATTCTCCAATCTTTCCATCAAGCACAACCGTTTCATCCCAGACAGTCGGTATGGAAGCTATAAATTTCGTGCATTCCGGTTCCCTCTCGTAATTGGAAGGACTGTCGCACAACATATTTAAGGGAGCTTCAAAAACAACGTATTGAGCTAATTGGCGACAGCGCGTACCTTGACTCATTGCTTCCGTATTGACAGCACGATAATTTGATTTTGTTGCATTTTTCATGGCGCCTTGCGTGTAATCCAAGGGACCAGCCAACATTCTGATGAAAGGGAGCGTTACCTCATAAATTACCTGATCAACTTCTTTATCCCATTTCATATTCTCCAATCCGTAAACACCTTCAAAGTTTATTGCGTTAGGATAAGTTCTCTGTAATCCTGTCGGCTTATATGTACCATGAAAATCTAATAGCAGTTTATATTTTGAAGCTATTTCGGCGGCTTTATAATGAAACTCTACCATCGGCTGGTCGTCCCGATCCATAAAATCGACTTTAAATCCCTTTATTCCCATTTCGGAATAATGCTTACATATCTTTTCAATATCTTTATTAAAAGCATAATAGCCCGCCCAAAGAATAAGCCCCACATTTTTTTCGTTGCCATAGCGTATCAATTCTTCTAAATTTATTTTGGGAACTACCTGAAATAAATCCGCTTGACGACTTACCGACCATCCTTCGTCTAAAATTATATACTCGATATTGTTTTCAGAAGCAAAATCAATGTAGTATTTATAAGTTTGGTTATTGACTCCCGTTTTAAAATCAACTCCGTAGAGATTCCAATGATTCCACCATTCCCAAGCAACCTTACCGGGTTTAATCCATGAAACGTCTTCTATCCGGCAAGGAGAAGCGAGTTTATAAACAAGATCATTGTCGAGCAACTCTTTGTCTTTCGATGAAACAACTATTACTCGCCAAGGAAACTGTGTTTTTGCTTCACATTTCGCGATGTAATTCTCACGTTGTTTTACTATACCTTGTAGCATGTTATGTCCGCCTTGTTCTATATCTTTAGGATAGGAAGCAAAATATCCTTCTAAATTAGAGCTTCCGCCGGGATTGTAAAGGAACATTCCCGGATAGTTTATCAGATCAGCTTCGGAAATCACAACTTTTTTTCCGTTCCCGCTTTCTACCAGTAAGGGAAGGAAAGATAGACGTTTTTTATCCCAATTGCTGAGTGAAGTATATGTATATGTATTTTCAAACGAATTAAACAACTGGCTTTCAAGTGAATTTAAATTTTGTTTAATATAGGATATGTATGCGTTTTTATCCGTCCCAAAATTAAAGGAGGCTTCTTCGCTTTTCACTATGAAGTTTTTCTTTTGTGACGCAACAAAACGATAAGCCGCTCCTTCGTTATAAGCGCGGAAAACCAAGTCGAAATTTTCTTTAAAACTAATAACCAGTTCATTACAAAAATCGTGTATTTCACTTTTTTTGTAAACAGGCGACGGGATAATTTGGTCTATCTTATTCCGTTTCACGGTTTTCACTTTCGACGATATTCCAAAAGTCCTGCCGTCTTCCAACTGCATTGATATGGTAGAAGGATAAATCAACACATCACCCTGATGCGATACGGAATATGAGATTTTTTTATCTACGTTTACCGTTATCTCCAATTGTCCATCCGGAGATTTTAAGGTAATTAAATTTTGGCTTTTGCCAGCAATGACAAAAGCGCAAAGTAAAGATACAACAACTAATTTTCGCATAATAAATAACTGATTATCAAGATTATAATTTTAAAATTTTATTGGTTAGAATACCGCCGTTTATTGTTTTCGATTGAAGCAGGTAGAAGCCATTTTTAAGATGGGAAAGATTTAGCCGGATTTCATTCTTATCTATATCGTACTCCTGCATGATTTTTTTTCCGGTGGTATCATATAACTCGATGTTTTTAACGGCATCAGCCGCGCTTATATAAAGCATATCCGAAACAGGATTGGGATAAATATCCACCGAGTATTCTACTGTTTTAATTCCCGAAGTTTTTTCTTTTGGCACAATACGCATGGCATTTATATAGAAAAACTTATTTCCGTCGTTATTATTACTTCCCGCTCCTATCGTTACACTTATTTTATCATCTGAGTCGGGTTGGATAGCTGTAACTTCGGCGGTTTTATCTGTATTTCCCGAAGCATTTAGTGTTGTAGTCGCTTCATTGATTCCCTTAAAAGTATAATAAGTTTCCCGATTATTGGTTGCCCCCGTCCGGGAGGCAAACATGATAAAATCGTAAGTATAATTCTTGTTTAGGTTTGAAATCTCAAAACCTCCCGTAGGTTCTGTTTTTCCTGAAAAAAGCACCTCATTTCCGAAAAAACTACTTGAAGAAACATCCGAAGGTATATTTAGAACGGTATTCGTAGTAGCCGCACCGTTACGGTTTATTCCTGAAAACGCATCGTTGATATTAAAAATGATTTTGGTGTCGTTTCCTTCACTGTCTTTCAGTCCATAAACAACAACGTTACTAACGTTTGTTATACTGTTCCAAGCTGTACTTGATGTTGCGGCATCTCCAAAACTTATATTTATGGGGTGTTGCAGCGTAGTTGTATTTCCCGTTTCAATAACAAAATCACTCATTGAGGTTATTTTCTCCGGTTCAAGCACTGCAAAATGAGCCGCATTTTGCGCTACGGAAACTTGAAAATCGCCCAAACCGGCGGGTTTTGACTTATTTCCTACCACATTAATTCCCGTAATTTTTTCAAACCAAGTACAGGCAGCCGTGTAACGCCCGATTTGTAAATCCAAATGATAACCGTCGCGGCAAAAATTATCGCCTATTGAACTTGTCCTTCCGTTCTGAATCGCCGTGCCCGCGGGAATTACAAACGCGATATCTTCTACTTTTTCTTTGACCTTGCGAACTGTATTGACAATAGAATCGAACATTACCTGTTGATCGTTTCCATAATTTACAAAACCATTGTGCGTGCTGTTTTGAGCATAAGCCCAAGTTTGATGCAAAACGTATTTCACGCCGGAGTTGGTAACTTTGCCCTTTACATAGTTTATCAAGTTGGGCAAATAAGAGAAGTAGGTATTGTATTTACCTGAATTTTGACTTACTTGCTGAAAACTGATGTAATCCCAAGGCTCATCCTGTAAACAAGTTGCCAAGGTTTGACTTGATGTAGTCGTTTTATTCCCTTTTACAATCTTAGTAAAATAATAATTAGCTGTATTTGCCGAGGCATAGGCGCTGTGTTGTTGTAATGAAGTACCTCCGATATGAGCATTGCCAATAACAAAACTTACACCTGCCGCATCGGCTAACTGATAGAGATAATTTTCTACGGCATCCTGGGAAAAACTATTTCCGATAGCAAGTATCCGAATTGTATCTTTTTCATTTTGAGAGAAGACCGGACAAAGGTTTATAAAGAAAAATACGATTGAAATTAATCTTTTCATAAGAATAAAATTTTTAATTGTTAATAAAAAACTATACTTAGACACATCTTTTACTTGTTTTCGTACTTAATTTGAATATTGAGGAATTTTTGTTTTTTTACAGGAATAGTTTCTTTTATAAATCCGTTTTTTTCAACAACAATATCGTCATTTTCAGAAACAGTCAAAACATATTCACCTTTCTTATCTGTGTATGCAACAGTACCGGAGCCCGATATTCGAACATTGGCAATGGGATTGCTTTGAATATCTCTTACAACTCCCTTTACGGTTATTTTTCCCCCTTTTTCCTTTACAAATTCTTTTCCCTCATTTTCTTTTATTTGAACTATGTTTTTTTTACCTACGAAAACAGGAATTTTGAATTTAATATCATCAGAAGAAGTTCCTACTTGAATTTCAAAATCCCCTTCTTCTAAATATCTGTTTCCAAAATTGTCTGTTAAATATAGCTCTTTAACGGGTATTTTTATAACACTTGATTTTGTTTTACCGGGGGCAATTAATATCTTTTCAAAGCCTTTCAATTGTTTAACCGGAGTTATTATCGAGCTTACAATATCGCGAACATATACTTGTACAACTTCTTTTCCCTCATAGTTGCCGGTATTTTTAAGTTGAGTTGTAATAGTTATGGTATCATAAAGGCTGTATATTTCTTTATCAGTAACGGCGTTTTCGTAATTAAAGTTAGTATAGCTCAAACCATGTCCGAAAGCCCATAAAGGTTTCGTGTCGGAAAAAGCATAATCCCGTCCCGGATTATCGTGCGTTCCCGCAGAGTTATAAAAACCTCTGTCTGTTGGAAAGTGATTATAAAAAACAGGCAAGTGTCCTGTGCTTTGTGGAAATGTAAAAGTCAATTTACCCGAAGGATTAACTTTTCCGAAAAGAACTTCTGCTATAGAACTTCCTGCATGTGACCCTCCATACCATTGAACAAGAACAGCAGGGATATTTTCTTTTACCCATGGAATAGCAAATGCTTTTCCTGTAACAAGAACTACAACGACAGGTTTACCTGTATTATAGACAGCTTTAATTAATTCTTCTTGAGCGCCGGTTAAAGAAATGTCATGTAAATCAACTCCTTCGCCCGAAGTAGATGGCTTTTCCGAATGCCGGATAAAAGCCGTACTTGAACTTCCCACAAAAACCAAAGAGATATCGCTTTTTTCCGTAGCTTCAACAGCTTGTTTTATATCGGATGTATCCAGCGATGTCATAGAACAACCCTTTGCATAGTTTACCTTTACCTTGTTCTTTACGATATTCTGTATCCCCTGCAAAGGAGTAATTCCCCACTTATTATCTTTACTCCACGAATAGCCTCCAAACTGTACTTCATCTGCATTTGGTCCAATTACGGCAATAGAGTTTAATTTGTCAAGTTGTAATGGAAGAAATTGTTTTTCATTTTTAAGAAGAATGATAGACTCATCTGCTATTCGTTTTGACACCAACTCACTTTCTTCAGACTGTAAAGAAACTTTATGAGATTGATTTCCGTTTCCATAAGGATGTTCGAATAGCCCCATCTGTATCTTCGCTCTTAAAACCCGCCTAACGGCTTCATTTATATATTCTATATCAAACTCTCCATTTTCTACTAACTTGATTAGACCGGGATAACATCTGCTCGAAGCTTCTACGTCAAGCCCTGCTGTAAGGGCTTGTATTGCTGCCTCATCATATGTCTTTGCCGTTTTGTGATGATCTTTAAGCATACCAACTACTCCCCAATCGGCATAAACATAACCTTTAAATCCATATTTTTTACGTAGAATATCGGTCAACATAAATTTTGAGGCCGAATTCGGTTCTCTATTCCACGCATTATAACTTGACATGACAGCACAAACATCGGTTTCTTTAATTACCGTTTCAAATGGTTTTAAATAAACATCGAACAAGTCTCTGACTCCGCAATCCACCGACGCTATATTAAGACCACTCAAGGGGTTCCCGTGAGGTCCATAATGCTTCAACATAGGAGAGATATTGTTGTCGAGGTATCCTTTTACCTCTGCTACAGCCATTATAGATGTTAGAAAAGGGTCTTCACCAAACGTTTCTTCTATCCTTCCCCATCGTAATTCTCTTGCAACATCAATATTGGGTGCTAACACTTGATTTGATCCAATTATATGTAATTCCCGAGAAATCATTTTAGTTTTTTGATACGCTAATGAAGGATTAAATGTACTCCCTAATGCTATGTTTTGTGGAAAAATAGTTGCTCCCTCATGAAGCGCACCATGTAATGATTCACTGATAACAAATGCAGGAATACCTAAACGTGTTTTTTCGACCATATAGGTTTGCATCTGACGGAATACTTTTTGAGCGCTTGGAGCGGTCAGCGGAAACCCTTCAACAAAACCCCAGCTTACATTACCACAAAAAGCGCTGAATTTTTCTTCGTCTAATTCTTGTCCATTTAACACATCCCATGAGTGGACGTGTCCTATTTGCGCAATTTTCTCTTCAAGCGTCATCCTGCCGATTAAATCTTCAACTCTATGATCAACAGACAGGTTTTTATTTTTATATGGAAATACTTGTCCATAAGATGTAATTGTGATAAAACAGACTAATCCGATTATATATTTTTTTGACATAAGCATTTTTATTATTTGTATTTCAGTGTATTATGTAATTATATTTTTATTCTCTCAATGTGCATGAAACATAATTTCAAAGCTGTTAATTTGACATTGAGATACGTTGTGGAATGTGAAATCATGCTTTTCGTTTTTCCCATTCTATTACAATGGTTTCTTCGGGATGTATGGTAACCGTTTTTTGTTTATTGATCGTACCGTTTTTGTTTTGAAACAACAGCCTGCTCACCTTGTAATTGTCAAAACCGTCCAATTCAATTGATAAAGTTTCCGGATTTTGATTTACCAATATGGAAATTATTTTGTCTCCGTTTTGCAATGTTCTCATCATTGCTCCCTGTTGATTTTTTTTGAACCTGAACCTTTCTGTCGTCTTAAACTCCTGATTAAATAAATCTACCAAAGGTTCATATTCTTTAGTGAGCTGCGTCCCCAAACTTATCAAGCTGGGTATCCATATAACTTTACCCTCTCCATAACGATTGGAAACTCCTGTAATCAAATTGCCTTTACGTGAGATAACCTTTCCTGCGACCGGCTTTATAAAGCCTTCCCAAAGGTGAGCTTTTAATTGATTTCCCGATATATTTGTGTCAAATAAATTACCGACAAATTTAAATTCCGATAAATCTCCACCGAAAAGATTTTTCAGAGGAAAATCGTCATTCATTATACAGACAGCATTTTCATCGTAATAACCAGTCATGCCCTCAACAATCAAGGTTCCTCCTTTTTCTACATAAGAATGAAGGTTCTTCCAGTGTTTTGAAGGAAGAGCCACCTGGTGGGACAGGATGATGATGCTGTTTTTGAAATCCTTTCTGTCGAAATTAAAGTCGTTTATATCACCGAAATTAGGATTGTAGCCATGCTGACTCAGGGCTTCGAAATATCCTAAGGCTGATTTTATTACTCCGCCTTTCTTTCTTGCGTCATTGTTTTTGTCGTTGACATATCTTGTCAGCTTTTCTTCAACCCATATCGCTTCTTTTACATACAAAATATTTATATCCGAATCTACAACCTTTGTCCCACTAAACAGTTTTTCGTTTTTATTGATAATCCGAGCTATATCCGCCGCAACAGAAAACCTGTCGGAAGGTTCATTTTGAAAATCGAGCATTGCCCATTCTCCTGCTTCAACACCTGATTTGCGCGGATTCAAACACCAAAACATACCTCCTTTACTTCCTGTACCAATGATAGTCCAGAGCCATTGCGCTATCTCTTCGGAAGTAGGGCACATTGCTGTTCCGCCGCTATAGGTATTGTTTCCTCCTTGTATTTCGGTCATAAACCAAGGCAGCTCTTTTGCGCCAGAGCGCAAGTACTCGGAAGTAGCCGACATCGCCACTGCGTATTGATTCCGATCAAAATACCCAAAATGCCAGCCTGCATGAGCGGAACCGCCGAGCGAGGTCAGAAATTCCCTCCACAGAGAAAACTCGTAAATCTCCGCCTGCTCCAATACTCCGGCAGGGTTAAGATGTATGGCATGTTTCTTATCATATTTTTGTATTTCCTCCGTAACCACTTTCATAAACCAAGGATGGTAGTGCAATATAAATTTTTCTCTGCCGAAGGAAAAATGACGATATCCGTTGGTCGTTGTAGGCAAGGGAGTAATCGCTTTCCATTCTTCGAATTTGTTTCTTGTATATTCCTGATGCCACGGTAGCGGAAGTCCCGGTTCATTTACCGGAACCCAGCCGAATAATGATTTGTAATCCTTGAAATGCGTTACTGTTTTTTCAATATACTCCTGAATTTCCCTCCAATGTTTTTCGTCTCTCGGAAATTTAAAACCACCGATATCGTCGAATGAAGTTGCCGGAAACAAATTGCCCAAAATTTTTATATTATATTTTTCTCCAGCTTTAAACGCCCTATCGAAAAGAGAAAAATCCCAATTCCCCTCTGCATCTTTCATATAATCTTCGAACATTCGGAGCCGGGTTATTTTGAAACCGTTTTCCTTTAGTAGTTTAAACCACAAATCTACATTATCCGGATTCTGCCCCGGTTCAATAAGAATTTCCGCCCCTATCATAATAGGGCTGTCGGCTTTAAACTGAGAAAATGAAAAGACGGATGGTAATAAAAAGAATAAAAGCAATACAATATGTTTTTTCATTTGTTTGATATTAATATGTTTATTTTGTTGTCAAAGATATTTTCCTATCTCTTTTTAGCAATATAGAATATCTCAAAACCAGGAAGATGCCACTATTTTTTCTGATCGATGGAAATCTCTGTTCCTTCTAATCCTTTTCCGGTTACTCTCAGATTGATTTCATCACTCTCATAACCGGCTTGAACGATAATCTGGCATTTACTATTGAATACTTTTTTGCTGTAATTAATTCCGTCGCCGGACAAGTCTTTTTCATGATCCCTCGGATCTCCGTTGCCTCCGCCAAGTAACGTTGCTTTACCGTCGAGTACAAAATCAAGTCGGCTGTTCGTCATAGGAACAACACGCCCTTTTTTATCCTTGATTTCCACATTAACAATACAAAGGTCTTTCCCATCGGCACGAATACTGTTTTTATGTGGATGGAGCGTAATTTGATATGGTTCACCGGTTGTTTCCACTTGACTGTGAATTTTTCTTCCATTTTTGTAGCCGATCGCTTTCAATGTTCCCGGGTTGTATCTTACATTCCAAGTCAAATGGCCGTTTTTCGGCATCTCTTTCTTACCCAGACTTTTATTGTTTAGGAATAGCTCTACTTGATCCATATTGGAATTTACCCAAACACGGATATTGCGTCCTTCCATTCCTTGCCAATTCCAATGTGGCGCAATGTGAAGTTTATCTTCGTCTTTCCACCATGTTTGATAATAATGGTACAGATTTTTGGGAAAACCGCAAGCGTCCATCACCCCGAAATTAGATCCGATATTAGGCCATTCAAAAGGGGTAGGTTCTCCTTTGTAGTCCATACCTGTCCAAACAAATCCACCCATGATGTAAGGTTTGGAAGCTGCAAGTGCCCACCATTGTTCGGCTGTACTCGTACTCCAGATTCCATATCCGGGATATATTTCGTCAAAATCGTTGACGTAGCCTCCTTCAAAATCCAATATGTAAGTTCCGACCGTATCTCTTGTAAAATCAATAACTCTATCCGGTCTGTAAATTCCTCTTGCCGTTACAGTACTTGCCACTTCGGTGGCAATAATAGGCTGATGCGGATAACGCTTATGATAGCCTTCTATGTTGTGAACGGAATAATTAAATCCTCTCACAGGCATCATTTGGTTAATTCCAAGATGAGCTTCGGAATCATTCGAACCGTAAGTTACCGGACGTGTCGGATCCAGTTTTTTGATAGCCGCCAACATACTTGCCGCTATTCTTCTACCTTGTCGGGAAGTTTGGATAAAATTTTCTTCATTACCGATACACCACGTGAATACGGAAGGATGATTCCTGTCCCTCAATACCAACTTTTCCAGTTGATCCAGATATTCTTTTCCGCTATTTACTAATCTTGTTTCGTCAAGGACAATCATTCCTAAACTGTCACAAGCCTCCATCACTACTGGTGAATGTGCATGATGAGCAGTACGGTAAGCATTCGCCCCCATTTCTTTAAGCAGTTTTATCCGGTAGTAATGAAGTTCGTCGGGAATGGCTATCCCAACGCCAGGGTGATCCTGATGCATACAAACGCCTTTTACCTTAACGTTCTTGCCATTGATGAATAAGCCCTCTTCGGCTGAAACCCGTATGTCTCTAATACCTATTTTAGTTATTTTCCGGTCGATAATTACCCTGTCTTTCTCTATCTCCGAAACTACTCTATAGAGATAAGGCGACTCGATTGACCACAAAAAGGGATTACTTACGTTAATTTCCGAATTAAGCTTTACATAGCCTTGTTCTTCTATCAGGGTCGCTTTACTTCTATTCACAGAGACTGTTTCACCATTCCTGTTTTTTAAGGTATTAATCACCGTGATATTGCTTCTCTCGGGGGACTTACTGTGTATTTCACTTTCTATTTTCAATACTGCATTTTTATAAGGTTCTTTTATCTCGGAATAGATAAAAATACTGTGTTCTTTAAAATGTACCGGATGGTATACATCCAGCCAAACGTGGCGGTATATCCCTGCTCCTTCATACCACCAGCCTTCAAACAAGGAAGCGTCCACCCGCATTTCAATTATATTCTTCTCTCCAAATCTCAAAAAATCTGTAATATCAAAAGAAAAACTATTGTAACCGCTAAACTGACTTCCGATGTAAATTCCATTTACCCACAACTTACTGTCACGATACACGCCATCGAAAGTTATTGAAAAATGTTTGAGAGAATCTTTTGCTTCTATAATAAACTCTTTTTTATACCAGCCGATTGAATTTTCCGGATATAACCTTCCTATAGGTTTATATCCATGAAACATGGTCATCTTATCATCGGACTTTTCATAAGGAAGCATTATCGCCCAATCGTGCGGCAAGTCTATATTCTTCCACTCGTATTTATTTTTAGATTCGATGTATTTATCTAACTCTTGAATTTTTACATCTAACTTCCGAATATCGTATTCGACATCTTCCTTTGCATTTGTTTTCTCCAATCTGAAACGCCAATCGTCGTCAAGAGAGACTCTATACGGAATTTGATCGGATTGATTTTCTTGACGAATACTGTATGCATAGGAATAAAAATATAAAAAAAGAAAAAACAATACTGTTTTTTTTGAAATATCAAGAAAACAACTCATTATAAAGTGATTAATAATTATAATTTAGTATATAACAAAAATAAAAACCGTCTTAAAAGTCTTTTTCCAACAACGGGTATCTTCCGGTTTGCTAAAATCTTTATTCTTTTAAGACGATCTTTATTTATCGATAAGTTATGGAACAACTATTTTGATAGTTGTTTCTCCTACATCTTCGAATTTTACTTTCAGTAAAAAGATCCCGCTCGTTGGGACAACAATAGTATTTACATTACTTATTTCCTGTATTTTTTGTCCGGCTACGTTATAAAGGCTTAAACACTCGGCAACTTTCGTCAATTCAAGGGTTTTATCGTTCACTTTGTAACCCAACTTCTCAGCCGTGTATTCCGACGTTGAACTTACCGTGCCCGGCACAAAATCATATATTCCGTAACCGTTTCTATAACCATAGATAAAAATCCGCGCTTTATCTTTTTCTCCGTCATTAATAATTTGTACCTGAGATACGCTTGCATATCCATTACCGTTTTTTCCCATTCCGGCATTAGGGAAGCGGAATAAGCGACTCATTTCGCTGAATTTCTTCTCTGAATCTTTAAATTCAAACAGGTCGAATTGCTGTGGAGTTATAAAGTCCGTATTGGTCGAAGCTACAATCAGATAGTGCCGGCCGTTCAGTTCAAATTCTATTACGCCACTCGGTCCTCCGCGTTTGTCGTCTCCGTCGTCTCTAACCGGTTTTGGTTCTGCGCTTGTAGGAGCTAAAGCTGTATTGTTTTGAAAACCGTCCACTGCATTTCCTTCCATATCGTAAAGTACAGGATCACGGAAATTGCCTTCAACATAAAACCGGTCGGCAGATACGATGTGGATTCTCGGTTGATTTCCGAAGCCGTTTACCGTTTCAAACACGTTCGCAGGATCAGGGTAGAAAGACTTGATCGTAATTTCTTGAGGCGTAGCGTTCGCAACGCCGCCGGTTACCGTAAACTTCAAAACTTTATCAGAATTGCCTACGGGAACTAAAATAAAACCGTCTCCGTTTTTCACATCCCCGAAAACATCAAAAGTTTCCATTCTTCTCGCCGTCGAAGATGTATAGCTTAAAGTCGTTGACCATTGTAATGTGGACTGAGCTACATTTATATTGATGTAGGTAATTCTAAACACCTTTTCGGCAGCAGTTACCATATTCGCAATAAACATGTTGTCGGCATCGTCCACGACAATATCGTTCGCGGGGTATGTCAAGCCGGTGTATAAATTAGCCGGCAAGTCAAACTCTTTTAATAGACTGCCTGTTGCTCCATCGACTACAAAAATCTGTGGCTCGTAGCTCCCTTCCGTATTAGACTTTCTACTGCTGAAAAACAACCTTCCTTCTTTCACAACCATACCTCTGCAATCGCCTCCCGTAACATTGTTCACGTACACCGCAGGCGAGTTGGGAACTGTAGCGGCACGGTTCAAAAAAACAGTGGTAAGCTGGTCGCCCTTTTCCGTCGGAGTATGCGTATCAGGCTCTTGTGCACACAATATCCCGCCGGATATTAAAAATATCGCAAAACCGTTTAATAATAATTTTCTCTTCATGGTGATTTTGTTTTAATTGTTAGTAAAAATATTTCTGAATGAAATTTAGTACCGATTGAAAATAAGTAATAGAAAACAATTACGGCACAACCACTTTAATGGTTTGTGTTTCCGAATTTGCAAATTTTGCTTTTAGTACAAAAATCCCGCTTGCCGGAACGACGATAGCATTTGTATTATTTATTTCCTGTACTTTTTGTCCGGATGCATTATAAAGACTTAACAAGACGGCGCTTTCATTCAATTCGATTACTCGGTTATTCAAGCGGTAATTCACTTTTTCTATTGTATTTTTCGCATTCGAGGTCTCTATATCTTTTGGAATAAAATCGTAAATTCCATAACCGTTTTTCCAGGAATAAATAAAAAGCCTTGCTTTGTCTTGTATTCCATTGCTAATAATTTCCACTTGTGGAATAGTTGCGTATAAAGAAGCGCCATCTGAAAATATGCCCATACCGGCATCGGGAAAGCGGTAAAGTAATGTCATTTCGCTGAAGTTCTTATTCGAATCTTTAAATTCGAACAACGCAAATTGACATGGTTTTTCAGTAGCACTTTGGCTTGTATAGGCGGCAAATAAATAATACTTGTCGTTCAATTTAAATTCAACAACGCCGTTTTGCCTTCCTTTATAAGTTGACGGATCTACAACTGTGGGGGCTAAAGCCGTATTGTTATAGAAGCCGTCCACGACGCTTCCCTCCATGTCATAAAGCGCGGGATCCCAAGTTCCTCCGTCAACATAGAACCGGCTGTCGGATACGATATGAACTCTGGGCTGTGTTGACATAC
>Ga0265293_10008182_pt1 | contig 15628 bp, 12 predicted proteins | sample Munlanlewell138R_FD_192505 | JGI IMG/M metagenome (GOLD analysis project Ga0265293, IMG submission 192505) | Leachate microbial communities from a municipal landfill in Southern Ontario, Canada - Leachate well 138R | ecosystem: Engineered > Solid waste > Landfill > Unclassified | place: Canada...
TATCAAGATTTTTAAACCTAAGAACATCTTCCGTTTCCGTTAGAATGGTAAGTGCAGAAACCAAACCAATTCCGGGAATACTTTTTAACAATTTTAGTTTGAATACGTACTCACTCTCCTTTGTAAGTGTTATAAAATACCTGGTGATTTCTAATAGTTTTTGACGTAGAAATGTTACTGTTTCAAGAGTGCCATCCAGAACAAGTTGGTTATGCATGGTTAAAAACCGGATCTCTTTTAACCAATTGGTAAATTTCCCTGACCAATAACTTGAAGCACCATCTAACTCCGGCGGTATCTCTATTCCATTAACAAAGAGAAAAGATTTGATTCTGGTCTTGTGACGTGCGATGTCTTTTACTAACGCTTTACGATATCTTACCAAACTTCGAAGTTCTTCCATTTCTTTAGTAGGCACATAAATAGCTGTTAACTCGCCATTCTTGAGCGATTTAGCAATCTTGCGACTGTCACGTTTGTCCTCTTTCTGGCGTTTTTCCTTGTCGGTAGTTGGAATATCGGCAGGGTTAACTACAATATTACGTATGCCATATCTTTCAAGTTCACGATGGGCACTGAACCCACAAAAGCCTGCCTCATAGGCAGAGAAATACTCGGCTTCGGGAAAATTCTTTCGTAAATAGTTTGAAAGAATCTTAGCATTGGAATCTTGTGAAAAAGTTTTATGTTCCATATCATTTACTATGATGGTAACCTTCCAACTTTTTAAATGGACATCAATTCCTACATAAATGTTTTGTCCTTTAAAACTGATTGTTGTACTTTTACTTTTGGTCTGCATAAGTCCCAGGTTTTAGTGAATAAATTGTTTGTTAAAAAAATCCAATTTACAAAAACTTTGGGGCTTATGTTTGTTTAGATTACAAACATACAGCCTTTATGCAAAAGGGTGGTTTCCTGCAACTTTACAGCAGTTGCCGTTTATAGAAAATAATCTATTTGTCCCTGTAATGACCATAAGCAGAAATAGCAATGACAATAAGATCCATGTCTTTGATTTGATATACTAATCGGTGTTTGCGATCAATTCGCCTTGACCATATGTTTGTCTCCATGTGACGAAGAGGCTCAGGGTGACCGGTACCTGTGGTTGGATGTTCTGCAAGCTCGGTAAAAAGAGTATATATTTTCTTAACTAGCCTTTTATCGCCAGATTTTTTATGAAGCTCTAAGTCCTTGCGAACGCGCTCAGAAATCACCAAAGAATAACTCATAGGCCTAGCATCAACTTGATGTCGTCAAGTGATACACTGGTAACACGTCCAGCTTTAACGTCTGCAATACCTTGTTCGATAGCTTTAATATTTTGAGGATCTTCAAAGTATGAGTCGTTACTGGGGCTTGGATTTACTCTTATCTCTTTGTTAGGAGTAAGCTCAATAATCCCATCTTTGCTTTTAACAGCAATTTTTTCAGTAAATGCCATTTTCATGTACTTACTTATATTATTCCTGAATTCGGTAACTGTTAGTAATAACATTGCTAAATTATTAATGACATAAATGTGTCATATTTCTGTACAAAAATAATACAGAACCTTTAAAATAACAAATCCAGCTGAGCTACGAGTAGAAATACTTGCTTTTTAGCAGGTGTTTTTTGTATGAAAAACTTTCACTGTATTTGAATAACTTGGTGTATAACCACAATTAATAAGCAAAACATAAATTAATTAGGGATATTTCCACAATTATAAACAACACGGGCGATCCTACTACCAAAGACATTATAACTGTAGCAGAGCAGTTAAGCCTAGATAAGCAACGTGTTGACCGGATGATGGGAATCATTTCCTCCAAAACGGCTCACAACTGGTAACTAAATAATTTAGGAAGAAACTGCTTAGTGCAACGCACTATGTACATATCACGTTTTATGTGCGGATAATGTGTAAAAACACACGAAAACTGCACGTAATATTGGCAAACGTGCAAAAATCTTGTTGTATTACAAGTAATACATGTGCTGTATCATTGTGCAGTCCCTCAAAAGCAAGAAATTTTCTATATTTGAAGAATACAAATACAAAACATTATGAAAATCAAGATCAAGAACAATGTGTACTGGGTAGGAAAGGTAGACTGGGAATTGCAAAAGTTTCATGGTAACGAATACTCCACCCACAGAGGATCCACCTATAATTCGTATTTAATCCAAGAAGAAAAAACCGTGTTGATGGATACGGTTTGGACTCCTTTTGCCAAAGAGTTTGTGCAAAACTTGCAGAAGGAAATTGATTTGAACAAGATTGATTACATCATAGTCAATCATGCCGAGGTGGATCACAGCGGCGCCTTGCCGGAATTGATGCGTCTGATTCCCGATACGCCCATCTATTGCACGGCTAACGGAGTGAAGTCACTAACAGGGCATTACCATCAAGATTGGAACTTTAAAACGGTTAAAACAGGCGACACCTTAGATATTGGCAACGGCAAACAGCTGGTATTTGTGGAAATGCGTATGCTCCATTGGCCGGATAGCATGGCTACGTATATGACCGGGGACAACATCTTGTTTAGCAACGATGCCTTTGGACAACACTATGCCACGGAACACTTGTACAACGATCTTGTTGACCAAGATGAACTCTTCCAAGAGTGCATCAAATACTATGCAAACATACTTACCCCCTTTAGTTCGCTGGTAGATAGAAAAATTCAGGAAGTGCTGGCGTTGAATGTGCCCATAGATATGATTGCTACCAGTCATGGGGTTATCTGGAGGGATAACCCCACGCAAATTGTAGAGAAATACATAGCCTGGTCCCGTAATTACAAGGAAAACCAGATTACCATTCTGTATGATACCATGTGGGATGGTACCAAACGTATGGCAGAAGCCATGGCAGAAGGTATGAAGCAAAAAGACGGAGAAGTGACCATCAAGCTCTATAATATTTCCAAGACAGATAAGAACGATATGATTACCGAGGTGTTTAAATCAAAAGCCATTCTGGTTGGATCTCCCACCATTGGTAAAGGTATCACCAGCGGTACGGCCGGTCTGTTAGAAGAAATAGAAGGCTTGGGCTTTAAAGACAAAAAAGCAGCCGCTTTTGGTTGTTACGGATGGAGCGGAGAATCTCCCGCCAAATTGACAGCCTGGCTGGAACGTGCCGGTTTTGAAATCATGAAACCGGGCCTCAAGGCACTTTGGAATCCTACCGATGATATGATTGAAGAGTGTGTGGCCTTTGGTCGTGAAATAGCCGTTGCCACCAAGTAAAACTTTCTGTTTTAGAAGTATAAAAAATGAAAAAGCCGTTCAAAATGGTAACGAACGGCTTTAACATTCATTATGATGTGGCAAAATTAGAGAGTCTTTTGTGATTTTTTTCAACAAAACGGCTCCTTTATCAACAATTGCTACCTGAAATCCCAGGGAGCTACGGGGTTTGGGTCTTGCCACAAGCCCAAGCGTTGCTCCCGGGCTTGTTCTTCCAGCTCTGCGTAGTGTGGGGTTTTGTCGTATTTTTTATAATGCCAGGCCAACCCCAGACGTAACATTTCTGCAGACACATCTTTAATGCGTCCGGCTCTGACTGTAACTACATAACGGCCCCAGGGATCGCGGGAGTGAACGGTTACGGTAACCGTTTTTCCATGAATCATGTCTTTGAGAGCCTGGGTAGAAACACTGCTAAATGCTTGTTTCCGTTCCGGAGCATCTATCGCGTTCATGCGGAAGCGGATTTGCAGTTTGTCACGATTGATGGCCGTAAACGTGTCTCCGTCTGTGATACCTGTTACTTTCACTTTAAATTGCTGTGCTTGCAATAAGGTAGCAGAGCACAGCAATACAAATAGTACAATCCATTTTTTCATAACAGGAGCGGTTTACTCTTCCTTTTTGCCACCCGGACCTACATATTCTGATTTTCCAAATCCAAGAATGGCTGTGAAAATCAAAGGCAAAAATATAAGTCCTACAGTAAAGGCGGCTGTTTTACCAAAGCTTTTGCTCAACATGTTGTACATCCAGATGAGGAAAATAATATTCACACCCGGAATCATGAATAGGAATATCCACCACCAAGGTTTGCCCACAATCTGCAATAATACCAAAGTGTCATATATGGGAATCAAACAAGCCCAGCCGGGTTTGTCGGCTTTTCTGTAAATGAACCACGTAGACACAATTTTTATGGCTTGGGTATTAAGAGCCAGAAGGAGCAGGGCAAAGAAAAATGGAAATACAAAGAAGAAAATCTCATTACCTGATCCAATCAGGTTTTCAATAAAACAGTCCATGATTGCGATTTTTAGGGTTAATAATCAAGGGGTCATGTACATGGCAAGATACAAAATAATTGATACAGAACAACGCTCTTTTTTAGTATATTTGTGCTATGGGAAAAACAGATATTGTAACAGCCGAATGGCAGGACAACATGGTTTTTGAAACCACAGTTGATGGACATAAGGTAATTATTGACTCGGACCCGTCGTTTGGCGGACAGAACAAAGGGCCCAAACCAAAGCCTTTTATGTTGGCGGCTCTTGCCGGGTGTACAGCCATGGATGTAATTTCCATGTTACGGAAAATGAGAGTGGTTCCGGAACGTTTTCTTGTTAAGGTGGATGGCAGCTTAACAGAAGAACATCCCAAACATTACAACAAAATTCACGTTACCTATGAATTTACAGGCGACGACTTGCCCATGAGCAAATTGAAACGGGCGGTTGAACTTTCAGAAAATTCATATTGTGGGGTGATGCACGTGTACCGTAAAGCTTTAGAGTTGACCTCTGAAATAGTGATTAAACCTAAAACCTAAATATATAATAACGGTATGAGAACATACAGAAAGGAATTTGTAGTAGAGACACCTACACGTCGTGCGTTTGTGAACATTACGCCACAAGTGGTTAAGTGTCTGGAAGAGAGTGGTATTCAAGAAGGATTGTTGTTGTGTAACTCCATGCACATTACATCTAGCGTGTTTATTAACGACGACGAGTCCGGTCTTCATTACGACTTTGAGAAATGGCTGGAAAATCTGGCCCCGGAAAAACCGTATGCCCAATACCGCCACAACGGTGTGGAAAACAATGCCGATGCACACCTTAAACGTCAAATTATGGGTCGTGAAGTGGTTATTGCGGTAACAAAAGGCCGCTTGGACTTAGGCACATGGGAGCAAATTGTCTATGGTGAATTTGACGGTATGCGTAAAAAACGGATTCTGGTAAAAATCATTGGCGAATAGCTGTCTATGGAAGACCTTCCTTACAAGGTTTTTGCAGACTTCTTTGAACAGAGACAACCGGGATTGGGTATCCTGGCCGGCTTGGTTTTGAGAAAACTGGAAGAAGGACACCTGTGTCTGGACCCTACGCTTGAGGAAGAGAAATTGTCCCCGGGAATTCTGGAGCCCGGCCCATACCTTACGCATGACTCGAAGGAAGTAAAGCCTTTTATTCTCTACAAAGGCAATGTGTATTTTCAACGGTATTTCAAATACGAAACAAACATTGTCCAAAAGATTTCTGCTCTGGTTGAGGAGGAACAACATGTACGACAAAAGCGTAAAGAGTTGTTGTACCAACATTTTTCACAGGAAGATGTAGAACAGATGTTGCCGGCGTTGCTCAATAATTTTTGCATCATCACAGGAGGGCCGGGTACAGGAAAAACAACGTTGATTGGCAAGGTACTGCAAACCCTCTATACGATAGATTCCAACTTGAAAGTAGCGCTGGCTGCCCCTACAGGCAAAGCCGCAGCCCGCATGAACGAGTCCTTGTCTGAGCTAAAGAACCAATTTCCTCAAATACCGGCAGCCTCTACAATACATCGGTTGCTGGGAGCTATACAAGGCAGTGTGTTTTTTAAACACCATGCAGACCATTTGTTGGAATACGATATGGTTGTTATAGACGAATCGTCCATGATTGACGGAGCCTTGATGGCCAAACTACTGGAAGCCATAGATCCAACAAAACGGATTGTTTTCCTGGGAGACAAAGACCAGTTGGCTTCTGTCGAGGCGGGGAGCGTATTCGGGGATTTATGTAAAGCAGCTTTTACACAAGGTTCGGTCTTGGAAGACCATATTACTCATCTGACCAAAAGCCAGCGGTTTAAGAAAGAGGAAGGCATTGGGCTGTTCAGTCGTTCCGTATTGGAAGGGAACACCGGTTGTATCAAACAATTTGCAGACAACCCGGACCCGGCTCTGAGCATTGATACGCAATACAATCAAACAGCGTTTGAGGATTACGTAAAAGACTACCTGCAATACATCAAGGAAGCTGATACAGCAAAAGCTCTTGAAAAACTCAATCGGGTGAAGGTCCTTTGTGCCGTGAGGGAAGGACCTTACGGTGTGTACCATACCAACCGTCGTATAGAAGAATATCTGGAAAAACAGAACGGGAACAACGACGTATATCATAGTTTACACCCTCGGTATGGTTTTTACCACAACCAGCCCGTCATGGTTACGGCCAACCGTTACGATTTGGGGTTGTTCAACGGTGATGTAGGTCTTATCCGTTACGAATACCCCCCGGAACACGATAAAGAACTTCCGCCGTTGTACGCATGGTTTCCGGGACCGGATGGAAAACTGTTAAAAGTACCTCCGGGATTCCTGACCGGTTACGAGACAGTCTTTGCCATGACCATCAACAAGAGTCAGGGGTCGGAAAGCGATCGGATTTTAGTGTTGCTACCCGACCGCAAAGACATACCACTCCTCAGCCGTGAACTGCTCTATACAGCCGTAACACGTGCCAAAAAGCAAGTGTTGGTTCAAGGAACCGTGGAAGTGCTGGAAGAAACCATTCGGAAGAAAATATCGCGTGTATCCGGATTGGAAGCCCGTTTACAAAATAAAGACCATGCCGTATGGGAGCCGTAATCTATCATGCAGACAGACCCGAGCCCCTGTGGCAGGCTTTGGCCGATACCCTCCATCGGACAGGAGACGCGTTCCGGCGGGAATACATCGTTACCCAAACCGAGGGGATGGAAAACCGGCTGAAAACGGAATTGGCCCGCAAGAACGGCATCTTTGCCCATTATACATTCCTGAAACAAGACGATATCCTGGAGCTTCTTTATACGGAACTGACAGGTAAGCAGGCCTATACAGCCGCAGTACGTCCGGCTTTGTACCGGCTGTTGGGTTCAGAAGACTTTAAAACAACCTTTCCGCACATAGCCGCTTACTATGATGTAGCAAACGAACAAGAGGCACATCTAAAGCGTATACAATTGGCCGGCAAAACGGCCGACTTGCTGGACCAATACCAGGTGTACCGCAGCGATAGGGTGCTGGAGTGGGAAAAAGAAAAAGGTGGCGAAGAAACATCCGTAAGAGTGGGCTTGGAGCAGCAAGGCCATCAAGCGTGGCAGCGGTGGTTGTGGCTTGCTTTGCGCAACACATTCAGGTGGTACGTGCCCAAGCACAAAATGCAGGCCGAGGTACTGCGTCTGCTGCAAGAAGAGGCGGGCCGAGAGAAGGCACGTCGTCTGTTGCCTCGGCTTACATTGTTTGGCATTTCTATTTTCACACCGTTTTACACCCGGGTGCTGAACGCTTTGGCACAAGCTACCGACGTGCACTATTACATGGTACTTCCCGGTACGGAAATGCTCCGTCAGCAAGCGTTTGACAACTCGTTGAACTCGGCTTTGGGCGGCAATTATAAGGTGTTGGCTCATACGCTCCCGCAACCGGTGGAGTGGGTAGAGGTTTTTGCTGAATCGACGACCTTTGACAGTATGAAGGCACCCACCAACCCACCTACGCTTTTGGCTATGTTGCAAGAGAGCCTGCGCCGCGACAGTCCGGAAGGCGGTTTTGTGACGGAAGCTCGGGCAGTGGATGGAACGCTCGTTATCAATGGGGCGTACACGCAGGTACGGGAAGTAGAAATCTTTTACAATTACCTGGTAGATTTGATGGAAAAAGGGGCGGATTTGACACCGGATCAGGTGCTGGTATTGGTACCTGATTTAGAAGCGTACGTTCCGTATATCAAAGCTGTTTTTGACAACGCTCCTTATGCTATTCCGTACTACATTGGCGGAGAGCAAAAGACAAAGACAGATACTGTTATGCAGACGTTGATGGAGCTGTTGGCATTCGATGCCATGGATGCCTACCCGGCAGAAGAGGTAGTGGCATTGCTGGAAGAAAAACGCATTCGAAAAAAATACGGCATTGAGAATATAGCTTACGTAAGAGAAACGGTGAAGAACGCCAATATTCGTTTTGGCCTGGAAAACAAAGCCGATGATCAGACACAATACGTGGGTTGGGCTTACGGTTTAGAAAAAATCATCATGGGTTTTGCCGTATACGATGACAAACCAATGGCTTCTGTCCTACCCGATGCCACGTTTTATCCGTGCAAAGAAACGGAAACGGCTACGGCCTACGATGTGTTCCGTTTGAAAGCCTTCCTGGACGATCTGATATATTACGCTGAACAACAGAAAGAACACAAAAGTTTTGGCGTCTGGAAAACGTTTTTACTGGAAGAAGTTTTGGAACGCTCTGTGGCGTATTCCTTCCGGGACGAGGAAGAACTCACGCGTCTGTACAAAGACCTGGAGTACATGGAAAAAGTGTACGACGACCAGGAAATCCCATTCTCTGTTTTCCGATATCTTGTTATGGAGCGTTTTCAACAGGATACCCTTTCCGGAGCGTATATGGCCGGTCGTGTATCGTTCCTGCCGGTGATTCCGGGCCGAGGCCTGCCGGCCAAGGTAGTGGCCTTTTTAGGCATGAATCGCAATGTGTTCCCCAGGAAGGACGTGAGTTTGGGTTTTGATTTGATGCAGGACGAGCCGATGGTTGGCGATAGAAGCAAAAAAGAAAACGACAAGATGGCTTTTTTGGAAAGCCTGATGGCGGCAGAATCGTATTTTTACGTCAGCTACATTGGAAAAGATACGGCAACGAACCAGGTGTTGCCTCCGTCGCTCGTAGTGGATCAATTGCTCGATTACTTGGAACACCTGGCCCATGAAGACGTGCGTGGTCAGATAAAAGACTTGGTGTATGTAGCCCACCCCCTGCACGGATTCAGTGCCCGATACAAGGTGCAAGACAAACGGTTATTTACGTATTTATACGCATCCACGACAGCCGACGGGGAACAAACGGTTGTTGAGGGTATAGACGGTCCTATGCCCACTGAACAGGTAGAAGCGGAGTCGGTAGATTTGGACGCGTTTTGTCGGTTCTTTGTCCATCCTATTGAATGGTACTACCAGAGGGTACTGGGTATCCGGTACGACGATCCGGAACCGCCTTTGCCTGAAAACGAACTGTTTGACCTGGATTACTTGCAGTATTGGCAATTGAGAAAACAAGTTTTTGAAGAAGACATTCGGGAGGGATGTATAGATCTTCCCCGTTTGGAGGTGTTGAAAGACAAAGGCGTAAAAGACGGGATGTTGCCGTTGGCCGGTATGGCCGATTTGCAGATCAAAAAGGTCCTGGAAGATACAGAAGGCCTGCGGAATGCCTGGAAGGAACACCTGAAAGACGTTTTGCCGCATACTTTTCCCGTAGATATTACGGTGAACGGATTGCAGATACAGGGGAACGTAGATACCATATACAACGGTAAGTTGTTTGATTATTCATTATCTAAAAGCATAAACAAACAACAAGTAAAAACCAGGATTACTCAGTTGGTCTTGTCTGCGTGCGGTTTTGGTGGTGCCGCAGTGTTATTTACCAGGGACGGAGGCGTTTTGGAAGCCCCGGTTGTAGATGCATCTACAGCCCTGGAGCAAGTAAAAGAACTGGTGGCTTTATTCCAAAGAGGGCAGATAGAGCGGCTGCCCCTTGTGCTCAATGCTGTGGTAGAGGCCATGAAAAAGGATACGCCTGAAAAACAGATAACTGAATACAGAAAGCAGACAAAAGAAAAAGCAGAGGGCAATATACATGCCCGTCAACCGGCAGATGTTTATGTGGCCGGGGCCTGGGAAGAAGAAGTGTTTGATGGAGAAGAAGAGGCTTTGGTTCAACTGTTAGAAATGTATTATCATATAATCATTCAACCGTGGGAATGAGTACAAGAACACATACAGACCCTCAACCCTTCAACGCATTGACTGTGCCGCTGCAGGGAACAAACCTGATTGAAGCCAGTGCAGGAACGGGTAAAACGTATTCCATTGCCCTAATGGTGTTGCGGCTGGTGTTGGAACAAGGCAGACCCTTGCGGGAAATCCTTATGGTTACCTTTACAAACGCTGCTGTGGCCGAGCTGGAGGTACGTATACGTCTTTTTGTACGCAGGGCGTACCAATACGCCTGTCGGGGCCGGACAGATATTGATAGTAATATCAAAGCCATAGTAGATAACGCAATAGCACCACCCGGCTTGTCTAAAGAAACGGTGTGTGAGCGGATAGTAGCAGCTGTGAACGCATTGGATGAAACGCAAATCATGACCATCCACGGTTTTTGTACAGATGTTTTGCAATCGTACGCCTTCGAGACGGAACAGGCGTTCAAATCTGAAATACTTACCGATCAGACGCTGTGGATTACCCGTATCTGCAATACGTTCTGGAGGGAAGAAATAACCACGCTGGAGCCGGATCTGCTGCAGGCCCTTGTTTATGAAGGAAAACCCACGTTTGACAAAGACGGATTGACTGGTTTTGTAAACGGTTTGTTGGATGGAAAGGTGTTCATTCCCAGAGAGGGAGACAGGTTGGCGTTACCGGATTTGACGGTTGCACTTAAAGAATCGTTGGAGCGAAAAAACAATGCGTACCAAGCGTTTGAAGAATATGTGGAGCGAGAGTACGACCACTTGTGTGATGCCGCTCAAGGCAACTACCACGCGAGAAATTTGGTAGCCGGGTGCAAAGGGCCGGCTGATTTTGTCTCGGTCTTTGAAAGCAAATGGGAAAAACAATATGCGGCAACATGTTTTCCGGATGCTGTAAATTTATTTAGTAAATATGTACAACTGGCAGAATCGCTGGAGGAGCTTAGGCTGGATTATCTGGAATACTTGTACCTGAGGCTGCAAGATAGGGCTGTAGCTGATATGGGGCGTTTGAAAACAAGAAAAAACGTCTTGGGATATGCAGATTTGATTCACAAGGTATGGCTGGCCGTCAAAGCCGGCCGCGTTCAAGGCGTACTGGCAGACAAGTACAAAGCCCTTTTCATAGACGAATTCCAGGATACCGATCAAAAGCAATTTGAAATCTTCAGCTATCTGGTGGCCGATCCGGTTTTTTATATTGGTGATCCCAAGCAATCCATTTTCGGATGGCGTCAGGCAGATTTGAATACGTACAAAAAAGCTCGCGACGGCGTGCAGCATGTCTATACCATGAATTGCAATTTCCGCTCTACGCCGCGTATGGTAACAGCGTTGAACCATTTTTTCTCCATAGGTGATCCGTTTTTAGACAACGGCATACGCTACATACACGTGGACGCTGTGCCCGAAAAAGAAGAAATGCTCCAAGACGGGGCTCCTGTTACACCGCTTTGGCTGTGTCAATGTAAAAATGAAACAGAACTCATTCGGGGTGTGGCAGACAAGATGGTAGCATGGTTGAATGACAATCGGTACCAAATACCCGATGGAAGCAACGGGTACCGTCGCATCAAACCGTCGGATATAGGTGTCATTGTGAGAACAAACAAACAGGGCAAACACATTAAAAGGGAATTGTCGCGCAGAAATGTACCGGCTGTGATACTGACAGATTTGCAGGTCTGGAATACCGACGAAGCTCTGCATATCTATTACTTGTTACTGGCTGTGTTGGCGCCCTCCCGGAACAACATCAGCCGGGCTCTGCTCAATCGGTATTTTGGGTATGGAACAGCGCAAATTATTCAAATGGACGACCAAAAAGAATTGGCTCGATTCCGAAGATTGAAAGAGGTATGGGAAGATCAAGGCATTTACAACGCTCTTTCTTTATTTCTGAAAATGTACCGGGTACGTGATTATTGCAGCGTAGAAGATAACATGGAGGGGCAACGCGCCATCACTAATTACTTGCATTTGATAGAATTGTTGCATCAAGTGCGGACACAAAAGAACTTGGGACCGGAAGAGTTGTTGTCCTGGATGGCTCGTAAAATAGAGGAACCTGCCGGAGCCGCAACAACGGATAGCGTATCCGGTACCGATGCGCACGTACAACGCATAGAAAGCGATGAAAACGCCGTTAATATTACAACGATACACAAATGCAAAGGGTTGTCTTACCCTATAGTCGTAGCTCCCTTTTTAGATTTGAAATGGAATGAGAAAAAAACCTTCCTGTCCTTTCGCTTGTCCAAAAAACCGGACGGTATAGAGCAAGTGAAAGAAGGGGATTACGTGACGGCCATTAAAAGAGGGGGAACGTATGAGGAAACGGCCAAAATGCAATCGGCACAAGAAGACAGGCGGTTGATTTACGTGGCCATGACGCGTGCCGTGTATCATTGTTTGTTATGCAACAGGCGCAACCCCGGTGAACTCAAATCGTTCCTTGAAGCTGCTTTGGAGCATCCGGGAAATTGGATAGAAACAGAAGACTACACTCCCGTAGAACCCATAAAGAGATTGAAAAAAGCACAGAAAAAGGCTTTTACAGAAACCGGCACCTTTGAAAGCCGCAACCCGTCCGGCGTATCGCCTATGTCCCCCGGTTGGTACGTGGAAAGTTTTAGCTCTCTGGTTCAGCACTTGCCGCCCGTTCCAAAAGAGGACCTTGCCGCGGCTTTGTCTCTTCTTGCCACAGAAGCAAAAGCGGCTGCAGATGTTGTTGACACAACACTTTCTGCCTCGGCATACGATACGTTTATTTTTGAGCGGCTGCCCAAGGGTATCAAGACGGGACTGTTTACGCATGCACTTTTTGAGGAAATTGATTTTACAAATTCAAAAGGATGGGAAAAGGCCATTGAGGATGCGCTGCGTAAATACCCCCGATTGGCGGAGGAAGAAGACAAGGAGCACCTGTTGCACTTGATGCAGCACGTATTGAATACGGAGCTGCCGGATGGGGTAGTATTGAACCGTGTGAAGCAGGAAGATAAGATTACAGAAATGGCTTTCTTTTATGAACAAAACGAGCGGTCGTTGAGGACCGGTTTTGTGGACTTGTTTTTTCGCTACAATGGGAAATTTTATATATTGGATTGGAAGTCCAACCACCTGGGATATGCTGTAAACAATTACAATACGCAGGCAGTTGCAAGGGCTGTGGCAGCCAACCATTACACCTTGCAGTACTCCATTTATACCCGGGCGGCTTTGCGCTATTTGCAGCAAAAAATACAGGACTTTGACCCCAAACGCGATTTTGGAGGGGTGTTTTATTTGTTTATCCGCGGCATGAGGGAAGGCAACACAACAGGGATTTATTATAAAAATGCCGCACAAGTACTAGAAGGAATAGAAGATGTATAAGATACCGGAGAAATATTGGGAGAAGACAGCGGAACAAGGAATTATTTGCCGGATATGTCCGCATGAGTGCCGTGTAAAAGAAGGCGGCATTGGGGTGTGTCGTACACGCATAAACAAAGAAGGGGAATGGTATTCGTTGGCTTATGGAAACCCTTGTTCAGCGGGAATAGATCCTGTAGAAAAAAAACCACTATATCATTTTCTACCGGGAACACGCATTCTTTCCATAGCAACGGCCGGATGCAATTTTCATTGCTTGAATTGCCAGAACTGGACCATCTCGCAAACGGGCCCAAAACAGGTACAACATCAGTCAGGCCAAGGTGCTCGATCAAGCACGGGGGAATCACAGCAATACCTGATGTCCCCCAAGCAAGTGGTAGAGGCAGCTCTGCGAAACAATGCACCTTCTATTGCTTTTACGTATACAGAGCCTACCGTTTTTTATGAGTACATGTTTGATACGGCTGTTTTAGCGCATGCTGAAGGGTTGAAAACAGTGATGATATCAAACGGTTATATAAACCCTGCTCCGCTGGCAGATCTTATTCCTTATCTGGATGCAGCCAATATAGATCTAAAAAGTTTGGATGACGCAACGTACCGTAAACTTACGGGAGGTCGTTTGCAACCCGTTCTTGATACGTTGCTAGCGTTGAAAAAAGCTGGGGTTTGGACAGAGATAACCCACCTGCTTATTCCTCAAACAACAGACGATCCGGATCATTTCAAAGCCCTATGCCAATGGCTTGTTGACAACGGCTTTAAAGACAACCCTATACATATTAGTCGCTTCTTTCCCAGCTACAAACTGGAACACTTGAGTCCCACTCCCATAGCGACTATGAACAGAGCCCGAGACATAGCTTTAAATGCCGGTCTTCAATACGTGTATGTAGGCAACATGCCGGAGGACGGCGACAGCCATACGTACTGCCCCCACTGCAACCAAGCAGTAATTAAACGCCATCGCTACACATTGCAGCAAGTATCTCTTACCAACGGCGCGTGCAATAACTGCGGCACGTCCCTGCCCGGAATCTTGTTCCGGCTGTGATTATGTTTTTACATGCAAATACATAATTTATTCGTGCCTTTGCTGATCTTGACTTCCCTATGGAAAAGTTTGCCAATGTAGCAGTTATCCTTTCGGATTTGTCAAAAGCAAAAAAAGTGGCAGGGTAGAAAGAGGTGCTTATTACCGCCCTAAACAGTCAAGTTGCGGCTTGGGGGTGTTACCTATCTATCAAGATGAGCAACTGAATTATCTGACCCGGAAATTGGACGGCTATCTTACCGGTGCGTACATATATAATAAAATGTCGCTAACTGAACAGGCTCCGTCCATATTTACTATTGCCATGAAGCAACCTGTACGTTCGTTCAAGTTTAAAAAACTATCGGTTGAATGTGTAAAAGCATATGTGGATACGCCGGATGATGAAAATACACTGTACCTGATTCGTATGTTAGATGCAATTAAAGACTTAAAATATATTCCGGGTACAACACCGCAACAGGCGTATGATAGAATCTTCGCCCTGCATATCTCCCATTTATCGCAAGTAAACCTTGAAAAAACCGTGTCTTTGTCAATGGCTTATCCCTCAAGAGTTCGGAAAGTATTAAGCGATATGTTGAAAAGGAATAATCATATTGATTTGAGCAAGCAGCTTGTAAATACGATTTGTCCAACCACACGGTTTGATTTGCCATATAAAACAATATAACGCCTATGAATTTACTGAAGCCCATGTATTCGTGCGGACGGCAGAAACATTGCAACTTCCGGCTATTTCACGAGCTTACCACGAAGAACTACGTAAATTGATATTTGATGCGGATAAGATGCCTCCATTGGTAGAGGTCATCAACGCAATATTACTGTTACAAAAACCATTACAACTGTTTGACAAGAAATACCTATAGATCTTTGATTTCAAAGCTACAAAAACACCTTTTGAATCTCGCACTTTATAATTAGTACGACACACTCAATATCCGACATTGTATTTTCAAAGTCGAGGTACCCCCTTGTTCCGGCTGCGGTGCAGCACGTAAACGCACCAATCTCAAAGTTGTTTTGGGGATTATCTCTATTTACAATATCTTTAAAGACAATAACCTAACGGCCATGGGTATTACCCCGGTAAAAACAATTTCTGTTGCACGTGCTTGTAATGACTTTCTGT
>Ga0265293_10008183_pt1 | contig 15628 bp, 7 predicted proteins | sample Munlanlewell138R_FD_192505 | JGI IMG/M metagenome (GOLD analysis project Ga0265293, IMG submission 192505) | Leachate microbial communities from a municipal landfill in Southern Ontario, Canada - Leachate well 138R | ecosystem: Engineered > Solid waste > Landfill > Unclassified | place: Canada...
ATCTCTTAGTCCGTTACCAAATAAGTTAAAGGCAATCATTAATATTGCGATATAGAGTGATGGATAAATTAATAAGTGTGGGTGTACTTGCATGACTTGTTGTCCTTGGCGTAGTAACATCCCAACACTGGTCGCCTCAGCATAATTAATAATCCCTAAAAAGGAATAAGATGCTTCTGTAAAGATAAATGAAGGAATCGCTAAAGCATATCCGGTAACGATATATCCAAGTGTATTTGGAAAAATATGTTTAAACATAATACGTTTATCAGAGGCACCTAAAGTTCTAGCTGCCAAAACGTATTCTCTATTTTTGAAACGGTAAAACTGCATACGCCCGGTGCCATAAGCACTAATCCAGCCTGTGGCCGTAAAGGCAACTAAGATAACCCAAAGCGCATTCCCAAATCTTAAAGTAAGTAATGTTAACACAACCATAAATGGAATTGAAGATAGTATTTCAACGAATCGGTCGAAAATTAAGTCTACAACACCACCATAATAACCAATAATAGAACCTAAAGTTAATCCAATAAATGTATTAACAATCAATACAGCGAGGGCCATAATAAGTGATACTCTAGCACCCTTCCATATTTCCGTGAATAAATCTTTACCTTGGTTGGTGGTTCCAAACCAAAAGTACGTGTCTTCTGGTTGTTGTTGAAGTGAGGCCATAAACTGGTTTTCCCTAACTTCATATTGATAATACGGTTTGCTTGGGTCAGTTGGATTTGGGCTGACTTTAATGTCAAGAATATCGATAATGATATTCTTTTTCATCAATTCATCAAATTCAGCTTGAGTTCTTGATTTTCTAACTGATCCAAGTGGATCTTGATAGTTCCCCGTTTGATTTGAATCTAAAATCCCAAAATACGATTCTGGCATATAAGATTTTACATAATTTTGATATCTATAAAAATCAACTTTAACAGTTAATTCTGTAACATTCGCATAATCAGGATGATTCGGATCTTCTTTTAATTCTTCTGGAAATCCAGAAACGATGATACCTTCACCAAAATCACTATGATACATATAGGTTAAAAAGCGTTTGCCTCTTGTTAATGTTTTGGTCCCATCAAAAACCCCGAGTTTTTCTAATCCAGGAATTTTTGGTGTTAAGTTTTGTAATCTTGGTGCTGCATTGGGGTCTTTGGTTGGTAAATCATAGGATTTTAAATACGGTCCAATTAACACGAAGAAAAATAAAATACAAATGATGATGAAGGCAACCAAAGACGCTTTATTTTTTCTAAAGCGATTCCAAGAGTCTCTATAATAACCAATCTCTTTTGTTTCAAGCGGTTGATCAATAATTCTATCTTCAGCATCATGAACCAATACAAGTTTTGCTTTATCGATATTTTTCATTTTGCAATCTTACCTCCACCAACTCTGACACGTGGGTCAAACAATGTATAAGAAAGGTCACCAACAATACTGGTTAACAATGTTAAAAACTGCGAGAATGCGGTGATTAACATAAGTAAAGCATAGTCCTGACCGAAAAATGCCTGTAAATAAATCCGGCCTGTCCCGTCAACTCTAAAAATTTCTTCTGTAATAGCCCCACCAATCATCACACCAATAATCCCAATAAAAATCCCTGGTAAAAATGGCACCATTGCGTTTTTAAGTGCGTGTCTAAATGTCGCTTGACGTTTGGTTAGACCTTTTGATCTGGCTAATAAAATATAATCTTGGGTTAATTGTTCAGTTAATTCCGCACGAATTGATCTTGCTAGCCCAGGAATACTGGAAATGGTTAGAACAGTGACTGGTAAAATATAAGTCTGGATTCCATACCAAAGTCCCAGCTGAGCAATCTCAGAGTCAGTCGCGATTTTATAGTCAATAGCCCAACCTAATTGGAAATGGAATACATATTGGCTTAATACTGCAACCACGAAGTAAGGCACGGAAATAAAAACCATAATTCCCACTGATAAGATATTATCAATCGGTTTGTTTTTATAAAGTGCTGCTGTAACCCCAACAGAAATTGCTAAAGGTACAGATAAAAGGTAAGGTACTATATTAATTTTAATGGACGCTGGTATTTTACTAAAATAAACTTGTGATACATCTCGTTTTAATAAATGCGAAAAACCGAATGAACCGGTTGTAAAAATGTTTCTCACCCATAAACCGAATTGTACAATAATAGGCTTGTCCCAACCTTCTAGTTCCTTATATCGTTCATACCAAGTATTATCTGAACCTAAATTAGGTACATAGTTATCTGGCATTAATTTAATAAATACGAAATAAAGAAATACAGTTATGACGAAGGTAAACACCATTAGTCCTAGTCTTTTTAAAAAATAATTAAACAAACTATCACATCCTTATAGTTTAATATCATCTTAAACAGCAGTTAGTCATTAGAGTAACGGCTATTTAAAATAATATTGATTTATTGTATGTTATTATTGAGAAATAGGCCTGAGATAAACTATCTCAGGCTCTATCCTCAAATAACTATTTTAATTTAAATATTGTAATTATTCAGCAAAGTCTGCGTCAGTGTTTAGATATCTATATCTATTAGCACCCCAACCAAAGACGAGTGAATATTCTGGCCATTCAATTACAACGTTATCCGCATATAATGTAGCACTTGAACGTGCAACTGTTGGAACCATTGGCATGAAGTCAAAGAATACATCTTCAAATACGGCAATCATATTGAATAAGTCTTGAGCAGCACCTGCGAAAGGTTCTTTCATAGCAGCTACATATGGGTCATTGTTAGAGAATACAACATCACCGATGAAATCTCCCATTGGGCCTTTATAGATGCCGGCTTCTTTACCATCTGCTGCAACTAATTGATCGTATAACCAAGTGTAACCTAATGCCTCAATTTCTTCTTCACCAAGTTCAACCAAATAATTGTATGTATTGGTTAAGTCGATTTCAACTTCTCTAGTCCAGTAATCAGCGTTATCAACGGCTCTTACATAGACATATTCATCTGTAGTGCCAGTCTTTAATGCACGAAGAATATCATCTCTCTTGAATGTTAATGGATCATGAGCTGAACTTGCTTCAACATGGACTAATAAAGCTTCTGCATCGGCAAATGTGCCACTAATTGTTTCTTTAATTGTAGTTGGAGCAGTTGCTGGTTCGTAAACGTCCCAGTGTCTATTAGACATATCGTATGGTTGAGTCATACCTAATTGACCACCACCGATACCAATACCGTTGAATGCAATTGCTGGATATTGGAAATAACCATCTGTATTTAGGTTGAACCCAACGTTATTTAATCTTAAGTCAAAGTTCCAAGCTGCAGTTTCTTGTTTTAATTGGTTAGCGTCCATTTCCTTAACTTCAATAATGAACTTATCTGTTGTGAATAATGATTCATAAGAATTCTTAATATATGTAACTAAGTCTCTAGTAAATTCATCAATATCAGAAATTAAGATTAATTTAACTGGTCCGGTATTGCCTTCTGCAATCCATCTGTCATAAGCAGCATTGAATAATTGTTGTGCTCTTTCAGGGATATAACCTTCAACGTCCTGAGAAACACCATACTTTTCAAGAATAGATAAGTGTTGTGGGGTTTCACCATAGGTTAATGCGTCTAACATATAGTTCTTTGCATTACCTGGCATTGGGAAAATAGAAGCTGTATTTGGTGCATACACACTGTTTGCATAATATTTTCTATTGAAACCATAGAACATTGCTTGTCTAAATTCTTTATCATACATGATTGAAGGGTGAACAACTTTGTTTAAATCTGTTGTAGGTTCTGCTAAGTTTATCATGAGGTTTTGTGGATAACCGTTCCAAGATTTTTTAACACCTGAACGTTCAGCATATTCATCATAATAGTCTTTTGTTAAACCGGCAACTGATAATTTACCTTGGTCAAATAATTGGAATTTTTGGTCTTCGTTATCAACGATTTGGATAACTTGGCTCTTAAAGTTAATCGTGCCTTTTAATACATAGTCATAGTTTTTATTGAAAACGATCTTTTGGTTTTCATCCCAAGACTTAATCACATATGAACCGTAAGAAACATATGGAGTCAATGGTGTACCATAAGTTGAATTTGTTGTACCTGAAGTTAATGATGCTGTATATTTTTCAGGATGAACTAGGTGCATACTACCGAATGATACAGCGTTCGCTTGTGAAATTTCTTCGAATGTTGTAATTGTAAATGTGTAATCATCAATTACTTCAAAGCCAACTTCGTCCCAAGTCACTTCACCAGTATAATATTCAAACGCATTAAGAATTGGATAACCGTTCTTGTTGTCATCAGTTCTATAATATGAGTTTGCTCTATAGTTGTTTTGGACTGGATCAAGGAATTGTTTTAATGTAAATTCATATGTATAAGCCGTAACTGCTGTACCATCTTCAAACTTAACATCATCTCTTAAATGATAAGTCCATTTGGTATCTTTGTAACCAGTAGCTGCATCTCTATCATACTTTCCATCTTCAGTTAAATGTTCATCACCATCTGAGTCCACAGGGAATCGTGTTGCACCAACTAAAATGTTGATATAATCTAGTGCATCAATTGAGTATTGCTTTGCAATAATCTTTGAGAAATCACTTGGATAATCAGCAACATTTTCTTCAATCGCTTTATCCCAATCTATTTCTGTTGAATATAAAGGGGTAGCCAACATATCCATAAAGTCATCTTCATGACCCCATTGATACGTAAGTGGATTTAAGATAATTACTGAATCTGAGTTCATGCTTGATGTATATGTTTCACCATCTGACCAGTTTTGCGTCTTAGAATTAAGTGGTTCATAATAAGCATGTAAAGTTAATGATTCTGTAACAGTTACAGGGAATTGGACTGCTTCAGGTTCTAACCATGTTAGACCTCTTGAAGTCTTGAACCATCCCTTGAATACAAAGCCATCTTTAGTAGGTGCTGCAGGTGCTGTAACTTGTCCACCTGAAACAGGTAATAATACTGGTGCTATTGTTGCACTTGTCTTTGTATTGAAACTTACAACCAATTCTTCTGTCCAACCAGCATAAAGGGTAATGTTTCCTTTAATTGGTGTATCAAATGTAAAGGCTGCTGTTGCTGCTGCATCTGTAAACCAACCTTTAAAGGACAATTTGTTGCCTTCTTGGGCTTCTTTAGTAGGATCAGCAGGTCTTTCTACTAATTTACCACTTTCAACCTCAACAGATGCAACTGTAGTTCCACCTTGAGAATCAAAAGTTACCGTATACTTAGTAGTACCGCAGGCTGCAAGTAGTAAAACTGCTACTAAAGCAACCATAAATGTCGTAAATCGTTTCATTTCTCTCTCTCCTTTTAACTATTATTATAGTTTCTATGATTTTACTACAAAAACAAAAACTAGTCAAGTCATTCTTTTTAATTTCAAATGTATTTATATTATATTCACCTTGAAACAAGGCTTAAATCATCGTTATTGTGGTTTATTTGTCCTGTTTTTGGTACTCAGCTAATAGGATTTAATAATTTTGTGACTTTATCTTGTTATTTTCGGGTCTTTTAAGACAGTTTTTATTAGAAATCGTTTTCATTGAATTTTAAAAGCACTTTCATATTTTTTTAGCACTTCGATTAGATATAATAAAGGTGTCAAAGTAAGATTCAACTTTTTTGAACTAATAATTTGACAAAATCTCGTATTTTTCTCCCAAAAAAAATACAAAGCGTTACACCACGATTAGACTTTGATTTGATATGCCATCTTCGAATCAAAAGTCTATAAACGGTGACTCCCTTTCAAATAATCTCCCCTCTTGGAGTTTATTATAGATAAAGCATCTTAAATGATGTTTTTTTTTATTCAATTTCTCTTTCCTTAATTTTACGCGCACGAGGCAGAATAAAAAAAGCAGAAACTTTTTTTGTTAGCTTCTACTTTTTTTTAGATTGAATATCACTGATTGTTTTTTTATCTTTAATCACTAATTTCCATTGACAACCGTTTGAATGTATTCATCGTTAAATAATTGAGAAACACCTGTGAATAATATATCTGGTGTCACACCATATTCAACATTCTTTAAAGTACCGTCTGATAATTTTGTGCTCATCGCACTAGAACTACTCATGAAAAATACATCCCCCGTTGGGGTCACAATACCACCGATACTTGAGGCCCCGCCACTTGAAGGTAGTCCAATCACTGTAGCAAATCCCATTTCCTTCGCTGTGGCTGCCATTAAGTTAGCAGCACTAAAGGTAACTGATGAGGTCATAATATAAAATTTCAAGTCGTATGCCGGATATGCATCGATGATTTCTTGAGAATAACTTGAACCATCCGCTCTATTCATGGAATGATACATAATAACATCATCTGTCATATACCCCATTGTTCTCCAAACCGCACCAAGGTTACCACCACCATTGTTCGTAATATCAACAACAATGTTTTTAATGGTTGGATTTTGGGATAGTAAGCCATCAATGTCTGCTTTAAATTGGTTTGGTGTATCCACATCAAACGAATCAATCGTGACAATACCTGTCTTTCCATCTGGTGTCACTCTTACAGGTTCTAGATTTGAAGCCGTCACTAAGTCATCAATTGTCCAGTAGCCTTCATAATAGGCTTGTGTTCTTTGACCCAACATCTCATAAGTAAGATTAATTTCATAACTTGCTGGTTCATAATAGCCTGTTAATTGATGATAGGTATGTAGATCATCTAACCCATACACGATATTAAATACATCTTTATAGTGTGATGTATCAAATCTATGCATTATATTATCAGCATATGGCGCTAAGAAAGTATAATAACTGGATAAGCTTTCTGGTTTTAATCCATAAAAATAATCTAATGTTAATGCCAAATAATCGTAAGTGAATCGTTTTAAGTCACTCGGGATATTTTCTGTGTTCTTAGAGGACTGTTTAATGACATCCGCTACATCTGAGGCGCCGTCCAAGATTTGATATGAATCAAACCCGTAAAGTTTGTCCCCATTGAAATAGGTATCATAATAAACTTGGCCAACAAAGATTAAATTCGCAAGTGCTTGTGGCATCAAAAACATTGTGTCTGTGGTTGTTTCATAAGTCACCAAATCAATGCGGTATTGGTTAAAGTCAATCATAATCCCATTACCTTCAACAATGGTATAGTTACCATACGTTAATCCTTCACCAAAATCTGTTTCTGTTGAAGCCCCTAATGCATTAAAAAAATCAAAGTTTTCGGTTGTTAAGGTGTTATTGGTGAAATCAAGCACCGCTTCATAAGATTCTGTTTCCACAATAACATCATTTTGTGTGTATTCAGCAATATATTTAACGGTGATACTAGAAGGGCTATTCTCAATCACATCGATATACCTAACCACATAATACACTTCATTATCATCGTCTATGTATTCTTTTGGTGCATCCTTAACACTGTCTAATGCCCCGTCCAATAAATATAAAAATGCACTAACATCCACATAAGGAATGGCCCCTGACTGCATATAATAAATATCAATTACCCCTGGGGCAACAATATACTCATCTGCTAATGATTCAAATTCGACTTCGATACTATTTTCCACTACTTCTTCTAGTAGTGGTTCGATTAATATCGTAAATGTCTCGGTGATCTTATGCCCTGATAAAGAGGCAGTTACCGTTAAATTAACCAACACGCCTGTAGAATTATATTCTGCCAAACTGACATTTCCTTTATCGGTTAAGTATTTAGGGTTATCACTCTTATACGTTAAAAACGCGCCATTTTCACCTTTACTAGGCAACTCTAAATGCGCAGAAGTGCTATCTGGCAAATTTAAGTTATCAATATCCGCATTGAGTAAGGCTTGATAATCGGGGTCAATAAAGTTAGCATACAAGGTTAAATCGCTTTTTATTGGTTGTGAAACATCAAATTTAACTGTAAAGCCACTATCCTTATACCAGCCTTCAAACGTTTTAAGTGCCTTGGTCGTGGTAACTTCATTCATTACTTGCCCGTCAAGCACGATTTGTGGGGCAACTTCTGACCCCTCTGTGACAAAGGTAATGGTGTGTTCCTTTATGAACTTGGCATAAATATTGATGTTCTTAGAAATGATTTGATCAAACTTAAATTCCTTAACAAATTCACTGTCTTCATACCACCCATCAAATTGATAACCATCTAGCACTGGATCAGTGGGTTTTGTTACCATCGATTCAGGTTTGACGTCCTCCGTATGAATGGTTTGCTCATTATTTAAGAATGTAACTTTATATGTTTTCGTTGTACATCCAGTAATAATCAACAACATTAATAGTAAACTAAAAACTTTTAATACTTGTTTAAACTGTTTCATTTTTTACTCCTTTTAATGTATTAGATATATTTAACAATTTTTTAACCGTAAAGTCAACATTAAAAACCTCAAAACATAGAAAAAGCGACCCAAACAGGTCGCTTTATGATTTGATTATATTTCGTAATTCGAATAATCCATAGCACGCATTCTTTGATAGTTGTTCCATCTATTCTTGGCGTCTTTTAAGTTCGCCTGTAATAATTCATCTGCGCGATCAGGGTTAATTTGTGATAGCTGTGCGTATCTACTTTCACTTAATAAGTAATCTTGATACTTATCCCATACTGGAGGTTTAGAATCGATTTGTAATGGATTTTTACCTTCACTAAGTAATCTTGGATCATATCTAAATGTTGGCCAGTAACCACATTCAGTTGCTAGTTTAGATTGTGATTGTGAGTAAGTTAGACCGCCCTTAATACCATGTTCAATACAAGGTGAATAAGCGATAACCAAACTTGGTCCGTTATAGGATTCTGCTTCTTTAAGTGCTTTAATGACTTGAGCAGGTGAGGCACCATGAGAAATTTGGGCAACATAAACATGTCCATAACTCATTGCCATCGCAGCTAAGTCTTTCTTCTTGGTTGGTTTACCACTGGCCGCAAACTTCGCAATTGCCCCTTGAGGCGCAGATTTAGATGATTGTCCGCCGGTATTAGAATAAACTTCTGTATCAAGAACTAAGATATTAACGTCTTCGTTATTAGCGATAACATGGTCAATCCCACCGTATCCGATGTCATATGCCCAACCGTCTCCACCCATAATCCATTGTGATAACTTCACAAAGTAATCTTTTAGGCTTAGTAACTCTTTGGCAAATGGTTTATCAATCTTAGCAAGCTCTTCAACTAACTTAGGTGAGGCTTCTAAGCTGAAGTCACCATCATTACGTTTTTCAATCCACTCTTGTGCTAATTCTTTTAATGGTTCATCCATTTCATCTAAATGGTTTGCCAGTAAGGTTTGAATTCTATCTCTAGCGGTTTCATAACCAATACGCATCCCAAAACCAAATTCAGCATTGTCTTCAAATAGAGAGTTTGCCCAAGCTGGTCCACGACCATTAGGTAAGGTTGTATAAGGGGTTCCTGGATAAGATGCACCATAAATGGATGTACAACCAGTTGCGTTTGCCAGTAACATTCTTTCGCCAAATAATTGGGTGATTGCTTTAATATAAGGTGTTTCACCACAACCGGCACACGCCCCACTAAATTCAAATAATGGTTTATTGAAGTTTAAGTTTTTAACGTTATTTGTGCCAATGTTTTTATACGTTACTTCATTAAAGAAATAATCAGCAATTTGTTGAGAACCTTTTTCAAGTTCACCACCAATTGGCGTCATTCTTAATGCCTTACCTGGTGCTGGACAGACATCGACACAAACACCACATTCCGTACAGTCTAGTGTTGAAACTTGGATCGTATATTTATATTGGGTTAAATCTTTTCCTTTAGCGTCTAATAACTTAGTGCCTTCTGGTGCATTGGCAGCTTCAGATTCATCGGCTAAGAAAGCTCTAATAACGGCATGTGGACAAGCGAACACACATTGGTTACATTGAATACACTTATCAAATTCCCATTCCGGAACAAAGTTTGCGATTCCCCGTTTTTCATAAGCTGTCGTGCCTTGAACCATTGAACCATCTTCTAAACCAAGGAAAGCAGATACTGGAAGAGAGTCGCCTTCTAGTCTATTAATAACATCCGCAATATTCTTTACGAATGCTGGTCTTGTGTTATCAACTTTATCTAAGGCATCCGTTAAATTAGCCCATTCCGGTTTAACTGGCACTTGAACTAGGTGATTTCCACCCGCATCAATGGCGTCATAGTTAAGCTTAACGACCGCATCGCCTCTTCTTCCATAACTCTTTAAGGCGTAGTCTTTCATTAAGCTTTGGGCTTTTTCAAATGGCATTAATTGTTCATTAAGCTTGAAGAAAGCACTTTGCATAATGGTATTGGTTCTTCTGCCTAATCCAATTTCATAGGCTAAGTCAACTGCGTTAATGATATAGAATTTAATATTCTTTTCCGCTAATTGACGTTTTACTTTATTCGGTAAGAAAGCTTCAATTTCTTCAAGTGGCGTTTGCGTATTAAGTAAGAAACGCCCCCCTTTTCGAATCCCTTTTAACATATCAAATTTAACTAAGTAACCATCATTGGAACAGGAAACAAAGTGTGGGTTATTAACTAAATACGTTGATTTAATCGGGTCTGGTGAGAAACGAACATGCATTCTGGTTGTCCCACCCGCTTTTTTAGAGTCATAAGAGGCATAAGCTTGAGAGTAAAGTTTTGTGTTATCGCCAACAATCTTAACGATATTCTTAGAAGCACCGACTGTTCCATCACTACCTAAACCATAGAAAATAATTTCACTGGTAGAATCGGCAGTCACGTCGATTTCTTCACTAATATCGATAGAAGTGTGGGTAACGTCATCATTAATCCCGACTGTAAAGTGATCTTTTTGTTCCCCTTTTAAGTTCTTATAAATCGCATTAACCATCGTTGGTGTTGTATCTTTAGATGATAGTCCGTAGATACCGCCAATGATTAATGGTTGTTTTTCTTCCCCATAATAGATCGATTTAACATCTAAATATAAAGGTTCACCTGTACTACCTGGTTCAATGGTTCTGTCTAAAACTGAAATTCTTTCAACCGTCTTAGGCATTTCATCTAAAAAATATTGTTTCGAAAATGGTCTATATAAGTGAACACTTAAGATCCCCACTTTTTGACCTTTCTTATTTAAGTAGTCAATCGTTTCTTTTGCGGTTTCAACAATTGAACCCATCGCCACAATAACATCAGTTGCTTCAGGATCACCATAATAAACAAATGGGGCATAACGTCTGCCTGTTTCTTTAGAAATTTCTCCTAAATAGTAGTTAACGATATCCGGCACTTTATCATAATGAGATGCTTGAAGTGTTCTTGTTTGGAAGTAAATGTCATCGTTTTGTGCGGTTCCTCTTGTTTTAGGGTGCGCCGGATTCATGGCGTTATCTCTAAACTTTTGAACCGCTTCTTTATCCAGTAAACGATTGAATACTTCATAATCAAGTACTTCAATCGTATTGACTTCATGAGAAGTTCTAAACCCATCAAAGAAATGTAAAAATGGAACACTAGATTTGATTGCCGCTAAATGGGCAACCCCAGCGATATCCATAATTTCTTGAACAGAGTTACTTGCGAGTATCGCAAACCCTGTTTGTCTTGCTGCCATTACGTCTTGGTGGTCACCAAAAATAGATAGTGCTTGAGAAGCGATACTTCTTGCTGCTACGTGAATAACCCCAGGTAATAATTGACCAGCGATTTTATACATATTAGGGAGTTTTAATAGTAATCCCTGTGATGCAGTAAATGTGGTGGTGAGTAAACCAGCTTGTAATGAACCGTGAACCGCACCTGCTGCGCCAGCTTCTGATTGCATTTCAACAACTTTAACAGGCATTCCAAACAAGTTCTTCTTGCCTTGTGATGCCCATAAATCAACGTGTTGTGGAATTGGTGAAGATGGTGTAATAGGATAGATACCTGCTACTTCTGTAAACGCATATGATGCATAGGCACATGCTTCAGTACCGTCCATGGAGTGAATTTTCTTTTCTGCCATATTCTATAATCCTCCTTATATTTTTTCTTATTCTTTAAAAGAACATCCGCACTTGTCATTATAAAGGAAAAAGTCCCATAAATCAATATCGATTGGGACTTTTACCTTAATTCACCATATGGTTTATAAATTTTCTATTTTACCGTATTTAAATATTTCACTACAGCATCAGCATTTGTTTTAGCATCGGCTTTTTTCCATACTTTTTCAATCTTACCTGTTTCATCAATGATGAAAGTTGATCTAATCATGCCATCAAAGATTTTTCCATATAAACTCTTTTTTCCATAAGCTCCAAAGTATTTTGAAACCTTATGATCAGGATCGCTCAACAAGGTAAACGGTAAGTTGTATTTTTCACTAAACTTAATATGACTATTAGAATCATCTGGGCTAATACCATATAAAACAACATTCAACCTATTTATTTCGTGATAATTATCTCGAAATGAACAAGCTTGGGTTGTACAACCCGGTGTACTATCTTTGGGATAAAAATACACGACGACCTTCTTCCCTAAATGTTCCGATAAAGTGTGTATGTTTCCTTCTGAATCCAATAAACTAAAATCATTCACTTTCGTGCCTACATCTAACATAATAGCCTCCTTATTTAACCGTCTTTCTCGCTTCTAACTTTAAAGTATCATAGGATTCACTACCTGTATAATAGGCAGCGCCAAATCTAAATTGAACTTTTATATTGGTTTCATTCAGGTTATCTTTGAACTGTTTGACCATTTCCGTTAACATGATTTCATGGATGTTCGCTAATAAAATAATATACCCCTCGTCCCAACCAACCGGATCAATCTTAAATGACTTATCTAAAAATTTTCCAAACGCTTTTAGAACATCATCCGGATAATTACCAATTAAGACAAGATAAAGTAAACAAACCGCTTTTAATTTTCCTTCTTCTTTTTGTTTGATGAGTTTATTATATTCTTTAACAAGATGGTCTTTTGTCAAAACATAATACTTATTATCTAACTTTTGATGATATCGATAATCGATAATATACAAGCCGATAATGGATAATAAAATAAACCCCGTGAAAGAACCGGAAATAATCGCTGCATTACTTTGATTTAACAAGATTAAAACAATCGTTAATCCTAAAAATAATATAAATGAAATATAAAAACTTCTTTTCTTCATAACATCACCACACTTATTATACCTTATTTTAAGCCATTTATAATAAAGATTCACGCCTTATTTCTTATAGATTAATAATCTTAAACTGTTTAAAATGACTAAAATAGTTGAACCTTCATGGGCTAATACACCAAGGGGAATCTCTACCAAACCAAATAGATTTAAGGTTAATAAGAAAACAATAACACTAATGGAGAAGATAACATTTTCCATAGTGATCGTTCTCATTTTTTTAGATAAGTTGATCATTTTCTTAAGATTAACTAACTTATTATTCATGAAAACCATATCCGCGGTTTCTAGTGATACCGCTGCACCACTTCCCATTGAAACACTGACATCACTGATGGTTAATGCTGGGGCATCATTAATGCCATCACCAATCATTAAGACATGATGACCTTCCGCTTGAAGTTCCTTAACAACCTCACCTTTTTGATTAGGAAAACATTCACTAATTACCTTCTTAATCCCTAACTCTTTGGCGATACTTTCAGCGATATATTTATTATCACCCGTCACCATGACAGTTAAAATATTGGCTTTATTTAAGGCTTCAATTGTTTCTTTAGAACCTTTTCTAATCGTATCTCTCAGTTCTATAATGCCGACCATCTTGCCATTTTTGGCAACATTAACGATTGTATTTCCAGATTCTCTACTCGCTTTAATATCAATTTGACATTGCTCACACTTCGTCATGTCAAAACGACCGACCATCCAACTATCTTGGCCAATTGTTGCCTCAAGACCGAAGCCGGGTTTTTCATGCGTGTCTACTTCAACCTGTTCAACATGCTTAAAATGATTCACAATTGCATGAGCAAGCGGATGAGTGGAATGGCTTTCAATCGAAACAACCGCTCTTATAAACTCTTCTTCATCGATGTTGTAAGTACTATATCCAACCACGCTTGGCGTCCCTTCAGTTATAGTCCCAGTCTTATCAAATAAAACCGTATCTATCTCATTAAGTTTTTCTAAAGAAGGCCCCCCTTTAACTAAGATCCCTTTTCTGGCTGCATTTGACATACTAGAAAGGAGTGCGGGTGTAATACTGGCGACTAGCGCACAAGGTGAACCAACGACTAAAACAATAATGCCTCTTTCAATCGATACTTCCCAATCCCACCAACCGGCTAACGCAGGCACAACCATCAAAAAAGCCGCAAGTATTATAACGATATATACATACCATTTTTCAATCTTTTGAATCATGGTTTCGGTTGGTGTTTTAGAATTTGTAGCTGCCTTAACAAAATCAACTATTTTTTGCACAACCGTATCTTTTGGATCTTTAATAACTTTAACTTCAATGGTTGAAGTCTGATTAATCGTCCCGGCAAAAACATCATCACCTACAAATCTATCGGCTGGAATAAATTCACCGGTAATCATTGATTCATCAATCGAGGTGTTTCCTTTTGTTACCTTACCATCAACCGGAATTTGTTCCCCCACTTTAACCATCACCACATCACCAATCTTTAAATCCTTAACTAAAACGGTTTGTTGACCGTTTTTAGTCATTAACACCGCTTCAGATGGTGCTAGAGTCAATAACTCCGTTAATGTTTTTTCACTCTTTAAGGTGGTATATTCTTCTAATATCCCTGATAAGGCAAATATAAAGATTAAAATAGCCCCTTCAGCATAATCACTTAATACAAACGCGCCGATTGCTGCTAGAATCATGAGTATTTCTACGTTTAATGATTTGTTTATAATTGTTTTTGTAATCCCTTCTTTAGCCTTGGCATAACCACCAATCAAAAAGGCCAAACCAAAAACCAACATGATTAACCCCTTATAAGTAATCGGATTAAGGAAACTTTGTAAGAGGTAGCCCACTATAATTAAGACCAGTGATATCGTTGTAAAAATAACATCTTTGATTATTTTATTCATAAATACTCCCTTCTTCACTATAAATTATATTATAAATAACATCATATTTATACTAAATAATACGCTGTTTATAAAAATAATGATTTACAACCGTATTTTGTTTACTACTTTATTTTTTTTATAAACTACATCCTATTAAACTTCTTTTCTTTTTCGAAAATAATTCTGTTATTCTCTTATTATGATAGAATAACAGTAACATAGTATAGATAGGAGAATTCCCTTGATAACAATAAAACAAGTTTTAACCCATAAAGATCAAAAAAAATTCACTTGTTTTCCTAATAAATTATTTAAGAATGAAGATAACTTTGTGCCTGCGCTTTCTAGCGATGAAATGAAAGTATTCAATAAGAAAAAGAACCCTGCGCATGAATATTGTGAGTCAGTCTGCTTCTTAGCTTATCAAAATAACCAGGTAGTAGGGCGCATAGCTGGAATCATTAACCACGCTTGGAATAAGTCTCAAAATACAAAAACAGCCAGATTCTCAAGAATCGATATGATTGATGAGGTTGAAGTGACTAAAGCCTTAATTAACGCGGTTGAAACTTGGGCCATCAAACAAGGGATGGACACATTAATGGGC
>Ga0265293_10008184_pt1 | contig 15628 bp, 14 predicted proteins | sample Munlanlewell138R_FD_192505 | JGI IMG/M metagenome (GOLD analysis project Ga0265293, IMG submission 192505) | Leachate microbial communities from a municipal landfill in Southern Ontario, Canada - Leachate well 138R | ecosystem: Engineered > Solid waste > Landfill > Unclassified | place: Canada...
GTCGCGCGGATGGTCATCGCCATCCTCGGACGTGTGGCCGTCCTCGGCGGAGCGTCATCGGCCTCGCGGCGCATCTCGTGGCGTAGGTGGTTCAATCCGCCATCCGCTCCCTCACCCGAGGATAGAGGTTGTCGATGATGCGCGTGTTCAGGCCGTCCTCGATCGGGAAGAGGCGCTGGCCGATCCGGTACGGGTCCGTGTTCGGCCGCTGGGTGCGGGCCTCCTCCTGCGTCATCCCCTTCCGCACGAGGTCCTCGACGGCCCCGATCCAGGCCTTGATGATCTCGCCCTGCTCGGCCAGGTAGGCGGTGGTGCAGGGCTCGCCGTGGCCGGGGACGATGACCGCGGGCTCCAGGGCGGCGATGGCGTCCAGGGACTCCAACCACTGCCACGGGTTGCCTTCCTGGATGAACGTCTTCACGTGGTGGAAGACGTTGTCGCCGGTGAAGATCACGCCCTCGTCCGGCAGCCAGACCGAGGTCTGGGGTGGGGTGTGCCCCGGGTGGTGGATCACCTCGATGCGTTGCCCGCCGAGGTCGAGCGCGAGCCGGTCGTCGAACAACCTCGTCGGGGGATTGGGCGGGTAGGCCGGGTGGGCGATGAGCCAGGAGGAGTTCGGGTCCTGTTCCTCCAGCGCCTTCCGGCGCTCCTCGCCGTCCATCCTCGGGACCATCTCCTCGTAGCGAGGGAGCATGCCGCGCTGCCCGATGACCTCGACGCCCGAGAAGTAAGCGTTGCCGGCGATGTGGTCGATGTGCGGCTCGGTGTTCACGAGGTGGCGGATGACGCCTTGCGTCTCGATGTGCTCACGCCAGCGGATGGCGTCGATGGGCTGCTGAGGCGTATCGATCATGAACACGCCGTCCGGGGTGGTGAGGTAACCGGGGTTACAGCCCCAGAAGAGGAACTCGGCGAATACGTGATCGGAGATCTGGCGCATGATCGCCTCTCGCCTGATCGCTGGTCAGTGAGTCCTCCCTGCGATGGGCGCATCCTGCCACTTTGGTGTGTGGGTTGTCATCTTGAGGTTCGGAGGTCTGCGGGGAGTCGAAGTGGGAAGGGGCGATATGACGGGTCACGGGCGTAGCACGCGGAACGTGGTGCTGATCGAGGCGATGCCGGAGACGGTGTATCGCGCGTTCCTCAATCCGGAGGTCGTGGCGCAGTGGCTGGCGCCGGGCGACATGACCGCGGAGGTGCTCGCGTTCGAGGGACGCGAGGGTGGCGAGGTGCGGATGCGGCTGACGTATCCGGCGGCGGACGAGGGGGCCGGGAAGACCTCGACGGGGACGGACGTCTACCGGGCGCGGTTCGTGGAGTTGGTGCCGAACGAGCGAGTGGTGCAGGCGATCGAGTTCGAGTCGGAGGATCCACGGTTCGCGGGGACGATGCGGATGACGGCCACCCTCGCCCCGACGCGGCAGGGCACGAACCTCACGCTCGACTTCGAGGACATCCCCGTCGGGATCTCGCTGGCGGACAACCGTCGAGGGACGGAGCTGTCGTTGCAGAAGCTGTCGGGGCTGATCAGCCGGACGAGCTGCTGACTGCTGGGGGAGGGGAGGCTGAGAGCGGAGGCGGAGGCGGACCCTCACCCCCGCCCTCTCCCGCCGAGCCGGGAGAGGGGGTCAGACCGGAGGGGGAGCGGCGGTGTGCGAGGGCGCTTTAGGCGTTGAGGGGGCGGTCGACCTCGGTGGGGGCGTCATAGTCGACGCCGTCGACGGCGAAGCCGAAGAGCTTCTGGAAGTCGTGCTTGTAGCCGTCCCAGTCGGCGAGGAGGGGGAGGGTCTCGTCGGAGAGCTGCTCCCAGGACTCGGCGACGACGGTCTGGACCGAGTCGGCCATCTCGCGGTCGTCGAGGCGGATGCGACCGCCCTCGTCCAGCCGGGGGGTGAGGCCGGGGCCGGCGTGGTCGCGGAAGAGGCGGACGATCTGCTCGATGACGCCCTCGTGGACGCCCTGGTCCTTCATGACACGGAAGGCGACGGACATATAGAGCGGGACGGCGGGGATTGCGGATGAGGCCTGGGTGACGACGCTCTTGTTCACGCTCACCCAACCACCGGCCTCCGGGCCGGCGTGCTGCTTCATCAGCGCGTCCGCTGCGGCGGCGCTCTGCTCGAGGTGTTCCTTCGCCTTGCCGATGGTGCCGCGACGGTAGATGGGCGCGGAGACCTCCGGCCCGATGTACGAGAACGCGATCGTGCGGGCGGCGGGCGCGAGGAGTCCCGCGTCCGCGAGGGTCTGCACCCACTCCAGCCAGTCTTCGCCGCCCATCACCTTCACGGTGGACTCGATCTCCTCGGGCGTCGCGGCCTCGATGCTGGCTTCGGTGACGGTCTCCGAGCGGAGGTCGAAGGCCTTGCCGTGGTACGGCTGGCCGATGGGCTTGAGGGCGGAGTTCCAGATCGTGCCGTCCGCGCCCTTCCGGCGGGGCGCGGCGAGCGAGTAGATGAACAGGTCCACGGGGCCGAAGCCCTCGCGGAGGGTGTCGACGACCTCCTGCTTGGTGGTGGCGTCGAAGGCGTCGGCGTTGATCGTGCGGTACGAGAGGCTGCGTTCGGCGGCGAGGCGGGACGCCTCGGCGGCGTTGTACCAGCCCGCGGTGCCGGTCTTGTCCTCCGACGGCTCCTTCTCGAACCCGACGCCGAGGGTACGCGCGCCGTAGCCGAAGCAGGTGGTGAGGGCGCTCGCAAGTCCGTAGCCGGTGGTGGAGCCGACGACGAGGGCGGTGCCGAGGCTGCCCTGCAGGCCGCCTCGCTCGATGACCTCGATCTGCTCCCGGACATTCGCGGCACACCCGTCCGGGTGGGCGGTGAGCGAGATAAACCCGCGAATGCGAGGCTGGACGACCTGCCGTGTCATACAGCGACCCTTTCGGCAGCATGCGCGTTCGGACGTGCGGACGACTCTAGCGTAGAAGCGGCTGAGGCCCCATTCCCGGCGTCACACGTCCCACGGTGGCCTCGCCGAGGGTCGGGGAGGCATCGGGCCCGCAATCACACTGTCCGTCTGGTCGCGAGCAGCGATATCGCTCCGCGATGCGGGGCGACACAGGATGCGGGCAAGATCGATGCCCTCGGACTGACGTGCCATCGAAAGCGAGGCACGAGGATGCTCATGGCCCTGATCCCGCAGGAACGCCCTCGCACGAAGCGACACGCGCGCGTCTGGCTCGTGCCGCTCGCGACGCTCGTCGCGGTGGGGGTGAACGTGTTCGCGGCCGTCGAGGGCGCGCAGGCCGAGCAGGATCGCGCACCCACGCTGGTCGATCCTGCGGACTACGCGTTCTCGATCTGGGGCCTGATCTTCCTCGCGAACGTGGTGTTCGCGGTGTACCAGGCGATGCCACAGCAGCGGGGCGATGCGGTCCTCGACCGGGTAGCGGCGCCGTACGTCCTCGGGCAGGTGTTCGCCACGCTCTTCGCGGTCGCGACGCTGGTCGACTCGCACGTGCTCGGGCAGGCGAGCACGGTGGCGTACTTCGCTGTTGCCGTGGCGACCTACGTGATCCTCGGCGTGGGGATGCGCGAGGACGGCTGGGCGCGGTGGCTGTGCGCCTGGCTGCCGGCCTCGATGTCGGCGGCGTGGCTGCTGGCGGCGTCGATCGTCGTCCTGGCCGATGTGCTGCAGAACGACCTCGACGTGTCGCCGCCGGTGGGGGACGGCGCGGCGTGGGCGGCGTTCGCCGTTGGTCTGGCCGCCCTCGTGGCGGTGGTGCTGCTGATCCGGCGGCGGGACTTCGTCTTCGCCGCCGTGGTGGCGTGGGCGCTCGTGGGGATCGGTCGCGAGCAGGCGGACGAGGTGGTCGACGTGGCGATCATCGCGTCGCTCACGGTCCTCGGGCTGGTGGCGCTGGGGGTGGTGCCTCGCGTGACAGGGGCGATGCCCTGGCGCCGAGAGCGGCATGCGGGGGTGCACTGAGCGGTCGCCGAGGCTATTGCCGAGGGGCAGAAGCACAGCAGACCCTCACCTCAGCCCTCTCCCGCTTCGCGGGCGAGGGAGGCGGAGTCAGGCGGAGGCTCGGGCGCGGGTTAGTCGCGGACCTTGAGGACGGCCATGAAGGCTTCCTGGGGGACTTCGACGGAGCCGAGCATCTTCATCCGCTTCTTGCCGGCCTTCTGCTTTTCGAGCAGTTTCCGTTTGCGGGTGATGTCGCCGCCGTAGCACTTCGCGAGGACGTTCTTGCGCATGGCCTTCACGGTCTCGCGGGCGACGACCTTGCCGCCGATGGCGGCCTGGATGGGGACGTCGAACATCTGGCGCGGGATGAGCTCCTTGAGGGCGGAGACGAGCTTCCGGCCCTGCTGGGGGGCGTCCTCGGTGGGGACGATGGCGCTGAGGGCGTCGACCGGGTCGCCGTTGACGAGGATGTCGAGGCGGGAGACGCGGGCGGCGCGGTAACCGTCCAGCTGGTAGTCCATGGCGGCGAAGCCGGAGGTGCGTGACTTCAGCTGGTCGTAGAACTCCACGAGGATCTCAGCCAGCGGGAGCTTGTAGGAGGCGAGCACGCGCGAGTCGCCCTCGTCCTCCGCGTGGTCGAGGTACTCCATCTTCTCGAACTGGCCCCGGCGTTCGTCCACCAGGCCCATGACGGCACCAATGAACCTCGCGGGGACGGTGATGGAGACGGCGACCCACGGCTCGCGGATCTCATCGACCTCGTTCGAGGTGGGGAGCTCGGCGGGCGAGTCGATAGTGACGACCTCGCCGTTGGTCTTCGTGATCTCGTACTCGACGGAGGGGGCGGTGGCGATCAGGTCGAGGTCGAACTCGCGCTCCAGGCGCTCCTGGATGATCTCCATGTGCAGGAGGCCGAGAAAGCCGCAACGGAAGCCGAAGCCGAGCGCAGCGCTGGTCTCGGGCTGCCACTGGAGGGCGGCGTCGTTGAGCGTGAGCTTCTCGAGGGCCTCGCGCAGGTCGGAGTAGTCGTCCGGGTCGGTCGGGTAGATGCCGGCGAACACCATCGCCTTCGCCGGTTCGTAGCCGGCGAGGGGTTCCGTGGCGCCGGCGGCGTCGACGGTGACGGTGTCACCCACGCGGCTTTCCGCGACGCCCTTCAGGCCCGTGGCGATGTAGCCGACCTCGCCGGCCTCGAGGTGGTCGACCTTGCGGAGGGCGGGGGTGAAGAAGCCGAGCTCGACAGGCTCGAAGCGGGAGCCGGTCTGCATCAGGCGGAGGCGCTGGACGCTGTCCACGCGGCCGTCGAAGACGCGGATGTAGGCCATCACGCCCTTGAACACGTCGTACTTCGCGTCGAAGACCATCGCGCGCAGGGGGGCGTTGCGGTCGCCCTTCGGCGGCGGGACCTGCTTCACGACAGCCTCGAGGATGTCGAGGACGCCCTGGCCGGACTTTCCGGAGGCGAATAGGACTTCGTCCGCGCGGAAGCCGATGAGGTCCTGGATCTGCTTGCTGACGCGCTCGGGGTCGGCGGACGGCAGGTCCACCTTGTTCACGACGGGGACGATCTCGAGGTCGAGGTTCATCGCGAGGTAGAGCGTGGCGAGGGTCTGCGCCTGGATGCCCTGGGTCGCGTCCACCACGAGCACGGCGCCCTCGCAGCCCGCGAGGGCACGCGAGACCTCGTACGCGAAGTCCACGTGGCCGGGCGTGTCGATCAGGTTGAGCTGGTACTCGTCACCGTCGGCGGCCGTGAAGGACATGCGCACGGCCTGCGCCTTGATGGTGATGCCCTTCTCGCGCTCGAGGTCCATGGAGTCCAGGACCTGCTCGCGCATGTCCCGCGCCTCCACGGCGCCGGTGAGCTCGATCATGCGATCGGCAAGCGTCGACTTGCCGTGGTCGATGTGCGCGATGATCGAGAAGTTCCGGATGCGCGTCTGGTCCACGCCACCATCCTACGGGTGGGGCACCGTACGCGGTGCTTGCGAGGGAGTTGGGTGGGGAGGCAGGCGGTGGTCTGCTTCCTCGACGCTCAGTCTTGCAGGAGGGGGCAGTCCGCACCCCAACCCTCCCCCGTACAGGGGGAGGGGGCCGATCCGTGAGGCGTTGGGAGGCGTCAGGCCTCCAGCGCCGCCTCGATCGATCCCTGCTCGAGGCGCACCCAGCGCTTCGAGCGCGTGCGGTGGACGGCCTCGAAGCGGCCGGCGTGCAGTTCCTCGAGGAACTCCTCCGGGGTGGAGATGTTCTCCCTGGCGAAGCCGGTCGCGAAGGTGGCGACACCGCTGGAGGAGTGCGCGTCGGAGCCGCCGGTAGTCGGCAGTCCGAGGATCTGGGCGACCTCCGCGGCGAAGTAGTTCTCCTGCGGGGTGTTCGCGCCGTTTCCGATCTCGATCGCGTGGACGACCTTGAACACGGGCATGGTCTCGGCAGCCTGCGCCGGGGTGAGCTCGAACTTCTCGCCGGTGCGCATCGCAGTGACCGGGTCGAACAGGCGCCGGAAGGGGTGCGCGACGATGAGGAAGCCGCCGAGCTTGTCCAGCTCCTCGCGCAGCTTCTCCGCGCGACGGATGCCCTGCAGGTAGGAGGGCAGTCCGATGGCCAGCATGTGGCCCATGTCCGTGGAGACCTCCATGCCGAAGTTCACGAAGACGTCCGGATGCTGATCGCGGAATTCCTTCCGCTGGTGAGGCTCCAGCACCTTGTCGTGCTCGGCGAGGTTCACGCCGCGGAGGCCGATCTCGAGCGCGATGCCCATCAGCTCGTGGGGATCCAGCATCGAGTCCGACGAGGTCGGATTCGTGTGGATGTGCATGTCGATGATGGAACCGGTCAGTCCGTCATGGAGTTCCAGCGGGAGCCTCCCCCGTCGTTCGTCCCCCGAAATGTCGTGATGGGTGGGTGGACGTCTGTGAGGTTGGCCGAGTCTACGTGCCAGCACCTTCTCGGGCTACCCGTGCGGACCGAGGACCCTGAACCCCAGCCCCGGAAGGGCCCTCACCCCCGGCCCCTCTCCCGAAACCGGGAGAGGGGAGGCAGAGGAGGCACAGGCGGAGGCAGAGGCAGAGCAGGGAGTCAGACCTGTCAGCGTCCGAGGGAGCCGAGCCAGGGCAGCACCGTGCCGAACGAGAGGCCCGCGATCACCAGGGTGAGCAACGCGGCCGGGGCCTCGTCCGTGCGGACGCGACCCCGCACGAAGACGTAGAGCGCGGCGAGGGCGAGCGCGCCGCCGGCGACGTAGAGCCCGAACCGCGCGGCGACCTCGCTGCTCTCCGGGCCGCCGGTGCGGTGGAACAGCGCGCCGAGGACCAGCCCGATCATCGTCAGCACGATGACGAGGGCGTTCGCGACGACGATGCCGAGGATCGGGAGGCGCTGCTGCCAGGGGAGGCGGGTCGCGAGGCCCGGCCTGCGCGCGAGCATCACCATCAGCAGCACGGTCGCGATCATGCCGGCGACGGCGCCGGCCACCCAGCCGGCGAACAGGGACTGTGCGAGGTCCGCGTCCAGCATTCGCCTTACTCGATCGGTTCGAGGGCTGTCGCGCGCTCGCGGCCGAGGGTGCGGGCCTCGAACACGGTCGCGCCCACGGCACGGAAGTCGCGACGCAGCTCGGAGGCCCTCGCGTCCTCGCGGATGAAGAGGTAGACGGCGGGGCCGGAGCCACAGAGATGGAGCTGGAGCGCCCCGGCCTGTCCGTACCTCGCATAGTGCGCGACGAGCTCGGGTTCGGTGCGTTCGATCACGGCCTCGAAGGGGTTGATGAGGTCGCTCGTGGGGGGCGGCGCCTTCCGCGCGATCCGCGCGGCGAGGCGCTTCGAGCGGTCGCCACTGGTGAAGTCGTGCGGGTGGAGCGCAGCGTACCGGCGGGCCGTCTTTCCCTCCTGCGGCGGTACGGGCGGGACGAGCACGAGGAGCCGGAGGGGAGTGAGGTCGCGCAGGGGCTCGACGCGGTCGCCTCGGCCGGTGCAGCGGGCCGCGCCGCCGTGGAGGAAGAACGGGACGTCCGACCCGATCGTCGCTGCGATCGCTTCCAGGCGGGCGATCGGCCACTTCAGGTCCCAGAGCCGAGCCAGACCTCGGAGGACGGCCGCGGCGTCCGAGGAGCCGCCACCGAGGCCCGCCGGGGACGGGATGCGCTTCTCGACCTCGATTGCCACGTCGGGCGAGCGCCCGACAGCCTCGGCGAGCCGGATCGCGGCCAGGCGGGAGAGGTCGTGCTCAGGGTCGATGCCCGCGGCGTATTCGCCAGTGAGGGCGATCTCGACGCCGGCGCCCTCCGGCCGCTCGCGGAGCACGAGGCGGTCCGCGAGGTCGATGGTGGTCATCACGGTGTCGACTTCGTGGAAGCCGTCCGGCCGTTTCCGGATCACCTCCAGCGCGAGGTTGATCTTCGCGGGTGCGATGAGCCGAAGGCCGCTACTCATCGTCGAGGTCCTCATCGGTGTCGTCTTCAACGTCGAAGTCCCCATCGTCGAAGTCCCCATCGTCGAAGTCCTCAGCGCTGCGCTCAATGACGTCGAGTTCGCCGGGGAAGCGGGCCATGAAGGCGTGGAACATGCGCTCCCAGTCGTGCAGCGAGAGGTGCTGCGGGCGGGCGACGGGGTCGATGCCGGCGTCCTCCAGCATCGCGATGATGCCCTCGTGCGGCAGTCCGCTCTCGTCGACGAGGGAGTTGTGGAGTTGCTTGCGGGGCTGGGCGAAGCCGGCGCGGACGATGTGGAAGAACGCCTCGATCTGGCCTGGCGTCAGGTCCAGTGCCGGGCGGTCGAAGCGCTCGATCTCGATGACCGCGGACTGCACCTTCGGCGGCGGCCAGAACGCCTGCTTCGGTACCGGGAACAGCACCCGGGGCTCGCCGTAGAGCTTGATCGAGATCGAGAGGAGCGACTCCTTGCCCTCGCCGCCCGCCATGCGGAGGGCGACCTCGCGCTGCACGAGGATGACGATGCGGTCCGGTGCCGGATCCGCCTCCAGCAGCTTCCGGACGATCGGCTGCGTGATGTAGTAGGGCAGGTTCCCGACCGCCACGTACGGCACCAGTGGCGCGTCCGCGCCGGACTCCTCGAGGAGCTCGATCGGCTCGAAGTCGAGGACGTCCGCCGCGAGGAGGTGGAGCCCCTCGTACTGGTGCAGGCGCTCACGGGTGGAGCCGGCGAGTTCCTCGTCGAGCTCGATGGCGACGACCTGCTTCGCCCGTTTCGCCAGCTCCTCGGTCAGTCCGCCGGGCCCGGCGCCGATCTCGAGGACGGGGACCTCCGGGTCCCGGACGGCCGCGTCCGCGATGTCGCCGAGGAGGAACTCATCCACGAGGAAGTGCTGGCCCAGCGCCTTCCTCGGACGGATGCCGAGGCGCTTGAGGTACTCGGGTGGCTCGGGGAGCGGTTCGTGGCCCCTGGGGCGATGTCCGCCGGGCCTGGCGCGGCGAGCAGCGGAGGATGGGCGCCGACGACGTGCCGGGGTCATCGGCGCCTCCCAGCCTAGATCTGCGCCCCCGAGATGTGCGCGAGGTGGATCCTCGGAGTGCTCGATGGTGCTCCTCGGGTGGGGGAGCGATCGAGGTAGGGGTCGGAAGTAGCCGTGCCCCGCCGTCGGGCGGTCCTGGCGGCTTGATCCCGCTGGCCTGCTCAAACCCGGCGACCCCATGGCGCCCAACGCGACCGACTTACCGTTGCTGCCTTCCGGCCCTGGCGGGGTTCACCGGACGTTGCCGCATGGGACCAGGCTCTCAACGCCGCCTGGCGTTCACAGTCCCGTCTGGACCGATCTCGGGCGGGCATTCAGCCCCGCTATAGCGGATTGCGGGTACAGGGCACCGCTACCGCCCCGCCTAGCACGACCGTTTCCGATCCTAACAGGGCGTCCGGCGCAGGCGCTAATCGGAGGCCCCGCCCGGCCCGTCCCACCAATCCGACCCCCTCGCCCGCGAAGCGGGAGAGGGTTGGGGTGAGGGTCTGCTCCGGATCAGCGATGGCCCCCGACGGTGGCGAGTGCGTACGCCACCCGTGTCACCAGTCGCCGATGAGCTTGTCGAGCATGGCCAGGGTGAGAACCGCCATGGCGGCGAGGGCGAGCGAGATGCCGAAGGTGAGGCGGTCGATGCGGCCTCGATCGGGACGCGCGATGGCGTAGGCGGCTGCACCGCCGATCGCACCGGCGCCGACGGTGAGGACGACGCCACCGACGAGGCCGTAGAAGAGGACCCCGAGTACGGCGCCGGGGATGGCGTCCGGACCCGAGACGTAGCCGGCGAACGGGACGGGGAAGCGGTAGACGAGGGCGCAGAGGCCGGCGAGGGGGAACGTGAGGACGGAGGTCCAGAGGGCGCCGCGGAGCACGCTGGAGGCGAGCGAGCGGGTGGGCATGTGGACTCACTTCCTCGTGGGGAGGTGGTGCCTCGTCGCTTGGGATGAGTTTCAGACTAGGGCAGTTGCCTTCACCCCAACCCTCTCCCGCGGGGCCGGGAGAGGGGGTCGGAGGCGGAGCGGGACGGGGACGGCGAGGGACGGGGACGGCGAGGGACGGGGACGGCGAGGGACGGGGAGTGAGGGGGTCGGTAGGATGGAGACTCCCCGAGCCAGATGGTGTCAGTCGCCTCCCCGGCGACGCTTCCGATGCCGCGAGAATGGTGATGCGTCGGGACGCGAGAGCTGCCGGGAGGCGCGCTGAGTGCTGGACGAGTTCGTCGCACTGGACCTGGAGACCACGGGGCTGAACGTGGAGTCCGACCTCATCATCGAGGTGGGCGCGACGCGCTTTGACCGCTCCGGGCGGGTCGAGAACTACCGGACGTTCGTGAACCCTGGGCGGGAGATCCCGATCGAGGTGCAGGACCTGACGGGGATCTCGAACGCCGACGTGGCGGGTGCGCCTCGGTTCTCCGAGGTGCGCGAGGCCGTGCGGGCGTTCATCGGCGACCGGCCGCTGGTGGGACAGAACATCGCGTTCGACATCGCGTTCCTCGAGGCGGAGCGGGTGCACTCGTATGCGCCGGCGTTCGACACGTGGGAGCTGGCGTCCGTGCTGCTGCCGACGGCGGACCGCCTGAACCTCGGGAAGATCGCGGAGGCGCTGGGGATCGCGATGCCGGTGGCGCATCGCGCGCTCGCGGACGCCGAGGCGACGCGGGACATCTTCCTCGCGCTACTGGGACGGCTGGAGGGGATGCCTCGGTCGTTGCTGGTGGAGCTGCGTGGGTTCGCGGAGCGGGCCGGTTGGGGCATCATCGCGCTGATCGACGACGCCCTCGCGCGAGGTGGTGAGGCCTCGATCAGCGCCGAGGAAGCGCTCGCGGTGATGGCGTCGCTGCCGATCGCGCCGCACCGGGAACGTCTCGAACCGCTCGTGCGGAGCACCACGCGGGTCGTGACGCGGCCCCAGGAGATCGACGCGGTGTTCGGGATCGCGGCGCGACGCCCGGACCTGTTCGCGACGTACGAGGCGCGTCCCTCGCAGGTGACGATGGCGCGGGCGGTCGCGGGGCACCTCCGTGATGGCGGCCACCTCGCCGTGGAGGCGGGGACGGGCACCGGGAAGTCGATGGCGTACCTGGTGCCCTCGTTGTTGCACGCGGTGCGGAACAGCGACCGCGTGGTGGTGAGCACGCACACCCTCAACCTGCAGGACCAGCTCGCGCACCGCGACGCGCCCGCCTCCGCGGCGCTCGTCGAGGCGTACCTGCGCGAGCAGGGCGAGACCGGCGGCGCGCGGATCTCCGTCCTGAAGGGGCGCGGGAACTACCTCTGCCTGGAGCGGTGGGCGCAGATGCGCCAGGACCCCTCGCCGCGCACCGAGGCAGAGGTGCGGCTGTTCGCGCGGGTGGCGGCCTGGCTGCCGACCACCGAGACGGGCGACCTCGCCGAGCTGTACATGACCTCGCAGGAGCGGCCGTGGTGGCCGCAGATCTCGGCGGACGACACGGACTGCCTCGCCCGGCGGTGCGCGTACGTGCGCGATGGGTCCTGCTTCCTGCTGCGTGCGCGGCAACGCGCCGCGGCGTCCCACCTCGTGATCGCGAACCACTCGCTGCTGCTCGTGAATGCCGTCCGCGATGACAGCGTGCTGCCGCCGTTCGACCACCTGGTCGTGGACGAGGCGCACCGGTTGGAGGACGTCGCGACGCAGCACTTCAGCGCGACGCTGGGCATGAAGGAGCTGCGCGACATCGTCGATGTCCTCGGGATGGCGGACCGGCACGGCGAACCGGCGTTCGCGCGACGCCTGCAGGGCCTTGCTGGCTCGTTCGGCGAGGTGCTCGCGCTGTCGCCCCTCGCGGGCCTCGCACCGCTCGCGGAGCAGGTGGATGTGGCGGTGAGCGGGACGCGCGAGCACGTCCGCGCGCTCCGCGACGCGCTGCGGGTGTTCATCAACGAGCTCGCCGAGGAAGGCGCCCCCCGCTCGGACATCTCCCTCACCCCCGCCCGCCGAGGCCACGCGGCGTGGGAGGAGGTCGAGACGGAGGCCGTGAACGTCGACCTCGGCCTCAAGATCACCAGCGACCGGCTCGGGCAGGTGAAGCAGACCGTCGACGGCCTCGAGGCGCAGGGTGCCCTCCAGGGTGACGCGATCCGCGCCGAGATCGGGCGGTACGTGGAGGCGCTGACGAAGGCGCGCGAAACGCTGCTGAAGGTGGTGCTGCGCCCGAGCCGCGAGGAGGTCACCTGGGTAACCCGCGCCGAGGGCGACATCCGCCTCGGGCGGGCGCCGCTCGACGTGGCGCCGCGGCTGGCGGAGGACCTGTACGGCGACCGTGCCTCGATCCTCGCGACCAGCGCGACGCTGACCACGGGTGGATCGTTCGACTTCGCGATCCGCCGGCTGGGGATGGAAGAGGCGGACACCCTCCTCGTCGAGTCGCCGTACGACTACCGCCGCGCGGTGGTGGCGCTCCTCGCGGAGGACCTCCCGGAGCCGGGGATGCCCTCCTACGACTCGTCGTTGCAGCAGACGATCGCGGACGTCGTGCGGGCCTCGGCGGGCCGCACCCTCGTACTGTTCACGTCTCATGCCTCCGTGCGCGCGACCGCGGCAGCGCTGCGCGAACTGCTGGCCGAGGACGAGATCAACGTGTTCGCGCAGGGCGTGGACGGGTCGCCGCAGCGGCTGCTGCGACTGCTGAACGAGCGCCCTCGGTCCGTGATCCTCGGGACGGCAGCGTTCTGGGAGGGGATCGACGTGCCGGGGGACGCACTCTCGCAGATCGTGATCGCGCGCCTCCCGTTCCCGGTGCCAACCGACCCCGTGTACGAGGGCCGCTCCAACCAGTTCGACGACCCCTTCGCGGAGTACGCGCTGCCGCAGGCCGTCCTCCGCTTCCGCCAGGGCTTCGGCCGCCTGATCCGCGGTTCCACCGACCGAGGCACGTTCGTGGTGGTGGACAGCCGCATCGTGCGACGCCAGTACGGCGAGACCTTCCTGGAGGGCCTGCCGGACTGCGAGGTGCGCACGATGAAGGCGGACGCCCTCGCCGCGCACGTGGAACGCTGGCTCTCGGTGGAGCGCCGGCTGACGTGAGCGTCTGGACGAAGTACCTCGGCGTGTCACTGGTGACCTCGGACGCGGCGCGCGTGGCGGCCCAGCCGGCGCTCGTGCGCGCCCTGACGGACGGCCACGACCGCGCCGCCGCTCCCGCGATGCCCGAGGACGCCGAGAGCCTCGGTGAGTGGTTCGAGATGCGCGAGGGCGGCGAGACCGTGGGGGTCGCCCTCGTGCGGCGCGACTGCCCGAAGCCCGGACAGGCCGCGTTGCTGGCCGTGGCAACCGCTCGCGAGGTGCGCGGCCGCGCGACCTCCACGAAGACGGTGCTGGCGGCGGAGCGGAAGCTCGCCGCCGAGGGCTACTCGCCGATGTTCGTGCGGGTGCCTCGGACGAACGGGCGCGGGCTGTACTTCATGCTGCGCTGCGGGTTCACGCCGGTACCGGCGCTGGAGCGGCCCGCCTCGGACGGTGGGGACGCGACATGGTTTGGGCGTCCCGGGGTGGCTACAGGGCGGTAGGTGGGTGGCCTCGGGCGGTGCGTTGCGCTGAGTGTGCGCGAGCGTCGTGGGTTGCCCTCACCCCAACCCTCTCCCGCCAGAGGGGGAGAGGGGTCGAAGTACAGAGAGGGACGGCGGAGTTCGTTCGAAGGCACCGGAGGGCTAGCGGCGGCGGCGCTTCTTCCTCGGGGTGGGGGGTGTGGCCTCTGACGGGGCGGTCGCCGTGCTGGCCTGTCGTTCGCGGCGGCGTTCGGCGTCGAGGTGACGCTGGACCATGGCGCGGCGGGCCCACGTGCGCCAGGCCCAGGCGAGGCTGAGCGCGAGGCCGATGTACATGAAGAGGTCGAGCGCGCCGAGGGGGCCCGGGGCGAAGTTCGCGGAGGCGACGCGGCCGACGAGGATGCCGGCGAAGAAGATCGCGATGTAGCGCATCTTCGACGGCCTCGGGACGAGGTCAGGGTCGGTCGCGGGCTCCGCGGAGCGTGGCCCGGCGGGGTCGTCGGGCATCGCGAGCTACTCGTCTTCCACGCGGCGGAAGGCGCGGCGGGCGCCCTCCGGGGGGGCTTCGCCGGGGCGCTGTGGGGGAAGCGGGATGTGGCTGCCGAGCACGGTGCCGGCGAGCCCTTCAGCCTTCGCCCGGTCGGCGCCGAGGGCGGCCACGCGACGGTGCTCGGCGGCCTCGATGCAGTCGTTGCAGATCGTCTCCACGCCGTCGCCGGAGCCCAGCATGGCGTCGCCGCAGTCCTTGCCCGGCCGGTTCGAGTACGGGTTCAGGTGGTACCAGCGCGAGCAGTCGAGGCACTCCGAGAGCAAGGAGGCGTCTTCAGCCTCCTCGTGGCAGACGGCACAGACGAGGTCGGGCGGGGTGCGCATGGGGTACCTCTGGTTCCAGTCGCCGTTCAGGGCCAGTCAGCTTCACCGGCGAGGACGCGGCGGACGTGGCGGCGTGCCTCGGCGGGCGTGCTCAGGGTGCCGAGGTAGCGCGCACGGCGCAAGCCGCGGAGTGCGTCCCCGAGCGCCGGGCCCTTCGGGGCGCCCTCGGCGCGGAGCTGGTCGGCGGTGAGCCACGGCCTGGTGCGCTTCCACTTCGCGAGGGCGGACTGGAGCGCGGGCTGGCGCTCCGGGTCGAGCCAGCGGGCGGCAGTGAGGGCCTCCGGGCCCGCTCGCTCGATGCGGATCAGCGTGTCGAGGTCCGTGTGGGCGTCGAGGAGGCACGCGGTGTCCTCGACGGTCTCGCGGGTTTCGCTGGAGGCCTGGAACCGCTTGAGGATCGCGTGTCGGTCGCGTCCGGCGAGCGGTGCGAGGAGGACGGCGGCGAGGCGGCCCCCGGGCATCGGGCCCCGGCGGCGGAGTGCCGTGGCGGACTGCCGGGTGAGACAGAACGCGGGGTGTACCGCGCGGAGGACGCCCCAGGCGTCGAGGCGCTGGACCGTGGGGAGGATGCGGCCCCGGCCGGCGGTGTACGCGAACTCGGCCCAGAGGCGCGAACCGGAGATCTCCTCGGTCCAGCGGGCGCCGTCCTCGATCAGTCGGGCGGTGTGGGCGTCCGGTTCGAGGTCGAAGAGCGCGGCGGTGCGTGCGCCGCGCCAGAGTCGGGTGGCGTCGTCGATGAACGAGCGGTCGTGCAGCACTCGGAGGCGTCGCGCGGCGAGGTCGGCGAGGCCGCTGAAGGGGTCGTAGATGGCGTCATCGCCATCGGTGCCGTCGCCCTCGACGGTCGCACCGTCGCGTACGAGGGCGAGCGCGATGGC
>Ga0265293_10008185_pt1 | contig 15628 bp, 14 predicted proteins | sample Munlanlewell138R_FD_192505 | JGI IMG/M metagenome (GOLD analysis project Ga0265293, IMG submission 192505) | Leachate microbial communities from a municipal landfill in Southern Ontario, Canada - Leachate well 138R | ecosystem: Engineered > Solid waste > Landfill > Unclassified | place: Canada...
CGTCGGGGAATGCCACGGTGACGGCGAGATTTTCCAGCCGCTTCTGCAGCACGCGGACGCCCCACTTGCCGCGCGGCGCGATGTTCGGCCCGAAGAACTTCATGTTCTGCAGGGCATGCAGGTCCCAGATGTACAGCGGTACGGGACCCGGTCCGGCGGGCGCGACGGTCGAAATCATCTGCGCCAGCGTGTGCGCCGTGGTGACCTGCCCTTCGTGGTCGGCGCGTTCCATCGTTCCCGTGGGGAAATACGGGAGGAGGATGCGCAGGGAATTCGGGCGGATGCCCGCCAGCGTGAGCATGACGCTGATCTCCTCGAACACCTGTCTTTGCGTGTCCAAGCAGGCGAGGTACGCCACGTCGCGGGCGCGCATGCGTTCGACGTCCTTGACCAGGATGTCGGGGAAGCCGTCCGGGAACCGGTTCCAGCGGATCCCGCCGAGTTCGATCCGTTGCGGATCGCGCGCGGCGACCGCGTGCGCGAGATCCTTCATGCTGGGCGAGTAGAGCAGAACGGGCACGTGCTTCTCCTTTTGAAAGGCCGTGACGCCGAGATATTCGGCGCGGGCTGTGTATCACGAAAACACCCCCGTGTCCATGGCTAGGACGCAGGGGTGTTTGTGGCGGCGTCGTTGGCGGGAGGGGATGGAGGAGCGGCCAGCATGTCGTCCAAGGCGGCGTCCAGTTCGGCGCGGGTGGAAACGCGCACCAGCCGTTCGCGGAAGAGCTTGGCGCCGCGCGCGCCCTTGAAGTACCAGGAGAGATGCTTGCGGAACGTCACGACGCCGCGTTCGCCGTATTGCGCCACGTGCAGGTCCGCGTGGCGGCGCACCGCGCGCACCCGTTCTTCCAGGGAAACGGGCGTGGGCGTTTTGCCTGCCAGCGCCTCTTCCGCCTGGGCGAAAAACCACGGGTTGCCGAGCGCCCCGCGGGCGATCAGCACGCCGTCGCAGCCGGACACGCGCAACGCCTCGGGCACCAGGGCCGGGTCGTGGATGTCGCCGTTGGCCAGCACGGGAATGGACACGCGCTTCTTCGCCTCGGCGATGACGTTCCAGTCGGCCTTGCCGCTGTATCCCTGGACCTTGGTGCGGCCGTGGATAGTCACCATGGCGGCCCCGGCGTCTTCCAGCACCTTGATGAACTCCAGGCACTCGCGCGGGTCGCTCCAGCCGGCGCGGATTTTCACCGAGAGGGGCACGGTGATGGCCGCGCGCATGTGCCGCACGATGTCGGCGGCGAGCGCCGGTTCCTTCATGAGCGCCGCGCCGTTGAACGTGTGGACGATCTTGTACACCGGGCAGCCCATGTTGACGTCGAAGCCCTCCGGGTGATGCTCGGCCTCGATGATGCGCGCCGCCTCGGCCATGGTTTTCGGGTCGCTGCCGAACACCTGCTGCACCAGCGGCCGTTCGGCCGGATGGATGTCCGTCATGCCGAGCGTTTTCTCGTTGCCGCGCACGACGGCTTCCGCCGAGACCATCTCGCGGAACATCACAAGCGGCCGCCCGGCGGGGGACGGCGGCGTGACCTCGCGCACCACCTGGCAGAACGCGGAATCGGTCATGTCGGCCATCGGGGAGAGGGCCACGATGGGGCGGGGAAGTTGGCGCCAGTCGAGGGTCATACGCGATGCGGCAGAATACCGCGTTTTGGCGCGGGGATCAAGGGCACGGGGTATTGGCGGGCGGTGGTGCGCAAGAGGGTGCGGCAAGCCGAAGAGCAAAAAAAGCCCCACCGACGGACGAGTGTGTCCGAGGGTGGGGTGAGTTACTTCTTACGCTTCTTTTTGGCGAGGACGCTTGCACACGCCTTCTTCACGTCCGAGAGGGCGTAGAAGGTGCAAACGCTGCCGCTGGCGTTTTTTCCTGGGCGTGTTCGCAAGGTGGCAGTTCTGCGCAGGATGGTGCTTTCGGGAATCCCGAGCATCCTACCTAGAACGATTGCCGTCCCCCACGTTTCCTCGTCAGCGGTGAACGTCCCATTCTTGCCGGCCTGTGGAAGCGGTTTGAGCAGGTCGGCACACGCCTTCTTCACGTCTGAGAGGGCGTAGAAAACCATGATCCGGTTACTACGGTTCTTCCCTTTGCGTGTGCGACCTGAGGAAGCATGTGACGCGACGGCGCTTTCCGAGATTTTGAAGAGCGCCGCGAGTGCACCCACGGTCCCCCACGTCTCCCCATCGGCCTTGAACGTGCCGTCCTTTCCAGCCTGAGGAAGCGGCTGCAGAAGATCCTCGCACGCCTTCTTCACGTCCGAGAGGACGTAGAACATGGCGAGGCGGTTTCGTTTGTCTTTTCCAAGCATGCTTCGATAGCCAGAGATCTTCTTTTGAATCAGGCTTCGTGAGATTGCCGGAAGCATCTTAGAGAGAGCCTCGGTAGTTCCCCACGTCTCCCCATCGATCTCGAACGTGCCGTCCTTTCCAGCCTGAGGAAGCGGCCGCAGAAGATCCTCGCACGCCTTCTTCACGTCCGAGAGGGCGTAGAAGATCGTAATCTGTCCTACGGTCGTCTTGCCTTGTTGGTTTCGACATTCCTTAATTCTCGTTTTGAGCACGTCCTTGGACAACAGAAGCGTCAACGACAGGAAACGAAGATTTCCCCACGTCTCCCCATCGATCTCGAACGCGCCGTCCTTTCCAGCCTGAGGAAGCGGCCGCAGAAGATCCTCGCACGCCTTCTTCACGTCCGAGAGGGCGTAGAAGATTACGGTTCTACCGCCCCTGTCTCGACCGTATCGGTTTCGACTGCTCGTGATACGAGAACTGATGGTTGGGGTCGAGATGTGCAGGTGTTCTGCAAGCGAATATAACGTTCCCCACGTTTCCTCGTCAGCGGTGAACATCCCATTCTTGCCGGCCTGAGGAAGCGGCCGCAGAAGATCCTCGCAGGCTTTCTCCACATCGGAACGAGTGTAGAAGATCTTGACGCGCTTATAGGGATCCTTCCCCTTTCTTTGTTGACATGAGGAGGAAGAGAGGCGTAGCGACATGTACCTCGTGCCGAGCGACAGAATTCGTGCCCATGCACCCACGGTTCCCCATGTCTCCCCATCGGCCTTGAACGTGCCGTCCTTTCCAGCCTGAGGAAGCGGCCGCAGAAGATCCTCGCAGGCTTTCTTCACGTCCGAGAGATGGTAGAAGGTGTGGGGTTGTCCTCCCATCAACTTCCCATTTTGCTTGCGACATGCAGAGATACGGACCTTGATGACTTTTGCACCCAAGCCCGTAAGCCGACTTATCACAAGGATCGTTCCCCATTTCTCCCCATCGATCTCGAACGTCCCATCCGGTCCGGCCTGCGGAACGTTCTCCATCTTCCCCAGTACGTCGAGCAGGTCGCGCGCTTCCTTGGAGAAGGTGAAGTCGAGGCCGGTCGTGTGGATGCCGCCGTGGATCGCCCGGTTCTTGGGAGCGTATCCTCCGATGTCCTTTCCGAGCTTGGCGACCTGGTAGAGCCGGTCGCAGTTGGCGACGAAGTCCTGGACCAGGACGTCCGTCTTGCCTGGCGATTTGCGCAGGCCGCGGCCGAGCTGCTGCAGCCAGATGCGGGCGGAGCCCGTCTGGCGCATGAACACGAGGTGGTCGACGTCGGGGACGTCCACGGCTTCGTTCAGTTTGTCCACGGTGATGAGCGTCCGTACGCGTCCCGCACGGAACGCCGGCAGACGTTCTTCCAGCTCCCGCTTGGGGATGCCGGAGTCGTAGAGCCGGGCTTCCGGGAAGAAGCTCGCTACGGCACGCGCGTGACGCTTGTTCTGGCAGAAGATGACCGTTTTGCAGCGGGTCTTCTGCGCTTCACGGATACGCTCGACCGTCGCTTCCAGCTTTTCGGCCAGGAAGACCGTGCGGTCGATTTGGTCGCGTGTGACGCGCCGGTCACCGGCTTTGATGCGGGTGAGCGCCTCGGACAAGGCCTCCTGGTTCACGTCCGCCAGGAGCACTTGGTAGTCCACGTCCGCGAGCGCGCCTTCCGCCAGCGCTCTGGCCAGCGGGAAGTCGAACACCGGTTCGCCGAACAGGTCGCGGATGTCCAATCCGTCCATGCGGTCCGGCGTCGCCGTCATGGCGAAGCGGAATGCCGCGCGGAAGTGCTCGATGGTCGGCTTGTAGGTCGCCGCCATGCTGCGGTGGCCTTCGTCGACGATGACGAGGCCGAAGGCGTTGCGCGGAATCTTCCGGCGCCGGTTATGCATCGTCTGGAACGTGCAGAACACGACGGACGCGTCCGGGTCCAGCTTCCCATCTTCGTTGAGATATTGGAGGCGGACGTCTGGGCCGAGCGTCTCGTGGAATTCCCTCGCCGCCTGCTTGATGGCGTCGTCCAGGTGAACGAGAAAGAGGATGGACGTCCGTTTGTGTTTCAGCCACCAGCGTGCAAACGCAGCGGCTACGACGGTCTTGCCCAGGCCGGTTGCCATGACCATCAGGGCGGTACCGGTTGCGACGGCGGCCCGGATAGCCGCCAATGCCTTGCGTTGGTAGGGAAAGAGGGTCTTCATCGGCATGCTCCTTTTTCGTCGTTTTCCATTGTGAACGACCGGTTACCCGCCCAATGCGGGACGTCCGAATCTACGCAATTTTGGGCGGAATGTCAATCCGTGGCCGCACCCATCTCCGTCGTCCGCCCGCCGCCCGTGCGCCGCCCCGCCCCCGCAGCTGACATCCGCCGCGCCTGTGGTACACTGCCTGCAGCGTTTTTGCACCGTTTCGTCCTTAATGAACGCCAGCCCGCGGGCCGGCGCGACCGTATGAAAAAGCAGAAGATTTCCTCTTCCACGCTCCTGTTCGTCCTTGCCTTCGCGGTGGTGGTCGGCCTCGTCGCCTACGTCGCCACGCGGCCGTCCGTGCCGTCCTCGTACAACGCCTTCGCCCAATGCCTCACGGAGAACGGCGCCAAAATGTACGGCGCCTGGTGGTGCCCGCATTGCTCCAACCAAAAGAAGCTCTTCGGCACGGCGTTCAAGGAAATCGAGTACATCGAGTGCTCGCCGGGCGGGTCCCGCACCATGTCCCAGCAGTGCGCCGCCGAGGGCATCGAAGGGTTCCCCACGTGGGTGTTCGCGGACGATTCGCGCCTGTCGGGCGAGCGCTCGTTCGAGGATCTCGCGTACAAGACCGGCTGCGAACTGCCCGCGGAAGCGAGCTAACGCCCGTCTATGAAACGGCTGTTGTGGGCCATTGTCGCGCTCTCCACCCTGGGCTTCGGCCTGGCGGTGTATTCCGCGGCGCATAAAACTGGCTTCGTCTCGGGCGCCTTGTGCGACCTGAGCGAGACGTTCAGCTGCGACATTGTGAACCGCGGCCCGTTTTCGGACGTGCTGGGCGTGCCTGTGGCGTTCATCGGGCTGATCGGCTACGCCTTCTTCGCCCTCACCGCCTTGCTGAAGCTGCGCCAGCAAGAGGACAAAACCCTCACCTGGTTCCTGTTCTTTCAGACGTTCTTCGGCCTGCTGTTCACGCTGTATCTCACCGGCATCGAGGCCTTCGTGCTGCGTGCCTGGTGCGTGGTCTGCCTGGGCTCCCAGGCGGTGATGCTCGCCTTGTTCGCCTGCGCGGCCCGCGTGCTGTGGCTGGAAGAACGCACGCCGTGGCAAAAGGCGCGTGCATTCGTCGGCGGACTGTTCCGCCGCCGCCCAACTTCTCCCCTATGAAAAACGTCGAACTCAACTTGGAGGCGCTGTTCGAGGAAATCACGGAACGCGGTCGGGAAGAAGGCGTCGTTTCGCACGAGGCCTTCCGCGACCTGGTGGAAGACGTCGTGGCCACGCACGCCGACATCGGCACCATGGGCGACGACACCTCCAGCGCCGACGTAACGGAACAGCTCACGGGCCGGTTCCCGGACTACCAGGCCGCCTTGAGCCTGAACGAAGCGGTGGACGAAGTGGACCTGTAACGCGCGCGCGGGCGCGGCATTCCTATGAAACTCACCTTCCACGGCGCAACGGACGAAGTGACGGGTTCGTGCATGACCTTGGACGCGCGGGACGCCTCGGGCCGCCCCCGACGGCTGGTGATTGACGCCGGCATGTTCCAAGGGGAGCGCATCTGCGGCAGCAAGAACCTGCGGCCGTTCGGGTTCGATCCCGCCACGGCGGAAGCGGCCTTCATCACGCATCCGCACGCGGACCACACGGGCCGCCTGCCCAAGCTCATCAAGGAGGGCTTCGCGGGGAAGGTCTACATGACCCGGCCGTGCGTGCCGCTGACCCGCGTGATCTTGGAGGATGCCCGCAAAATCATGGAAGAAAACGCCGAGAAATGCGGCGACCCGGTGATTTACGGGCGGGAGGATTTGGACGTGCTGCTGTCCCGCTGCGTGGGCGTGGGTTATCACGAGGCCGTGGACGTGGCCCCGGGCGTGCGGGTGAGTTTCCACGACGCCGGGCACATTCTCGGTTCCTCTTATATTTCGGTGGATGCGGAAGGGAAGCGCGTCGTGTTCTCCGGCGACATTGGCAACGACGACGTGCCGATTTTGCCCGACACGGAACCCATTTCCCGCGCCGACGCCGTGGTGTGCGAGGCCACGTACGGCAACCGCCTGCACGAAAGCCGCGCGGAACGGTCCGCCAAACTCCGGCACGCCATCGAGCGTTCCGTGGCGCGCGGCGGCGTATTGATGATCCCGGCGTTTTCCATCGAGCGCACCCAGGAACTGCTCTACGAGATCGACCAGCTGCTCGCCCACGGCCTGCACCTGAAGGTCCCCATTTTCCTGGACAGCCCGATGGCCATCCGCGCCACGGAAATCTACCGCCATTTCTCGCAGTACCTGCGCTTCGACGCCGACATCCTCGCCCAGCCGGACCGGGACTTCTTCTCCTTCCCGAACCTGCGCGAAACCCTCACGGCCGACGAATCGCGCGCCATCAACGACGTCCGCGGGCCGAAGATCATCATCGCCGGCAGCGGGATGATGACCGGCGGGCGCATCATGCACCACCTGATGCGCTACCTGTCCGACGCCAAGAACCTGCTGCTCATCATCGGTTACCAGGCCGGCGGCACGCTGGGCCGGCAGCTGTTCGACGGCGCCAAGGAAGTGACGATTTTCCAGAAGCGCATTCCCGTGCGCTGCGAAATCGAAGCCATCGGCGGCTTCTCCGCCCACGGTGACCGGGACAAGCTCACCCGCTGGCTCACGCCGGAGGAAGGCCCGGTGCCCAAGCGGATTTTCCTCTCCCACGGCGACCCGCCCGTCAAAGACGCCTTCGCGGAGCATCTGCGCGGCGCCCTGAAGACCGAGGTGCTGGTCCCGAAATCGGGGGAGGAGTACGAGATCTAAAGTGGTGCCGCACGCAAACACGCCCCTTGCCGGGGGCGTGTTTAAATTCCCAGCGTTCGGTTGTCGCCTTTTCGCGCGCCGTCCTTCAGCATGCCGGGCAGTTCACGGAAGAAATCGACCACGGAGGCGTCCACCAGCAGGTGGCGCGGTTCCACGGGGCGGGCGAGGGTGATGCCGTCGAGCGAGCGGGCGCGGGAAAGCGCCACGTAGGTTTGGCCCGAGGCGAAGGCGCCGCGGCCCAAGTCCACGTGCACGCGGTCGAAGGTTTTTCCCTGGCTTTTGTGGATAGTGACGGCCCAGGCGAGCCGCAACGGAATCTGGGTGAAGCTGCCGACCTTCTCCTGTGCCAGCCCCTTGGCCTTCTGGTCGTACACGCTGCGGTACACGGTCCACTGGTGCGGGCCGGCGTCGATCTCCTCGCCATCGTCCGTTTCCACCGTTACGGCCGCCTTCCCGCACGCCTTCACCGTGCCCACCGTGCCGTTCACGTAGCGGCCTTCCATGTCGTTCGCCACGAACATGACGCGCGCGCCGGGCGCGAGCAGCAGCGAATCGGACGTCGGCATGTCCTTTTCCCCGAACGAGCCCTGGGAGAAACCGGCATAGCGCGAAACGGCGCCGGGGAGCGCCGACAGGCGGCGTTGGTTGATTTCGTCCGCCGCGGCGTTGGTGGACGTGAGCACCACGGTGCCGCCGTCCGCGCGGCCGACGCGGGCGCGCAACGCGGCGAAATGGGGCGGGCCGGCGCTGCGGTCCCGCACGGCGTTCAGGACGTCGACGAAGCGCGGGTCGGCCTGGCGGAACACGCGGTTCAGTTCCACGAACGCGACCTCCCGCCGTTCCACCAGTTCGCGGAACACGTCGGAGCCGAAGAAAAACGGCGTGTCGTAGGCGCGGGCGTAGTCGCCCTTTTCGTCCGTGCCGAGCACCGGCGGCAATTGGAACAGGTCGCCAATCACCGCGACGCGCAGGCCGCCGAACGGCTCCTTGCGTTCGCGCGCCCCGCGCAGGAAGGCGTCCACGGCGTCCAGCAGGTCCGCGCGCACCATCGAAATCTCGTCGATCACGAGCGTGTCCACGGCGCGGTACAGCGGGTCGTCGTCCGCCGCCTGGCCTTTTTTCTTGGCGTCGCGCACGGAGATGCCGGGGCCGAACCGGAAGAACCCGTGGATGGTTTCCCCCTCCACATTCAGTGCGGCCACGCCCGTGGGCGCCAGCACGGCGCAGCGCCGCCCCGCCCGTTCGCGGAACTGGCGCAGCAGGGTGGATTTGCCCGTGCCCGCCCGGCCCGTCACGAAGACGAACGGCGCCCCCCGTTCCATTTCCTCCAAGGCGCGGTCGAACTCAGCGGTCCGTACCAGGTTCGGTTGTGTTCGGTGCGTAGCCATGTCGCGCCATCATAGCCGATGGTGGCCGCCGGACCAAACGAAATATCCCAGCCGAGCCGGGATATCTTGCCGCCGAACAGAGTTCCGTAGAACCTCATTTGCGTGACTGTAGTATACCGCGCGCCGCCGCCGCTGTCCAGCCGCCGCTCCCCGGCCGCCCCGCGCCCGGCGCAACCCATTGCCAACACGGCGTTTTTCGCCTATCATCGCCGGACTATGAGCCACGGCAACGTCATCATCCGCTTCGAAAACGTCTCCTTCGGCTACGGGGAGGACAACCCCGTCCTGGACGAGGCGTCCTTTTCCGTCCGCGAAAACGCCAAGTTCACCGTCATGGGCCAGAACGGGGCGGGGAAGTCCACCATCTTCAAACTCATCACCGGGGAATTGAAGCCGTCCGAGGGCAAGATCCACCTGCTGCAAGGCGCCACCATCGCCACGGCCAAGCAGGTCATGGCGCGGGAGTTCCTCGACGACACCGTGGAGGACTATTTCGCCCGGGCGTTCGAAGAGAAGAAATACGACCTGGACCGCCGCATCAAGGACGTGCTCGACACGGTGAACCTCGATGCTCCGCTCGACAAGAAGATCGGTGCCTTTTCCGGCGGCCAGCAGGCACGCCTGCTCCTGGCGTTCGCCCTCATCCAGGAACCGGACATTCTGCTGCTCGACGAGCCGACCAACAACCTGGACCAGGACGGCATCGAACACCTCACGGGCTTTTTGATGATGTACCCGAAGACGGTGCTGGTGATTTCCCACGACGCCGACTTCCTCAACGCCTTCACCGAAGGCGTGCTGCACCTCGACGTGTTCAGTGGCAAGGTCGAGCGCTACGAGGGCAACTACTTCAACGTGGTGGAGGAAATCGCCGCGCGCGTGGAACGCGACCGCATGCAGAACGCCCGCATGCTGAAGGAAATCCAGGACCGCAAGGACAAGGTGAACTTCTTCGCGCACAAGGGCGGCAAGATGCGCGCGTTGGCCGCGAAGCTGCGCGAGCAAATCGCCGACGCGGAGGAAAACATGGTCGAGGTGAAGCGCGACGACAAGACCATCAACGACTTCACCATTCCCGCCCAGCCGTTCCCCGACGTGATGGTGCACCTGACGTCGCTCAAGGTCATCAAGAACCACGAGGCGCGCCGCGCGGACGTGGACATCAAGCTCCGCAAGGGCCAGCACCTGCTGGTGGAAGGGCCGAACGGCATCGGCAAGTCCACGCTGCTGCGGACGCTCGCGTCCAACGAGGACCCGGGCGCCAAGATCGCCGAGGGCGTGAAGGTCGGCTACTACAAGCAGGATTTTTCCGGCCTCGACTTCGACCAGACGGCGTACCAGTCGCTTGAGGGCGTGATGGACGTGCCGAACAACGAAACGCTGCGCCGCACCGCCGCGCAATTCCTGCTGGACGGCGACGCGCTGCGCACCAAGGTCGGCGCGCTGTCGGAAGGGCAGAAGGGCCTGCTGTGCTTCGCCCGCTTCGTCCTGCAGCAGCCGGGCCTGCTCATCTTCGACGAGCCCACCAACCACATCAACTTCCGCCACCTGCCGGTCATCGCCCGCGCACTCGACGCCTTCCAAGGCGCCATGATCGTCGTCTCCCATGCGCCGGACTTCGTGAAGGAAATCCAGTTCGACCAGACGCTGGACCTGGCGGCGTTGTAGGAGAAAACTCCTCCCTTGGGAGGAGTTTTTAAAAATCTACGTTTGCACCAAGCTCTTTTAGTCGGAGGATGAGGCTCATTATCAGCTGATCCTGGATACGTTTAATGATGCGGATATCGTCATTGTTGTAGAATCCTTCTATCAGAACTTCTATGTCCGTTCGTAGTGATTCTTCGGGAATACTTAGACACGTCACGGAAAATCCATGCAGCTTTCCTGATTGCTTGGGCGGCAACGGGCGATGCGTCGCACCGTTTTTCTGAACCCCTCCCGAAACCCGTACTTTTCCACCGCAAGGATGCCGTATTCGGAACAAGATGGGTGGAACCGGCACTGTATTCGTTTCCGCAAGACCTTCGACAACGTAAGTTGGTAAACGCCGACGGCGAACACGAAAAAGAGCTGACCCCATCCCTCAAATCTCATACGTTACCCGTTCTTTTTTCACCGCTTGGGAATTGCATTTCTGGCATTTGTCAAAGTCGATGATTTTTTCGTCCGGTATGAAGGCAAACATGGAGCAAGAGCAGTTTTTCGCGCAGTTGCTCATTTGATTTGACGCATTCTGATCTTCCTCGGCCTTGCCGTAGAACCATATGTGGCCGCAGGCAAGGCAGGTAACCTTCGTTTCCGTAATCCGCTTTTTGTTTGGAGACGCGCTCGTTGATGCGGATACGACGGACGGAACCAAGTCCTTCCTGCAGTGCTTGCACCGGATCGCCTCGTCCAACATGGATCCGGCGCAAAATGGACAGGTCTTCATATGGTTAGTTATAGCCCGTAATTACCCCGTCTTCCTCGTAGAAACACATTGGTCTTTTATCGTTCCAACAATATTGGTACTTGTCTCCTCGTCCATAATTTGAAACATTTACGTAATTTGGACGACCGCGAGATTCAATAAGCATGGAATATGTCATGCCGATCCAGTAATCACCGCGCGCCAGCCGCGTGCATGTATCCCTTGACCAATTCGGATGACGGGCGCAAATCTGACCGGCTTTACTTGCCGCCCAAGCCCGTTCATTCGCTTCCGCCTCCCGTCTCCACGCCTCTGCCTCTCTTTCTCGCTTAGCTGTCTCCGCTTGTTCTTGTGCAGTCAGTTCACGACTGATCGTAACGCCTTGCTCGGTCTTTTTGTATTCATTCCGTGCAACAATGAAGATTCTGTTACGCGGTGTCGTCAACGGAGCGTCTACCTTGTAAATACCTTCTTCGTTCGGTTCATGCGCTTGTCCATCCACTGTTACGCTTGTGGCGTCGCTCACCGTAAATTCTAACGTGTAACTGGCATTCGATCCCTGGTGTCCCGTCTCACTTATCACGATGATGGCGGGGCTCGGATAGCCCTCCAGGAATTGTTTCTCAACCGAATCCAGATGAACGAGCAACAGAAAGAACAACGAAAGCAGGATAAAGATTACAGAAAGCACCGTACGCGACACGTGCGTTCGCCATGAACGTATCCTGTCCACCAACGTCTGTTCCTGGCTTGCACCTTTTACCGACCAAATGATGACGATTATGAAGATGGCTGCTAATAAAGGCTGAATGGATAGAAGCAGGACGTAGGCGAATGTGCAGGCGCAAAATAGCCCACATCCTATTCCCATCTTCGTTTTTTCTTCCTTTTGTTCAGGGGTAATCACTTGCTTCTGTGCTGAATCTGCCCCGCAATACTTGCATTTTATCGCCTCATCTTGCACTTCTTCCGCACAATACGGACATTTCTTCATATGACCCTGGTTGGTGGGTGTTATCCGGCCGCGGGTATCACAAAACCCGCCGCCAGCTTTTCCCCTTGCGGGGAACGTAGCCCTTTCGGGATACGACCAACCAGGATTGCTGAACGACGGGTTCAGTAACCTGGTTGGTTTTGATGCCATGCCAAGCGCAAAACGCCTGGTTTAGGCTGAATTGTATGGGAATGATAGGAGAAAAATGGATTTTTATCAAATGGATAGTAAGAAACATAAAACCAAACCACCCCGTCTTGCGATGGGGCGGTTGTTGGTCCCGGATGGTGGACCCGACGAGAATCGAACTCGTTGTCGTGGGTGTCAATTCCACTAAGGCAGCCATGCCCGGGCCCGTGGCCCGAACGGACGAAGCCCGCGCATCCGGGATGATGGAAATAAAGAACCCCCCAACGGTTTTTCAACCACTGGGGGATTCTTTATTGACACCCACGATGCTGCCTTAGCGTACCTGCATTCAACCATGCTTTTTTCGTTTTGTCAACGCCCGCCTTGTGGATAACTGCGCGTGGCGGCGGCCAGGCGGTGGACGCGCACGGTTTTTTCTCTTAGGATGCGGCCATCCTCCCCTATGTCCACGCGCCCAGACCAGATCCGCAATTTTTGCATCATCGCCCACATCGACCACGGCAAGTCCACGCTGTCCGACCGGCTGCTTGAAGTCACCGGCACGGTGGACAAGCGCAAAATGCAGGAGCAGATCCTCGACTCCATGGACCTGGAGCGCGAGAAGGGCATCACCATCAAGCTGGCCCCCGCCCGCATGGCGCACAAGGGCGTCACACTGAACCTCATCGACACGCCGGGGCACGTGGACTTCACCTACGAGGTGTCCCGCTCGCTGGCCGCCGTGGAGGGCGCGGTGCTGCTGGTGGACGCCACGCAGGGCGTGCAGGCGCAGACCATCGGCAACCTGTATCTTGCGATGGCCGAGGAACTGAAGATCATTCCCGTGCTGAACAAGATCGACCTGCCCGCGGCGGACGTCCCGCAGCGCACGGAGGAACTGGTGAAGCTGCTCGGCTGCGACCCGTCAGAAATTCTCACGGTCAGCGGGAAAACGGGGCAGGGCGTGCCGGAACTCCTCGACGCCATCGTCGAGCGCATTCCGCCGCCGCAGGACACGGCCGCCAACCCGGCGCGCGCGCTGGTCTTCGATTCCGCCTACGACGACTACCGCGGCGTTGTGGCCTACGTCCGCGTGATGGACGGCACGCTGAAAAAAGGCGACCGGGTCAAAATGATGGCCACCGGCGCGGAAAGTGAAATCCTCGACCTGGGCGCCCTGGTGCCCGGCGCCCCCAGCCGCCTTCATTCGCTGCCCGTGCTGGAAAACGGCCAAATCGGCTACGTCGTGTCGGGCCTCAAGGACATCCAGGCCTGCCGCGTGGGCGACACGCTCACCCACCGCGACGCCCCCGCCGCCGAGGCGCTGGGCGGCTACAAGACCGTCAAACCGATGGTCTACGCCGGCATCTTCCCGAAGGAAGGCAGCGACTTCCAGCGCCTGCGCGAGGCCATGGAACGCCTGAAACTCAACGACGCCGCGCTGGACTACGAGCCCGAACACCAGCCCGCGCTCGGCTACGGCTTCCGCTGCGGCATGCTCGGCATGTTGCATTTGGAAATCGTGAAGGAACGCCTGACGCGCGAGTTCAACCTGGACCTGGTGGTGACGGTGCCGTCCGTGGCGTACCGCGTGAACCTGATGGGCGGGGAGCAGACCACGGTCAAAAGCCCGCTCGAGCTGCCGGACCCCTCGCGCATCGACTCCATCGAAGAACCGTGGGTGACGGTGGACGTGGTGGTGCCCGTGGAATACGTCGGTGCGGTGATGCAGTTCCTGCAGGAGCGCCGCGGCACATACAAGACCACGGAATATCTCTCGCAGCAGCAGGCCATCTTGCATTACGACGTCCCGCTTTCGATGGTGATCGTGGACTTCTACGACCGCCTCAAGAGCATCACCTCCGGCTACGCCTCGCTGAACTACGAATTCAAGGAATACCGCGTGGCCGACGTCGTGCGGCTCGACATTTTGGTGGCGGAAGAACCCGAGGACGCCCTGGCCCAGCTGGTGTACCGGGACCAGGCCGAGCGCATCGGCCGGCGCATCGTCGCCGCGCTGAAGGAGAGCATTCCGCCGGCGTGGTTCGTGATCAAGCTGCAGGCGGCCGTGGGCGGCAAGATCGTGGCAGCGGAGCGCATTTCGGCGCTGCGCAAGGACGTCACGGCCAAGCTCTACGGCGGCGACGTCACCCGCAAACGCAAGCTCTTGGAGAAGCAGAAGAAGGGCAAGGCCAAGATGGCCGAACTGGGCACCGGCCGCGTGGAAATCCCCACGGACGCGTACCTGTCCGTGTTGAAGAGGGATTGATATACTTCCTCCTACATATGAACCGCAAAACCGTTCGCACCGTGTGGGCCGTCATCGCTGTCATGGTCATCGTCAGCATGGTGGCGTCCACCATGGTCTATTCGTTTTTCTAGCGCGCCGCCTCGCCCCGCAGTTAACCGCGTTTAACGGCCCGTTCCTATGTCTCCCGTCTGGCAGGTGGCCGAACCCGCGCCGAGCGACGCCTTCGCCTCGTTCCCGGACCTGCGTCCGGCATTGTTGCAGTTGTTGTGGAACCGGGGCCTGCGCACCCGCGAAGATATCGCCGCGTACTTGGGTCCCGACTGGGACCGGCACGCCCACGCGCCCGCCTTGTTCCTCCGCATGCCCGAAGCCGTGGCACGCGTGTTCGCCGCGCTCGAAGCCGGTGAGGGAATCGTCGTGCATGGCGACTATGACGCCGACGGCGTGTGCGGTTCCGCCGTGCTGGTTTCGACCTTGCGCGACGTCTGCCGCCGCCTGAACTTCGACGAGTCGAAAATTTCGTCCTACGTCCCCCACCGGGAAAAAGAGGGCTACGGCATGTCCGTTCCCACCATGGAATTGCTGGCGAAGGAGCGCGGCGCCAAACTCGTCATCACGGTGGACTGCGGCATCAGCAACAAACCGGCCATCGACCGCGGGCGGGAATTGGGCGTCGACACCATCGTGTGCGACCACCACGCCATGCCGGAGGAATTGCCGGAGGCGATCCTGATCCACCCGCAGGTGCCGGGGGAGACGTACCCGAACAAGCATCTCTGCGGCACGGGCGTGGCCTTCAAGCTCGCTTCGGCCCTGGTGGAGGAGGCGCGCCGCCGCGGGGCCGATTTGCCGGCGGGCCACGAGAAATGGCTGCTGGATTTGGTCGCCATCGCCACGGTGACGGACGTCATGCCACTGGCGGGCGAAAACCGCGTGTTGGAAACGTACGGCCTGAAGGTGTTGAACAAAACCCGCCGCCCCGGCCTGCGCAAGCTGTTCGACGTGGCGGGCGTGGACCTGGGCAAGGTCGACACGGGCACCATCGGCTTTCGCATCGGTCCGCGGTTGAACGCCGCGGGGCGCATGGAGCACGCCTCCTGGGCGTTGGAATTGCTGCTGGCCGAAGACGACGCCGAGGCGCAGCGCCTGGCTGAGCAGTTGCAGC
>Ga0265293_10008187_pt1 | contig 15627 bp, 17 predicted proteins | sample Munlanlewell138R_FD_192505 | JGI IMG/M metagenome (GOLD analysis project Ga0265293, IMG submission 192505) | Leachate microbial communities from a municipal landfill in Southern Ontario, Canada - Leachate well 138R | ecosystem: Engineered > Solid waste > Landfill > Unclassified | place: Canada...
TTAGAAACAACTTTTCAAACTCTTTTTTAAAAGAGTTTGAAAATGGTGTTAAAAATAGTTTTGAGTTTTTAAATAGAGATTTAAACTCACTAAATATAGATTTTAATCCAATTAAAAAAATTGATGAATTAGAGATTTTTAAAAACCAAAATGATAATAATTTAAATCTAAGAATTATTGATAAATCTTTAAAAAAAAGAGGCATTTTACTATCATCTTTACAAAGAGAGGAGATAATAAAACAAAAAGAACTCACCGTAGCTCATAAAATAAATATTGCTATTACAGAAAATTATATTTTTATAGCTCCAAAAGTAAAAACAAATATGCCAAAAGATTTTAAAGAAAAATGTAGAGTTAAAAAGTTACCAAAAAATATTAGAGAGTATATTTTTATTAAAAATATAGATTTTAAAGATTTAGTTTTTTAAAAAATTTTTCATTTTTTTAAGATTATTCAAATCTTGCCTAGCTATCTCTTTTTGCTCTTTTAAAAAATTAAGATTTATAAAAAAAAGCTCTTCAAATCTTTTTAAATCATCAAGCTTTAAATCTAAATCTTCTATTTTATTATTTGTAAAGTTATCTTGATACCAAGCTACTATAGCATCAGCTTTTTCATAAGAATCAAGTGAATTAATGTAGTTTAATTCACTCAAAAGTTTTAAAGACCAGTCTCTTCTTTCCATGCGTCAATCATTCCTTGAACAACTTTTATAACTTGATTAATTTTATTTATATTATCATCAACACCAGCACTAAATAGCGTCTCTATTTGGTATAAATATAATCCATCTAAGTAGTAAGCAACCTCACCACCATCAAAATCAAGTACATTTCTAAGTTCATCAAAAATTGCAATAGATTTATTTATATATGTAAATTTTTTCTCAATATCTCCATCATTTATAGCACTTTTTGCAAATGATAAATATTTTATTATTCCTTCATACAGCTTTAATACAAGTGCATATGGATCATCTGTTACAGCATTTTGTTGATTATATAATTCAATCCCCATAAATTTTAACTCCAGCTAACAATTTTTTTTGAGTATATTATATCTTTGCTTAAATAGAGGATGTTAAATTATCCTCTATTTTGAAGCAACTGATTGTTGTATCATCATTTTTAAACCTGAAAACGATGCTTCCATTTGATTTATAATAACTCCATAAGATGCGAACTGCTGTGCCATTATTGCATATCTACTATCAAGAGTTTTTTCAGCACTCTCTTTATCTTTTTTCAAACTCTCTTCTCTTGAAATCATATTTATTTCATAATCAATCAAACTCTTTTTAACACCACTAATACTAATTACCTCATCAATAGATGTTGCTATACCTTTTTTATCAGGAGTTCCTGCAAAAAGTGCTTCTAAATCAGCTGTTCCATTTTTTGTTGAATTTTCGAAATCTTTTTGATTAAAAAGTAGATTTCCATTTTTTTCATCAAGAGAGAATCCAAAACTAAAAATTGAGCTTGAACCAGCTCCTGAACCAAATAGTTCATTTTTAATATTTGCTAATATATCTCTTAAGGCACCTTTGTTATCAATACTAGATTCACTACTATAAATCTCATTTTCAATTGCAGCTCTTAAATCATTATATTTATCTGCAAAATCTTTCATTTGTGTAGCCAAAGATGAAGTATCATTCTCAATATTTATTGTTGAATCAGCACTCTCTTTAGTTGCAGTTATTTTAAGTCCATCAATTGTAATAGTATTTGAGCTAGATGAATAATTAACTCCATCTGCTCTAAGTTCCATATCTTGAGCTTTTAAAACATTGTTTGCAACATCATCATAACCAAAATGGCTTAAAGCATTTGCATCTGAACCTGTAAAATTTATCTTGTTTGCAAGACCTGTTTCACTACTTTTAATAGATATTCTAAATCCTCCAGCTGAATTTTCAACCAAAGAGGCTTGAACTCCATCTATTTTATTAATCTCTTTTACTACATCACTATATGATTTACCATTTGTATCAATACTTACACCATTTATAGTTAAATTTCCTTGGTCAACTAAAGTACCTTTTGTTACTGTTGTTCCGTCAAACAAACCTGATTGCCAAACATCTTTTTGTGCTAATTTATCAACTTGAACTCTCATAGAACCATTTTTTAATAAATTTAAATCTGGAGCATCAAATATAACACCATCTCCCATTACATTTGCACTCTTTTGATTAAAAGCATTAACAGAAGTTGTTTGATTTAAAGAGAACAATTTAATGGCAGATAAAAGTTCTTCAACTTTTGTAGATATATTTGTTATAGCTTCTCGCTCTAAATCAAATTTCTCTAATTTTTTTTCAATTGGCTCAACTGTTGCTTTTCTATCAACAGCTTTTAATTTTTCAAGCATATCATTATTTAATGCTCCTGCTTGTCCTTGTCCTAATCCTAAAATTCCTTCAGCCATTTTAAACTCCTTTTATTGGGTTATCTCTTCATACCAAGAAGAGTTTGTATCATACTATCAACTGCAGTAATTACTTGTGCATTTGCACTAAAAGAGGCTTGAAATCTCATTAAATCAAGCATCTGTTCATCACTATCAACCTTTACTACTTTGTTATAAGCTTCTCCTAAATTTTGAGCTATTGAATCTTGAACTTCAAAAGAGTAAGCAGCTTCTTCTTTACTTGTTGATAATCCAACTTTTAATGTTCTATAAAATTCAACAAATGATGTAGAGTTATCATCATTTGGATCTTGAGCTCCACCATTAAAAGATATATCACTTTTCCATTGTAAAGTAGCAAGATAGTCAACATTTTGTTGATTTAGATAATTAACTTGGTTAGTGTTAAATTTTAAATCTTTTACACTACTTCCACTAAATAGATTTAAGTTTATAATATCTCCACCATTTTGTGGAAATGGTGGATTATTATAAGCATCAGAAGCATCTTTACCATAAGTATAATCTTCACTTCCAACTCTTATATATGCTGAATAAGTATCAGATAAAGTTTGCGCTATTGAGTCAAGTTTATCTAAATAACTTTGGAATTTATTATTTGGATTTGAACTTGCTAAATTTTCAATTTGAGCTTTCATACTTCCACTTTTTAACTCTAATTTATCTTCATAAATAGTTAAAATTGTATCACTAACAGCATTTTGACTAGTTTTATCGTTATTATAAATTACCTCTCTAGCAGTTATATCAGCACCTGCTTTTCTCTCTACGCTAAATCTTCCTTCAAACTCTCCTGCAAGTCCATCAATATTTGATTCAATTCTTAGATAATTATCACTGTTTGGATACATTGGAACACTTTTTCCATTTTCATCTTTTACATATTCACCATTATATGCTGTTACTAGTTTACTCATATTTTCATCTTGATTTATCTTCACCATAAATGCTCTAGTTATATTATCATTTGTAACAACCATTGCAGTTGGAACACCGTTTGGATCACCATCCCAATTTCCTAAAATAGTTTCACCAATTCTAACACTAACTGAAAATTCATTATTTAACTTATAAGTTACAACATCATCTACACCATAAGGTGCTTTAGGAGTAAAATCAGAATTATATTTTAAAGAGTCATAAACAGTAGTTGAACCATCACTATTTTGTTTTATATAATTAAATCTATCTATTTGTTTTTCGTGAATATCGCTTACATTAATCTCTTTTTCAAATACATCATTACTAAGTGCTACAACTCCACCTATTTTTATCTCATAAAATCCAGAATCTCTACTTATATCTGCATCTACAAATTTTACTAATTTTGATTCAAGATGATCTCTTTTGTCTAACAAATCATTCACAGAGCCTGAGTATTTTGATATTTTACTATTTATATCAGCTATCTCTTTTAAAATAGAATTTACTTCTTTAACATCTGTTTTTAACTCTTGCTTCTCAATTACAGCTTGTTTTTCAACACTTGAATATAAATTTTTTAAATCTTCAACAATTGCAACTCCTTGAGTCTGCATGTGGTTTTTATAAACTTCAGAATTAGGATTTGTTCTTAAATTTTCAACAGATTGAAAATATTTATTTAAACTTATTGAAAATCCACTATTATCTGTTTCAGTAAAGATTTTTTCTACTCCACCAAGCATATTAGATAATTTATCATAATAACTTACTTTTGTATTTTCATTTAAAAATTTATCATACATATATTGAGATGTTGTTCTACTTATTCCATCAAAACTAACACCTTGCCCTGTTAAATGAACTCCATTAATTCTAACTTCACTTAAATCAGCAACTCTTTTTTTATAACCAGGAGTATTTGCATTAGCTTGATTATTACCAACATTCTCAATACCATATTTTGAAGAATTAAGTCCAGATTGAGAAACATATAATGTTGAAAACATTTTTACTCCTTTAAATTAGCTTATTATCGCATTACATTTCTTAAAATTAGATTAAAATGGCCAAATTGCTCTTATAATTCTTGTTCCCCAAGGAGTCGTTAGCATATCTGCTTCTACACCATCTTTTTTATATAAAAGCTTAAGATTTGCAACTTGTCCAGAGCTTATAGAGTTTTCAGGAGTTATATCATAAGGTCTTATAACTCCTGTTATTATTATCTCTTGTTTTTGACCATCAAGCAAAATCTCTTTTGTTCCTCTTATAAAATAATTTCCATTTTGATAAACCTCTTCTATGATTGCTGAAATATCTGTATCAAAATTCTCTTTTACTTCAGTTTTAACTTTTCCCTTATCGCTATCATTACTTTGAGTACCAAAATTTACACCTAAATTTGCATTAAATTTATCAGTTGCACTTCCCACTGTTCCACCAAGAGTATTTCCACCCATTGCTGTAAACATTCCTCCACCAAAATCATTTTGTCTATTGCTTGTTAGCTCTCTTTTATTATCACTTTTTTGTTGAAGACCTTCGCTTATCTTTACTTGAATAATATCTCCAATTTGTAAATCTTTTTTATCAGCAAATAGTGAACTTCCTTGAACTGAATATAAAGAGCCCTTATTTCTTTTAGGTTTTGGATTCTCTCTTGCTACTTGAAGTTCAGGTTTTGTGAACTCTATTTCTGGTTTTGAAACAGCGCTACATGATAAAAATATAAAAGGAATAAATGCATATAAAAAATATTTAATCATTTAATTTTTCCTTTCAATATATTTTCTAAATCAATAACAACAACAATCTCTTTAAAACTTCTTTTTACTAAAGCAAAACTTCCATATCTTATTGTTATTGCATCTATATTTGTATTCGGTTTTAAAATGTAAACTAATTTATTTTTATATACTTTAATATCATCAATATATTTTTGTCCTATTAAATCAACTACTCTAGAACTCTCTTCTAGTATAATAAATTCAATTTCTGCTTTTTGCTTTTCTAATCTCTCTTTCTCTAATTGAAGCAAAATCTCTTGCTCTTCTTGAGCTTTTAACTCTTCATTTTTTAAAAGTAATTTATTATAAAAACCAAAACCAACAGAAAACAAAATAAATAAAAGAGAAATTAATACTACTTTTTTAATAAGTAACTCTATTTTTCTCTTTTTTTTAATTGCTAAAATCATATTTTATCTTATTATAAACTCTGTAAAAAATATATTGTTTACAATATTACCATTACTAGTTCTTGCATAATTCATAACACCATTTAATTCACTAACTAACTCATCTTTTAATATATTTTTTCCAGCAACAGTGAGTAACTCATCACTACTTCTTGAACTTACTTGAGTTATTACAATATCAGTAATTTCAGGAAGATGATTCTCAACTATTTGTTGAATAGTTGGCTCTGAACTTCTTATAGAAAAAGATAGTTTTAAAATTTTTTCTCTTCCTCTAGTATCTGTTAAATTTAATACTAATTCAGTTACATCTGCTTTGAATTTTGCATCAGAACCAACAGAAGATTTCACATTCTCAACTTTTTCTTGATTTTCAGGACTACTTATAGTTGAATTTGTTCCAATATTACTAAATAAAAAAAATGTTGCTACAGCTACTGCTACAATTAATAAAATTACAAACGCAATAAGAATTATTATTAAACCTTTACCATCTGAAGATTTTTTAATTTCACCATTTTCTTCTGCCATACTACTCCCCTTTTATTTCATTTGTTTTAAAATTTTCTAACATAAAAGTCAAAATTGAAGCACTCTCTACGCTCAAAGACCTCATAATTACAGAAACATTTGACTCTTTTAATCTAATGATTATATCAAAAACTTCTTCAATTTTACCTTCTAATATCATCTGATCAAACACTAAAGCAGCTACTTTTGGTTTCATTTGTTCATAAATTTTTGTTGTTTTGCTAACAATTTGACCCCTAATCTCTTTTAATAACTCTTCATTTTGCTCTTTTATTAAATTTATACTACTTTTCTCATCTTCGATTTTTTTAAGAATATCTTCAATCTCTTTTTTTCTTGCTAAATCCTCTTCTTCTCTTTTTTTATAAAATTGTGTTAAATCCTCTTTTAGCTGAAGTATCTCCAATCTTTGTTTTGTTAAAGCGCTACTATCTTCATTTGAAAATAGAAATATTGGAAATATCATTAGTATTAAAAATCTAAAAATCAAATCTAACCCCTTATATATGAACTTTGTATAAATTCTTCATTTTGTAGCATCTCATCGTGCATCTTAGCTTTTCTTCTCTCTTCTTTCTCTTCTTCTAAAATATATTTATACTGCTCACTCTCTTTTTGAAGTTCAATTATCTCTAGAAATAGTGTTTCTACTTTTTTTAAAAGTTCGTTTTTTCTTTTTATAAGTTTCGTTATCTCATATCTAATAGAATTTTTATGCATAGATAAAACCATAAAGTCAGATATTGATCCAAGCTTTTGAACAGTTGCTGTATTTATATCTTGTGTAAATTTTTCAACGCTTTCGTCTATTTGATATATCTCTTGTTGTAAACTAGCTTTTTCTATAAGTTTTTGCTCTGTTTGACTCTTTTTCAAATTATAAAGTTTTTCTATCAAATTATTGTCCAAAAACTAAAATTAGATTCCATAAATCAGATGCAAATCCACCTATTTGTTCACCAATCCAAGGGAGAGTAAAAAGAATAAAAGCTGATACAATAATCATCTTAGGAACAAATGAAAGTGAAGCATCATTTACTTGAGTTACGGCTGAAAATATAGAAATTATAAGTCCTATAATCATACTTACAACTAATGATGGAAGACCTATTAGTAATATAATTTTTACAGTATTTTGTGAAATTGCTAATAAATCCATACTACTCTTTTATTTTAATTGACAACTCTACACTCTTATTTTTCAAAAGTTTTGAAAGTAAAGCAGTGACATCATCAATATTTGAAGCATTTAAATCTATACTACTTGCTTTAAAATTATCACTTGAATCATCTATATTATTTCCACTATTCAAAGATGAGTCCATTTCAACTTTTGAATTATCAAGTCCTAAAGCATCTAGAATATCAGCTTCACTAATACTATCTATATCTAAAAAATTATTCATACTTTTATCTTCCTTTTGGATACTTAAATTAGAATTTTCTTCTTTTACAACATCATTTTCTGCACTATTATACTCTTTTTTGATTTGATTATCTTCTTGAGTCTCCTCTTTTAAATCAACTTCATCTAAATCTAAACTCTCTTCTAATTGTTTTTCAATATCTCCTAAAAATATCTCTTCTTGATTATTATCTTCATCTAAATTTTCAATATCAAATTTTGAATCTAAAGAGTTTTCTGGTGTATTTATAAAAACTTCCTCTTTGTTGTTATCAAACAACTCTTTATTTTTATCATCACTATCTAAAAGCATCTCATCAATTGAATTTAAATCAAAATCTTCATCTAATTTAAAAGCATTCATATCAAAATCTTCAGAGATAAAACTATCTAAATTTAGAATATCTTCTTCATTTTTCATACTCTCAATAGCTTCACTTTTATCAGTTAAAGAGTCCTTATCGTCATAGTCTAGCTCTATATTGTTCAAACCAAAATCTTCTTCAAAATTATCTGTATGTTCATCTTTTGTATTATCTTCTTTTTTTTCAGTATCTACAATATCATCTTCTAAAAAAGATTGATTTGAATCTACATTCAAATCTTTTTCCTCATCTTTTGCTAAAACTAAATTATCAAGATCATCCTCATTTATAATTTCACTATCACTAGGCTCTTTTTTAAAATTTAATCTATCATACTTTCTTGTAATATAGTTTGGAATCTCTTCAAAAGAGTCAATAGATAGTTCACTAACTCCACATTGAAGTAAAAACTCCTCTTCTATTGCATCTTTTGCTTTTAAAAATCCAAATTTAGATTTTTTAAATATTTTTTCATCATCAATTAAAAAAACATCATCTGGATTTGAGGCAATCTGCTCTTTCAAATCTTCTAAATTTAAAATTTCGGCAATAGATATATTTTGTAGTTTTTCATCTATTTTAGATTCACCTAAAATTCTCTTTATATCTTTTCTGAAATCATCTTTTCCATATATAAAAATATTCAATCTTGAGCCCTAATAGTTTAAAATTTTACTTTGATTATACCTTTTTTTATTAAATTTTTGATAAAATGTAAACTTAAATTTTACAAAGGATTTATTTGAGAATTTTATTTTTTTCAATTTTACTTATTTCATCACTTTTTGGTCAAAAAATAAAAGATGTTTCAAATATTATAGGAATAAGGGAGAACCAACTAATAGGTTATGGTCTTATTGTAGGACTTCCAGGAACTGGAGATAAATCAAAATTTACAATGCAAAGTCTTCAAAACCTACTTACAAACTCTTATATAAAAATTCCACAAGGCTCTATTAATTCAAAAAATATAGCAGCTGTTATGGTAACAGCAGATTTACCACCATTTGCAAGGCAAGGTGATAAAATAAAAGTTACAGTTTCAACTATTGGTGATTCAAAATCTATTGATTATGGTGAACTTTTAATGACTCAATTAAAAGGGGTTGATGGAAATGTTTATGCAGTTGCTCAAGGAACTGTTGTAGCAAACGCAAATAATAAAACAACTGGATTTATTTATGAGGGTGCAACAGTTGAAGGAGAGATTGATTTTAATTTACAAGATGAAAAATCAATTCAACTAAGTCTTTATAAAAATTCAGCAAAAACTGCACACTTAATAGAGCAAAAAATAAATGAAAAATTTGAAAATAATATAGCAAAAGCTATAGATACAAGAACAATTGATGTTATAAAACCTTCTAATATGTCTATAGTAGAGTTTATAGCTTTAGTTGAAAATATAGAACTAGAGACAAATGTGAAGAAAAAACTTATTATTGATATAAATAGAGAAGCTGTTATTGCTGGAGGTGATATTCCAATTACTCCAATTACTATATCAAGAGATAGTTTTACTCTTAGAATAGATAAAACAAATTTAGATGATGTAGATTGGAATAATCCAACAATTAACAAAGGTGTTGATGTTGGAGATGGAATTAAAATAGCTGATAAACCTGTGGTTGATATAAATAACTCTATGATAAATACAAAAAAAGATCCTACAGTTTCAGATTTGGTTCGTTCAATGAAAGTTATGAAACTCCCAATGAGCGAAATAATTGATACTCTTCAAATGCTTAAGCAAATGGGTGCTATTGATGTTGATATTGAATTAAGAGGTTAAATAATGGCAGAATTTTTAAGTCAAGATGAGATAGATGCTCTTTTAGATATTGCTGAGCAAGGTGATGATATTGATGGAACAAATCCTCTTGATAAGTTTGCAGCAAAAGAGAAAAGTTTTACTATTTATGATTTCAAAAAACCAAATAGAGTTACTCTTGATCAGTTAAAAGCTCTTACAACAATGCATGACAAGATGTTAAGAGAGTTTACAAATGATTTAAGCTCAATGCTTAGAAAAATGGTTGATGTTAAACTGATGTCAATTGAGCAGATGACTTATGGAGAGTTTATCTTATCTATTCCACAAGTTACATCTTTAAGTACTCTTTCAATGAAACCACTTGATGGAAGAATTGTAATTGAGTGTAACCCTACAATTTCACATAAAGTAATTGCTGATTTATTAGGAAGTGGTGCTGTTAATACTATGGATAGTATTGATAGAGAACTTACAGAAATAGAGATAAAAATTTTAGAGCATTTTTATAGAATGTTTATAAAAATTTTATATAAAACTTGGAGTGATGTTTCTAGCTTAAATTTTAAAATTGAATCAAGTGATACAAATGCAAATGCTATTCAAATAGTTTCAGATCACGATATCGTTTTACTTGTTGTTTTTGAAATAACTATTGATGAGGATTCAGGATTTTTATCTATTTGTTATCCAATCTCTTATATTGAACCACTTTTAAATAAAATTGTTGACAAAATATTTAGTGAAGGTAAAAATACAAAACTAAGTAGAAAACAAGATATTAAAACATTAATTTCTGGTGCTAGAATGAAAATTGAGCCAATTATGGCAGAAACAGAGATGAGCACTTTAGAGATATTAAACCTTAAAGAGGGTGATATTATAGTATTTAATAAAAATGCTGAATCAAATGAGAGTATAGTTTATGTAAATAAAAAAGAGAAATTTTTAGCAAGTTGTGGTATTTCAAATAATAGAAAAGCTATAGAATTATTATCAAATCTTGATAAAGAGAAACAAGAGACACTTGAAACACTAAGATTAATGAGAGAAGAGAGAGAACAAAAAGCAAAAGAGAATGCTGAAAATATTAAAAAACTTCTAAGCGAAAGAAAAAGCTCAAATCCAACAATAAGCTAAAAAAATTTAGCTTATTTTACAATCTCTTCAATACTCCAAGATATAGTTTTTCCTGCATACATAGGAACAACTTTTTCATCTTTATATTCATAAATAGCTGGAACTATAAAATCTTTTTTAACTAATTTTATAGTTTTATCTTCTAAATTTAATCCATAAATTTTTTGTGTATTATTTGATACAAAATTATTTAAATTTTCTAAGGCACTGTGTTTTTCAAAAAGTTCCACTAATACTTGCAAAGCAATAGGCGATGTGAAAACTCCTGCTGCACAACCACAACACTCTTTTTTATGTTTTGGATGAGGAGCACTATCACTTCCAAACATAAGTTTTGGATGAGCTTTTAAAGCTGCATTTAAAAGTGCAAATCTATCCTCTGGTCTTTTTGCAATTGGCTTACAAAAAAGATGAGGATCTAGCATTCCACCTGCTACATCATCTAAAGTTATTAATAGATGATGTAAAGTTACAGTTGCATATAAATTTGGATATTTATCTAGAAGCTCTACAGCATCTTTTGTTGTAATATGCTCCATTACTATTTTTAAATTAGGAAAAGATGAAGCAATACTTTCATAAATTGGCATAAACTCTTTTTCTCTATCCATTACAAAACCATTTGTCTCACCATGAATACAAAGAGGAATTCCAAGATGGCTCATATTTTCTAAAGTAGGTCTTAAAACTTCAATATCCATAGAAGAAACTCCAGTTTCAGAGTTTGTAGTAATTCCTGCTGGATAAAGTTTGATTCCAATTATCTCATCTTTAATATCTTTTAAAAATTCAAAACTATAGTTATTTTGAAAAAATAGTGTCATATATGGAGTAAAATTATCATTTTTGCAAGCTTCTAAAATTCTACTTTTATAAGATAATAAAGCATCTTTTGAAGTAATAGGAGGAACTAAATTTGGCATTATCAAAGCTCCACTAAAACTATTTGAAGTTAGTGGACCCACTAACTTCAACATATCATTATCTCTTAAATGTAAGTGCATATCCAAAGGTTTATTTAAAACAAATATTTTACTCATTTAAATAGCTTCCTCGTCCAACTCACCTGTTCTAATTCTTATAATTTTTTCAATTGGTGAAACAAATATTTTACCATCTCCAATTTTACCTGTTTTCGCAGCATCAATTATAGCAGTTGTTATTCGTTCAACATCTTCATCTGCAACAATTAACTCTATTTTGATTTTTGGTAAAAAATCAACAACATACTCAGCTCCTCTATAAAGCTCACTATGACCCTGCTGTCTTCCATAACCTTTTACATCAGATACAGTCATACCAGCAACTCCAGCTTTTGCTAAAGCCTCTTTTACATCTTCAAATTTAAATGGTTTGATTATAGCTTCTATTCTTTTCAATATTAATCCTTTTTTTAGTTCAATTATTTTAACGAAATTTTATTAAACTAATATTATTAAAATGCTCGTTTAAATTCTGGATATGCTTCCATTCCGCACTCTTCAACATCAAGTCCTTGTAGTTGTTGATCTCTTCTAGCTCTTAAAGGCATAACTTTATTTATTATATAAAGCACAATAAATGAGCTAATAAAAGCAAAAACTGCTACTACAAATACTCCTTTTAATTGACCTAAAAGTGTTATGTCATCACCATTTGAAGCAAAAATTCCAACTGCAATTGTACCCCAAATACCATTTAATAAGTGAACAGATAAAGCTCCAACAGGATCATCAATTCTTAGTTTATCAAACATAAAAACTCCACCAACTACTAGTATCCCACCAATAGAACCTATTAGTATAGGTGTATAAATATCATATAAATTTGGACCAGCAGTAATTGCAACTAATCCTCCCAAAGCACCATTTAAAATCATTGTTATATCAAATTTTCTATACATTATCTGCATGATAATTGCAACCATAATTGCGCCACTTAAACCAGCAGTATTTGTATTTAATATTGTAAGAGCTACTAAATTTGCATTTTCCTGTGAAGTTATTGAGCCTACACTTCCTCCATTAAATCCAAACCAACCAATCCATAATAAAAAAGCTCCAAGAGTTACAAGAGGAATATTAGAAGCTGGTATTGCTTTAATTGTTCCATCCTCCAGATATCTCCCCTCTCTTGAACCAATTATTAAAATAGCTGCAAGTAGTGCCCATCCTCCAGTGCTATGAATTACCGTAGAACCTGCTAAATCATACATTGATAAATCTAAAAAAGTTTTTTCTAAAAAGTTTGAACCCCATGTTATGTTTACAACAGTTGGATATAGAAGTGAAGCCATTATTACAGTAAAAATCATCAAAGGAATTACCTTTGCTCTTTCACTAACACCACCACTCATAATATTAATAACCTTTCCAACGAAAGCCATTTGAAATAATAAAACTGCATATTTACTCACAGTATCGCTTCCTAAGTCGCCAAAAGCAAGTGAATAACCAAAAAGAAGAAAAGATAAAGATGCGATTGCATAAATAAGAATATTTATAGTTAAGACAGCGGTAACATTTTTTGTTCTTACAATTCCAGCTTCTAGCATAGCAAAACCAGGAACCATAAAAATGATTAATGTCATTGCAAACAATACGTAAAGTGTGTCAATAATGAAGGATAGAGAATCCATATGTTTGTCCTTTTTTTGAGTATAAACTCCAGCGCTGGACGCGAAAATTATACCAAAAAAAAATAAAACTAACATAAAAAAATCTTACTTTTTACTTAAAATCATATTTTTTTGTTTTTAAAAAAACAAATTGTTTCTTTTTGTTACATTTATTATTTTTTTAATAGAAATTAACTTGAAAATTATTTATATTACTATATAATTTATATTTAATTTTAAACAATAGGAATGATATGCTAGAATTTTTATCTAATTTTAATAGATATTCAGATGAAGATTTTATTAAAGAGCTACTCAATCCAAATATAAATAAAGAAAATCTAGATAAAATTTATAAAAAATCAGATATTAACTTAAACAAACTATTTGTTGATGATGAACCTATACTAATAGTTTGTCTCAAAAAAAATCTTTTAAACAGCGCCTTATGGTTAATTCAAAATGATATTAATACTGAATTAAAAAATAGTTTAGATGAAACAGCAATATTTTATGCAATCTATAGTGATGATAAAAAAATACTAGAATCACTTTTGAAAAAAAATGCAAATATAGATCATCTTAATAACAATAAAAGAACTGCTCTTCAAGAGTCTATTTTTAATGCTAATAGCAAAATAACTAGATTTTTATTAAAAAAAACAATATCTTTGAAAAATAGTGATATAAATGGAAATAATGTTTTATTTGATGCTGTAAATAGTGGGAATCTAGTACTAATAGAAGAGATTTTAAAACTTGAAAAAATAGATTTAAATCATAAAAATAAAGAGCAAAATAGCGTAATACATCTTTCTAATGCTTTAGAAAATTTAGATATTGGAAGCTTATTAATAGATTATGGTGCTGATCCTATTGGACAAAATAGTAATGGAATAAGTTATATTTTTCATCTTGCAACAAAAGGCGAAAAAGCCTATAAGATTTTGAAAAAAATAGAAGAAAAAGGTTATAACCTAAATTTAAAAAATAGTGATGGTAAAAATATATTGATGTATGCAATAGAGTTTTTACAAACTATTAAAGATAGTGAAAGTATAGAATCTCAAGTAAATTTAATAAAAAGAATGTTCCAATTAAATATAGATAAAGATAGTTTAAACAATGAATCAGAAACATTTATTTTTGAAATAGCAAGAAGTGCAAATATAGATTTAATAAATTTTGTTTTTAATAATTTAGAGAAGCAAAATCTAAATAAACAGAATAAAAAAGGGTTGACTCCGCTATTTTTTCTAATTTTTGGTGCTTATGAAAATATTAATCAAATAGATTTATTTATTAAAAATGGTGCAAATATTAACTATAAAAATAGATATAATCTAGGAGTTGCTGAAATTTTAATCAACTCTATTTTATATTTTGAAAATAATAAAAATATAGATGAAAATATAAAAAAATATTTAGATAAGGAGTATGATTATAAAACTCTCTTAAAAATATTTATAGAAAAATATGATCTAAGTTTAGATGATTTGAACTCAAAAGATGAGCCACTATTTTTCTCTTCAATTTTAAATTTTAATTTTCCTCTATTTAAAATTTTAAGATTATCAAAAATAGATTTTAATAAAAAAGATAGCCAAGAAAATACAATTTTACATAAATTAGTTATGAAAAATTGTTCAAACAATCAAAAATGTATGGATACAGTTGAAAAAATTATAATAAATTTAATTAAAATTGGTATAAATATTGATGAACGAAATAGTGATGGTCAAACAGCTTTATCAATTTGTATGATAAATAAAAAAGATAGTTTAGTAAAACTTCTTATTGAAAATGGTGCTTCTGTAAATATATTAGATAAAAGTGGTAAAACTTTAATTCATACAGCAATATTTAATGATGCAGAAAAATATATTGATTTAATACATAAAAAAGATAGTGAAATTTTAAATAAAATAGATAACTTTGGAGTTACTGCTTTAAATTATTGTGCATTTATGGGTAAAATTGATTTAACTTTAAAACTAATTTCACTTGGAGCGAAGATAGAAAATGATACACCTAAATCTATTAAAATTTTAGAATATTTAAAGAAATTTCATAAAAATATTCTTGCAATAAATTTTAAAATAACAGACACAAAAGAGAAAGTTGCACTTAGTAAACTAGCATCTAATATGATTGTTGAATTTAATATAGATATATCAAAAAGATAAATAATACTAAACTATTTTCTCTTTTCTAGTAGATTTTTTGCACAATTTCCCATAAAATCTTCTATTTGTGTA
>Ga0265293_10008188_pt1 | contig 15624 bp, 15 predicted proteins | sample Munlanlewell138R_FD_192505 | JGI IMG/M metagenome (GOLD analysis project Ga0265293, IMG submission 192505) | Leachate microbial communities from a municipal landfill in Southern Ontario, Canada - Leachate well 138R | ecosystem: Engineered > Solid waste > Landfill > Unclassified | place: Canada...
GCTGAAATCTCTGCCTGCTGGCCTTTTAACTTGGCCAGCACAGCTTCGTAATCCGCCAGTTTGTCTTTTTCTTTTTGCACCACGGCCTCCGGTGCCTTGTCGACAAAGCCGGGGTTACCCAGTTTGTTGCGGATGCGCTCGGCTTCCTTGTTGGTGCGCTCTATTTCTTTGGCAATACGGGCCAGCTCCGCTTCTTTATCGATCAGGCCCGCCATCGGCACCAATATTTCCATGGCACCTGCCAGAGCGGTGGCCGAGGTGGGTGCCTGTTCGCCGCTCTCCAACCAGGTAATGGTTTCCAGGTTGGCGAGGCGCATCAGGAACTGGCGGTTGGTGGCCAGCTTCTGGCGATCGTCGGCACTGCCATTCCTGAGGAAAGTGGGCAGCTGCTTGCCCGGCGCAATATTCATTTCACCGCGGATATTGCGAATGGCGAGAATGGCCTGCTTCACCCATTCGATATTGGCGATGGCCTCGTCGTCCACCAGGGACAGGTCTGCTACTGGGTAGGGCTGCAGCATGATGGTGTCGCCACTCTTGCCAGCGAGAGACTTTACCCGCTGCCAGATCTCTTCGCTGATAAAGGGCATCATCGGATGAGCGAGACGCAGAATGGTTTCCAGTACCCGGATCAGGGTGCGACGGGTGCCTTTTTTCAGCGTTGGTGAAGCGTTGTCGTCCCACAATACTGGCTTGGAGAGCTCCAGGTACCAGTCGCAGTATTGGTGCCAGGTAAATTCGTAGAGTGCCTGGGCTGCGAGATCGAAGCGGTAGCTGTCGAGGGCGTCGCTGATGGTGGCTTCCGTCTGCTGCAGCAGGCTGATGACCCAGCGGTCGGCCTGGCTGAGCTGGTAATCTTCTGAGCCGTCCTGGCCACAGTCCTGATCGCTGCAGTTCATCAGTACGTAGCGGGTGGCGTTCCATATTTTGTTGCAGAAGTTACGGAAGCCCTCGATGCGACCGATGTCAAACTTGATGTCGCGCCCGGTGGAGGCCAGTGAGCAGAAGGTGAAGCGCAGGGCATCGGTACCGTAGGCGGCGATGCCCTCGGGAAACTCTGTACGGGTCTGCTTTTCGATCTTTTTTGCCAACTGCGGTTGCATCATGCCGCTGGTGCGTTTTTGCACCAGGGTTTCCAGGTCGATGCCGTCGATCAGATCAATGGGGTCGAGCACGTTGCCCTTGGACTTGGACATTTTGTGGCCCTGGGAGTCGCGCACCAGGCCGTGGACATAGACGGTCTTGAACGGGATCTGGGGAGTGCCGTCTTCATTTTTCATAAAGTGCATGGTCATCATGATCATGCGCGCGACCCAGAAGAAAATGATGTCGAAGCCGGTGACCAGTACGTCGGTGGGGTGGAAGGTTTCCAGCTCCGGGGTTTGCTCCGGCCAGCCCAGGGTGGAAAAAGTCCACAGGGCGGAGCTGAACCAGGTGTCCAGTACATCGTCGTCCTGGCGCAGCTGGATGTTGGCGTCGAGGCTATACTTGGCGCGCACCTCGGCTTCATCACGACCTACATAGACCCTGCCGTTGTTGTCGTACCAGGCGGGGATGCGGTGTCCCCACCACAACTGGCGGGAGATACACCAGTCCTGGATGTCGCGCATCCAGGCGAAATACATGTTCTCGTATTGTTTGGGCACAAACTGGATGCGACCGTCCTCCACCGCTTCGATAGCGGGCTTGGCGAGGCTGGCAGTTTTCACGTACCACTGGTCAGTGAGCCAGGGCTCCACCACGGCATTGGAGCGGTCGCCCCTCGGTACCTTCAGGGTGTGGGGTTCGATTTTTTCCAGCAAACCGAGCTGTTCAAACTCGTCGACGATTTTCTTGCGCGCCTCGAAGCGATCGAGACCGGCGTATTGCACCGGCCCTTTCTCGCCGTGCTCGGTGGCGTAGTTGTCGAAGGTGAAGACGGTAAACTCACCGAGAATATGGGCGTTGCGGTCGAGCACATTGATCAATGGCAGGTTGTGGCGTTTGCCCACTTCGTAGTCGTTGAAATCGTGAGCGGGGGTGATCTTCACGCAGCCGGAGCCGAACTCACTATCGACATAGTCGTCAGCAATGATGGGAATCAGCCGGTTGGTAATGGGCAAGCGCACCTGTTTGCCCACCAGGTGCTTGTAGCGCTCATCGTTCGGGTTCACTGCTACTGCGGTGTCGCCAAGCATGGTTTCCGGGCGTGTGGTGGCTACTACCAGATGGCCGTCTTCGCCTTCCAGCGGATAGCGAAAATGCCACAGGGAGCCCTGTTCCTCTTCGTTGAGTACCTCCAGGTCGGAAATGGCCGTATTGAAGACCGGGTCCCAGTTCACCAGCCGCTTGCCGCGGTAGATCAGACCGTCGTCGTAAAGGCGTACAAACACTTCCCGCACAGCATTGGAGAGGCCCGGGTCCATGGTGAAACGCTCGCGGCTCCAGTCGACGGAGGAACCGAGGCGGCGGATCTGGCGGGTGATGGTGCCGCCGGACTCGGCTTTCCATTCCCACACCTTGTCGAGGAACTTTTCCCGGCCCAGGTCGTGGCGGCTAACCCCGTCGGCGCCGAGCTGGCGCTCCACGACCATCTGCGTAGCGATGCCGGCGTGGTCGGTGCCCATCTGCCACAAGGTGTTGTGGCCTTTCATCCGGTGATAGCGGATCAAGCCATCCATGATGGTGTTGTTAAAGCCGTGACCCATATGCAGACTGCCGGTGACGTTGGGCGGTGGAATCATGATGCAGTAAGGGTCGCCCTGGCCCGAGGGTTGGAAGTAGCCGCGCTCCTCCCAGGTCTTGTACCAGTGTTGCTCGATGGCTTGGGGGTTGAAAGTTTTGTCCATATCTCGGGCCATGTCTCGGAAGTGCCGTGGAGTCGGCAGGGGTGAAAAGAGCGAAATTATACGGTGGCAGGGCAGGGGTCACCAGCGCAGGACAGTTCCTCGGCAGAAAGGCTCGCCGAGACTGCAGGTTTACCCCCTTTTTATGCCCAACGTATATAAAAATGAGCTGTAAGCAATAAATATATACCCGAATAACTCCAGTCCTTCTTGGACACCGCTTTTGAAGTTGTGGGTGTAGGTTTCGCCAAGCAGGTGGTCCCAGAGCAAGGTTCCACTGCCAAAGACGCGACTGAAAACGAAGACAATGAGTAACCCGAAAATCATATAAAAGTAGGGTTTGGTGTCAATGAAAGCCGCCATGGGGTTGAGCACCGTCCCTTTGCAGCACAGCGCTACATAGACAATAGTGGCCAAAGCCAGCAGGTTTGCAGGCCAGACCCAAAAGCCGTGCCAGATAAAGTCGAGATAGCTGTCCAGCTCTCGTATCAGGGCGCAGCTAAAGAACCCGGCCACCAGCAGGAAAAAGCCTCGTGACTCTGGGTGCCGTAGCGCGGCGCGCAGAAAGAGCAGGGACGAGACAAAAAGTAGTGCTTCCTGGAGGTACTCCGTCAGCGAGTCCTCGGGCACTCCATGGCCGATGACCACAGAGTCAATGAATACAAACACGGGAGGGATCAGTGCAAACACAATAAGAAGAATAAATTCGCCAATAGCGCGCGTAACTTTAGTCTTTGGGTTTTTCATAGCGTTTTCTGAACGTTGAGCAAAAGGTTGTTTTAGAGGCTTTGATCGAGCTGCAGGTCAGGGCCACAAAGGTGGATCCGGAGCCTGCGACAGATCGTGAAAGTGAAGGGGGTAGCCGCGTTCACGGTAGAAGCGAAAGGCACTCCGACGATCTTCGATAAGAGCAGGGTGATCGAAGATCAGCTCCGCGAGCTGCTCGAAGCGGCTGAACCAGCGCGGTGTACCGGGTGCCAGGTTGACCAGCAGACCATGGTGGTGCCCGGGGTCGTCTCCCCACGACAGGCTGATGGTGTGCTCACCTTGGACCTCTGCACCGAGATGCAGATGCTCGGGGCAGAGCGCACGAATTTCGCCAGCCAGAGCCAGGGCACCGGCTTCTCCCGGCAGGCGCACAAGGACATCCGGGCGCCGGGGCAGAGCGCTGGCGATCAGTCGTGCCACTGCCTGGCGGCTGGCTTCAGGCCCGCCACCGAGCTGATAAAAGTGAACTCGTGTCACCGCAGGGTCAGGCGACCGCCCGACATAGATATTCTACCAGCAGGGAGACAGGTCGACCGGTAGCACCTTTTTGAGCGCCGCTATTCCAGGCGGTGCCGGCGATATCCAGGTGTGCCCAGGGGTAGTTTTTGGTGAAGCGGGCCAGGAAGCAGGCGGCGGTAATGCTGCCAGCGCCCTTGCCGCCAATATTGGCCATATCGGCGAAGGGGCTCTTGAGCTGCTGGTCATACTCGTCCCATAAAGGCAGGCGCCAGGCGCGGTCGTTACTGTCCTGGCCACAGGACAGCAGTTGTTCTGCCAGCTCGTCGTTGTTGCTGAACAGTCCCGAGGCGTGATGGCCGAGGGCCACTACACAGGCACCGGTGAGTGTGGCGATATTCACTACGGCCCGCGGCTTGTAGCGCTCGGCGTAGGTGAGTGCGTCGCAGAGAATAAGGCGGCCCTCAGCGTCGGTATTGAGAATCTCAATGGTCTGGCCTGACAGCGAGGTGACGATGTCACCCGGGCGCGTGGCATGGCCACTGGGCATATTCTCCACAGCGGGAATCAGACCTACGATGTTGAGAGGCAGCTGCAGTTCAATGGCGCTGGTGATGGCGCCCAGTACACTGGCAGCGCCGCACATGTCGTACTTCATTTCATCCATGCTGGCACCGGGTTTCAGGCTGATGCCGCCGCTGTCAAAAGTGACGCCTTTGCCGACCAGCACTACGGGGGCTGAGTCTTTGGTGCCACCTTTGTACTCAAGGATGATAAATTGAGCCGGTGTCTCGGTGCCGGCGGTTACCGACAGCAGAGAGCCCATGCCGAGGGTTTGCATCTGTTTCTCGCTGAGTACCTTGGCGGTCAGCCTGGTGTCACTTTTGGCCAGCTCTTGAGCGCGCTCTGCCAGGTAGGTCGGGGTACAGATATTGGGGGGAAGGTCTCCCAGCTCACGGGCCAGATTGATACCTCTTGCAAGCGCCAGCCCCTTGCTTAGAGCACTGTTGATGGCTTTGCCAGCCTTGCTGTCACTGTGCAGAGTGAGCTTGGACGGGGCAGGCTTTTTGTCATCTTTCTTTGATTTGAAGCGATCGAAGATATAGAGCGACTCACCGACGGCACGGGCGACCTGGGTGGCGTGCCAAGTCTGGTCGCGGTCGGGGGTGGCGATATCATCAAGGCACAGGGCTGCAGATTTGAGACCGGGGGTGGTCAGCTGACCGGCAATGCGCAGTGCCAGTTTGTGAAACTGACTGTCGGTGGGGGCTGCTTCGGTGGCACCGACCAGGACCAGGCGGCCAGCGTTGAGGCCAACCGGTGCGTAGAGGGTGAGGCAGTTGCCATTGCGGGCCAGTTCGCCGCTCTTGAGGATGGCGCTGATGGCGCCGCCGCAGGCGCTGTCCAATGCCTTGGCCACAGGGCCGGGTGTGCCCTTGGTGGGCACCACCACGACCAGGCTGTCGGCTTTGAGGGTGACGGGGTCGAAGGCACGGGCTTTGAATTCCATAAGGGCTCTCTCTAGACTCTCATTCTGGCTGGGTAAAATAGAGCCGGCGCACATGTTCAGCGTCAGCATCATCCGGTGCGGCCCGAGATGAAAGGATTCAAGACAACGGAGGTCGTTTTGGGGATAATGTCCGTTCAGGCCCAGGTCAACCCGCAGCCGCAAAGCCTACAAGTGTACTCAAGCGCCTCCCGCATACCAAGGGCCGCGCAGGAAATCCGAGGTTCGTCGAGGGACTGTGATCGTATTCCGCTACTTTGCCCGCAGTGTGCTCACCAGTACGGTGGCAGTGTGTGCCGTGCTGATGTTGGTGATTGTCAGCAGCCGGTTTGTCAAATATTTGGCGAGCGCTGCCTCCGGCAAGCTGGACCCGTCAGTATTGCTGGCCATTATCGGTTTTCGCTTGCCGGGATTTCTTGAGCTGGTGCTGCCGCTGGCTTTTTTCCTTTCTATTCTGCTCGCCTATGGTCAGCTTTATGTGGACAGTGAAATGACTGTGCTGAGAGCTTGTGGCATGGGGGAGGGCACTTTCTTGCGCTACACCATGGTGTTCGCACTGCTGATTGCCGCCATTGTAGCCTGGCTGAGCTTGGCGGTGAGTCCGGCGGGTTTTGCCAAGGTGGAGGAGCTATCCAACGCCCAGAGACAGCGCGGCGAGCTTGAAAGCCTTACCGCGGGGCGCTTTTACAGTTTGCGAGATGGCCGCGGTGTCACTTATGCGGAAACCATCACCAGCGAAGGGCGTATGCACGATGTCTTTCTGGCCCAGGGCAGTGAATCCCGCGATGCCACCGGTATGGTGGTGGTGATTGCCGAGGAGGGCTATTCCCGCCAGTCGGAACAGAGTGGCGAGCGCTATCTGGTTCTGGAGAATGGTCTGCGGGTACAGGGTGAGCCGGGCAGTGCGGAGTTCCGTCTCACCCGCTTCGAGGAGTTTGGTCAGCGCCTGGAGCCGGTGAGCCCCTCGGAGCTGCGCGCTGAGAGCGAAGCCATGTCGACCGCCGAGCTGTGGAACTCTGACGACCCGGAACATCGGGCCACCCTGCAGTGGCGCCTGTCTTTGCCAGTTCTGGTGCTGGTGGTCGCAATGCTGGCAGTGCCTTTGAGTCGCACGAATCCACGCCAGGGCAAGTTCGTCAAAGTATTGCCGGCGGTGCTGCTCTATGTGATCTATCTGCTCTCCCTCAACGGTGCCCGAGGTGCCCTGGAGGACGGTGACATCCCCCCTTGGGTGGGGATGTTGTGGGTACACGCTATCTTCTTGCTTATTGCTCTTGGCTTGCTGGCCTGGAATGGGGGCTGGCGTCCCTGGCGCAAGCGCAACTCTGCGCCCGCGGTGAGGAGTCACTGATGGTTCGCTTGCGCCGCCACGTGGCGACCACGGTACTGTTTTCGGTCTTGATTGTGCTGCTGGTAATGGTATCCATCGACGGTATGGCTTCTATTATCGACGGCGTAGGTGACCTGCGTGGTGACTATGACTTCCCCGCCTTACTGGTACATGTGGGGCTGACACTGCCGGGCAGTATCTATCAGAATATCCCCTTTTCGGGGTTGATAGGCTGTCTTATTGGCCTGGGCTTGCTGGCGAGCAACAGCGAGCTGGTGGTGATGCGCGCAGCCGGGTTGTCGCCGGTGCGCATCGTCGGTTTTGTTTTGAGCCCTTTATTGGTGTTAATCGCCGCCGGGGTGGTGATTGGCGAGTATGTGCAGCCTTATTCAGAGCAGTTCGCCGAGGCGCGTCGGGCACTTTTAATGGGGCGGCAGAGCCAGATGGCCAGCGCCAGCGGCCTGTGGAACCGAGAGGGTGACGAATTTGTTCACGTCAGTGTTATGGCGCCGGGTGGTGAACTTTACGGCGTAACCCGCTACCGCTTTCAGGACGGCGAGATCGACGAGGTGAGCTTTGCTGCCGAGGCGGTATTTCAGGGCGACCACTGGCTGGAGCAGGAGGTGAGTATCACCCGCTTTGGCGACGCCCGCACCAGTACAGAGCTGGAAAGTAGCCGGCGCTGGGAAAGTGTGTTGTCGCCAGAGCTGATGCGGCTGGTTTTTCTGGAGCCGGATTCGTTGCCGATCTCAGATCTGCTGGGCTATGCCCGCTACCTCGAAAACCAGGGGCAGGACGCTTCGCGGCACTGGCTCGCATTCTGGAATAAGGCACTGCAACCCCTGACGATTGCCAGCCTGGTGTTGATCGCAGTGTCCTTTGTGTTTGGCCCGCTGCGTGAGTCCACTATGGGGCTGCGCATTTTTGCCGGCGTGATTGCTGGTATCGTCTTCAGTACCAGCCAGCAGCTGCTTGGCCCTGCCAGTCTGCTGTACGGCTTTTCCCCCCTTTGGGCGGTGTTGGTACCCGTTGCGCTATCGGTGGTGGTCGGGGTAGTGCTGCTGCGACGCGCGGGTTGACGCGGTGTTTTGCTGTCGCGGCCATGGAGAAAAGGGGCGCGGATAGCGGTCGAGCACCGGTAAAGTGACTACTTGTGCTTCTTGTTATTTTTGGTTTTTCTTGTTGTTTTTGGGCAGCACCAGTACTTTGGTGTCGCTCCAGTAGTCATGCCAGCAGCCGCGGCGGCGATCGAACTGGCACCAGAGATAGCCGAGCCCGGCGGGAGCTGCCGATACCGGGGCGAGCAGGCAGCGGAGCCAGCATTGGGCAGCGCCGGGCAGGCCTCCTCCACGGGCTTCCAGTTTGAGACGCCAGGTTTTCATTCCCAGGGTTTGCCCCCGCTTTATCCAGCAGAAGACAAAATAGCTTGCCAGCACCAGCCACAGGCCGAGCAGGGTAAGAATCTGTGCAAAATTACCAGGTGGTGCCGTTAAATCAGCACCGCTGACCAGGCGCAAGCTCCAGATCACCACGCCATAGGCGAAAGTTATACCCAGCAGTAGCAAGCCGTCGTAGACCATGGCCATCAGTCGGCGTATCAAACCTGCAGTTGGGAGAGCGGCAGTGTCTTCTGACATGGGGAAGTCCGTTTTTTTCACTCTGATGTGGTGTGATGAGCAAGAAGTATCGGCAAGGGGCGGATGATAGCAAAGGGAAGGTGGAAAAATCTGCAAGGGGCAGGGAAGTGTATGGGCAAGACAAGAGCTGTTGACTGCGCGATAAGGGTAAAAGTGGTGAGTAGCACTGTGGCCTTGCTTTGGAGTGCTGTTGCGGTTACAAACGACACCTTTCAGCCGTCCCGGGAGCACAACATCAGATGAGCACGATAAGTTTCAAGCGCAATCACACCATGACATCAGATCAGCTCCGGCAGGAGGTTCAGGCACTGGCGGACAAGTTGATAGACAAGTTCGGTGGCAGTGCCGCCTGGCAGGAAGACGAGATGCACTATGAGTTCAACGGCGGGATCAAAGCCTGTGTCGCCTGCAAGGCCGAAGAAGTGCAGGTGGAGGTTGAGCTCGAGGGTATGATGTCACTGTTCAAGGGGCGTATTGCCAGCGAGGTGGAGGACTATTTACAGCGCCATATAAGCTGAGGCAAGCACTTGCAGCCGGGCTGCCAGGTGTGGGAATCCGCCTGTGCTTGCCGGGGTCAGCCTGCCACCTTTTCTTCCTCTTCAGCGTCATCGGTCGGAGCCACTAGCCGACCGAATACCAGCCCCAGTTCAAACAGCAGCCACATGGGGATTGCCAGCAGGGCTTGGGAAAAGACATCCGGCGGTGTCAGCAGCATGCCAACCACAAAGCAGCCCGCAACAATAAAGGGGCGCTTTTGGGCCAAGCTCGCTGGTTTCACAATGCCCATCCAGCTCAAAATGACTACGGCAATGGGGACTTCGAAGGCAACTCCGAAGGCAAAAAACAGTGTCAGCACAAAGTCCAGATAGCTGCTGATATCGGTCATCACAGCGATACTTTCGGGGCCGACACTGGTAAAGAACCCAAAGATAATAGGGAACACCAGAAAGTAGGCGAAGGCAATACCAAGGTAGAACAGCGCTACGCTGGAGGCGAAGAGCGGCAGGACCACCCGTTTTTCACGCTCGTAGAGCCCCGGGGCGACAAAAGCCCATACCTGATAGAGAACAAAGGGCATGGCCAGCAGCAGGGACACCATCATGGTGAGCTTGAAGGGGGCAAAGAAAGGCGATGCCACATCGGTGGCGATCATCGAGCTGTTTTCCGGCAGCAGTTCCCGCAGCGGCTCGGATACGATCAAATAGATTTCGTTGCTGAAGTAAAAGAGGCAGAGAAAAATTATCAGCACGGAGGCGATGATTTTCAGAAGGCGGTCGCGCAGCTCCAGCAAGTGAGCCAGCAGCGGCAGCTCCTTGTCGCGCAGTTCCTCGTTACTCATGTCCTGCTGCCTTTGCGAGGTGTTGATGTGTCAGCTATGTCTTCAGAGCTGACAGAAGTACCGGTGTTCTCAGTGAGCGGGACCGTAACAGAGGACTCCCCGGCAGCTGGTGCCGGGGACTTGGCGTCACTTATTGCCTCGGCACCCGCCTTGTCTGATTCGGCTTTGCGCCTGCCAAGGATTTCCTCCTCCAACTGTTTTTTATGCTCTTCGAGAGAGCGCATGACCTCTTCGTTGTGCAGTTGGCGGCGGATGTCATCAAGGCCCAGCTCGCGATCCATCTCTTGATAAGCACGGTTGAGAGCACGCTTGGTGCGACCGACCCACAACCCTATGGTGCGGATGGTTTCCGGCAGCCGTTTAGGGCCAATCACCACCAGCGCAATTACCGCTGTCAGCAGCAATTCGGAAAAGCCGATGTCAAACATGGCGAACCCGCAGCTTGCGCCAGCGAGTCAGGCAGGTAGCGAGGGGAGTAGTCATGGCGTTGCTGTCACGACTGGTGCGTGTCTGTCTTGGCTTTAGTCTCGCTGGAAGCAGCGGTCTTTTCCTGGTCGAGACGGGCGCTTTCACCGTTGCTCTCGGCGTCGTCGTCCTTCTTCTCGCCATCGTTCACCGCCTGGCGAAAGCTTTTGATGGCGCCGCCAAGGTCGCCGCCAAGGCTCTTGAGGCGCTTGGTGCCAAAAATCAGCACAACAATTGCCAGAATAATAAGGAGTTGCCAGATACTGATACCACCCAAACCCATGATGTAATCCTCTTATCGTGATGTACGGCTGGCCTTCTCGTCGAGGCCAGAGATATGGAAGCGGCGCTGAAGTTCTGCCAGTACCGCGTCGGCGCTTTGACCCAGATGGGAAAGCATTACCAAACTGTGAAACCACAGGTCGGCGGTTTCGCCGATCAGAGCTGTGGTGTCGCCGCTGTCAGCGGCGTCGCGGGCGGCGAGAATGGTTTCCACCGCTTCTTCGCCCACTTTTTCAAGAATTTTGTTAAGCCCCTTTGCGTGCAGGCTGGCCACATAGGAACTGCTGGGATCGGCCTGGCGGCGCGCCTCCAGAATAGTGGTGAGCTCGCGTAGCACATCGCTCATTTGTAGATACTCCCAGGGTCCTTCAGTACCGGATCAGTGACAACCCACTCGCCGTCTTTCAGAGTGCGAAAAAAACATGACTCTCGCCCCGTATGACAGGCAATACCGCCTTGCTGTTCGATGCTCAACAAAATCACATCGTTGTCGCAGTCGAGGCGGATATCGCGAATCACCTGATAGTGGCCTGACTCTTCACCCTTGTGCCACAGCTTTTTGCGGGAGCGCGACCAGTATACAGCGCGGCCGGTGCTGGCCGTGAGGGCGAGGGCCTCGCGGTTCATCCACGCTACCATCAGGATACGACCGCTATGGGCATCCTGGGCGATGGCAGGGACAAGGCCATTGCTGTCCCAGGCGACTCGTTGAGTAAAGTCCGGAGCAGAGTCCGGTGCTGTGCGGTTGGAGTTCATGGTGTCATTATGCGCTATTTGCCGCGTTCAGCGAAGCAGCAATAGTAAGGCCCCGGCTGCGAATAACAGCAGGCTGGCAGCGGGCAGGGAGGCCACGGCATCGCTCCACTGAGGGAAGGCTGAGCCGGCACCAATGCCCATCAGCGCGCTGGCAGCGAACAGCCGGGTGCGGTTTTTGGTGGAGGCTGGGGGGGAAGTCTGCTCCTCGACAGCGCGGCGACTGCGCTGGCGGCTCAGCTCCAGGGTCTGGTAAACCAGGTGCGGCAGTTCCGGCAGCTGCTCCAGCCACTCGGGACCGTGGCGCTTGAGACGCGCCAGCAAAGTGCCTGGACGGAAGCGCTGTTTTAGCCAGTTTTCCATGAAAGGGTGTGCTGTAGTCCACAGGTCCAGATCAGGGTACAGCTGGCGACCCAGACCCTCGACATTGAGCAGAGTCTTTTGCAGCAGCACCAGGGAGGGCTGCACCTCCATGTCGAAGCGCTGGGCAGTACGAAATAGCTGCACCAGTGTCAGACCGAACGAAATATCCTTGAGGGGACGCTCGAAGATTGGTTCGCATACGGTGCGAATAGCGGCTTCAAAATCGTTGAGTGGAGTATCTTCCGGCACCCAGCCCGAGAGGATATGGAGCTCTGCAACCTGACGGTAGTCGCGCCGGAAGATCGCCACCAGATTGCGGGCCAGATAATAGCGGTCCGCGTCGCTGAGGGAACCGACGATGGCGCAGTCCACCGCCAGATAGCGGGGGCGGGCCGGGTCGCTGGCATCGACGAAAATATTGCCGGGGTGCATGTCGGCGTGGAAGAAGTTGTGCTCGAACACCTGGGTGAAGAAAATCTCTACACCGCGCTCCGCCAGTACTTTCATATCGGTATTGCGGGAGGACAAGTAGGCCAGGTCGGTGACGGGGGCAGCGTGAATACGCTCGCTGACCATGACTTTTTCGTTGGTCAGAGGCCAGTGCACCTCCGGAACATAGAGCATCGGTGAATTAAGAAAGTTGCGGCGCAGCAGGGAAGCGTTGGCGGCTTCGCGCTGCAGGTTGAGCTCGTCAAAGATGGTGTGCTTGTAATCTTCGACCACTTCGATCGGGCGCAGACGCTTGCCATGGGGTGTGTTGCGCTCTACCCAGCGGGCGAGGCAGAGCATAAGCTCAATGTCCTCGCGGATAACTCTCTCGATGCCGGGGCGAATAGCCTTGACTACGACCTCGCGGCCATCGGCGAGTTGCGCGGTATGCACCTGGGCTACAGAGGCAGAGGCCAGCGGCTCACTGTCAAAGCGCTGGAACAGATCGCTGACTTTGCCGTCGAGGGCCGCTTCGACGATGGCGACAAACTGTTCGGAAGGAAAGGGTGGCACGCGGTCTTGCAAGTGACTCAGTTCGGCGCAGATATCTGCAGGTACCAGGTCTGGGCGCGTGGAGAGCAGTTGACCAAACTTGATAAAGATAGGGCCAAGAGCTTCCAGGGCGAGTCGCAGCCGCTCGCCGCGCGGCGCTTTGGGAGTTGGCAGCCAGCGTGTCGCTCGGGCCAGCACTCGCGCTGCCAGGGGTAGGCGCTGAGCGTGATTGCTGGCGCTTTCGGCAAGCAGGGTGTCGAGCCGATAGCGGGCGGCGACCCGGGCGATGGTCAACAGACGGGTGACTTTGGCCATCAGGAGGCCCGTTCAGCGAGGCGTTGCTGCAGGCGAGCGGTGCGCGCCATCAGACGATCGCTGTCTTCAGCGAGACGAGCGACCTGATCTGCCCAGGGCGCCATCTCGGCGCGACTCAGTAGTACACGGGCTTCCTCGCGCAGATATTCACCTCCGCCGGACAGGGCGCGGGACGTTGCCTGACGCTGCCAGCGCAACGCCGCGCGCGTCGCTTCGGCGATCAGGTGGGCAGGGATATCACCCAGCAGGTTGGCCAGGGCTGCTTCCCAGTCGATGTCCAGCCTGCCCAAGACGGTTCGCATGTCTTGTAGCAGGCTCTGGCTGCCTGCCATTTCTACACCCGAGCCTGCCAGGGTGACGCCGCCCTGATTGTCCACGGCCAAGCGCGCCAGAGCGACACCGCTGCCCCGCAGTCGCGTTTCGGCCCCTTCCGGCAGACCGGCGGTAAGTACCAGGGTGCCGCTGTCATCAAAACTGATGCCGAGATCCATAGCCGGAAAGGTGCACTGGACCGCGAGGGTGCGCCCTGCCAGCTGCGCCAGGTCAGCGCGACTGGCGGGATCGAAGTCCAGGGCATGGTTGACCGCGGCTGCTGCGCCATTGAGGGCCAGAGTGCTGATCAAGGCTTGATGCCCTTGTGCAGGGCGACAATGCCGCCGGTGAGATTGTGGTATTCACAGCGGGTGAAGCCGGCGGTCGCCATCATCTCCTTGAGGGTGCCCTGGTCCGGGTGCATCCGGATGGATTCGGCCAGGTAGCGGTAGCTCTCGGCATCGTTGGCGACCAGCTTGCCCATGGTCGGCAGAATGCGAAACGAGTAGAAGTCGTAGAGCTTTTCCAGCGGCTCTGCCACGGGCTTGGAAAACTCCAGTATCAGGAGTCGCCCGCCAGGCTTAAGTACCCGCAGCATGGAGGCCAGGGCGAGGTCCTTGTCGGTGACGTTGCGCAAGCCGAAGGCAATGGTGATGCAGTCGAAGGTGTTGTCAGGGAACGGCAGATACTGGGCATCCGCTTGGGCGAAGACGACGTTGCCGGCAATGCCGTGGTCGATCAGCTTGTCGCGCCCCACGTTGAGCATCGAGTCGTTGATGTCGGCCAGTACCACGAGGCCGTCGCGGCCCACCAGGCGGGAGAACTTGGCCGTTAAATCGCCGGTGCCGCCGGCGATATCCAGCACCCGCTGGCCGGCGCGAACACCGGACATCTGGATGGTGAAGTGTTTCCACAGGCGGTGGATACCACCGGACATCAGGTCGTTCATCAGGTCGTATTTGGCGGCCACGGAGTGAAAAACGCGGGACACATGGCTAGCCTTTTCCGCTACTGGCACCTGTTTGTAACCAAAGTGAGTGTACTTGTCCTCGTTCATCGACCGACCTCCTGAAGAGGACGGAATTGTACACTGAGGGAGGGGTTGTGTCCCTCCGTGTTGCTCTGGTGCTCGGTGGGGCTTCTTGTGATGGATCTGTTGGGTTGTTGTGTGGTTGTGGTGCTTCGTCGTTCGACCTCGGGCTGGGGTAAGGCTTTCGAGACACGGTACCCCTAGGGGCGGGACCGGTGTGCAAGGCGCATACTACACCCTACCTCCCACAACGATGCTCTCCTGCATAGTGCGATTGCCCAGCAGGAGACCTGTCAGATATCTCCCATATAACGTTCGCGCTTTTTCGCTTTGATTTTCTCCAGATCCACCAGAATCAGGCCGTCCACACAGTCGCCAAAGGCCGGGTCCACATTGAAGCCCGCGAAGCGCACACCTTCCTGTGCGAAAGTCTCCGAGTATTGCTTGTAGAGTGTTGGCACCGTCAGGTTCATATGGCTAAACAGATTCTTGAGCAGAGCGAATTCCGTGCGGTAATCCTGGCCGGGGAACAGGGCGGCAAGCTCGGCACGGCGCTGCGGTGAAAGGGTGTAGGGCAACACCGGGGTCGCCAGCCCGTCCGGATCGGGAAAGTGTACGCTGTAAAAATACACCAGCTTGTCCAGCGCCTGGCGTGGGTAGCTGTTGCTGATGGATACGGGACCGAACAGGTAGCGATATTCGGGATGTTTGCGCAGAAAAGCACCGATACCGAACCACAAGTAGTCGAGGCTGCGTTTGCCCCAGTAGCGCGGCTGCACAAAGCTGCGCCCGAGCTCCAGCCCCCGGCCCAGGTAAGGGTCACTGGCAGGGTTGAGATTGAACAGGGTGGCGGAATAAAGTGAGTCGCGACTATGTTGCGAGAGGGTGTTGCGAGCATCGCAGAAGCGGTAGGCGCCAGCGATTTCCAGGTCGCGGTCATCCCACAAAATAAGCTGAAAATAATGCTGGTCGTAACGATCGGTATCGCGGCGCTGGCCGGTTCCTTCGCCGACAGCGCGGAAGGACATCTCCCTCAAGCGACCGATCTCGCGCATGATCGAAGAGTCGGGTTGGTAGCGGTACAGATAGATCTGCTTGCCATCGCTGGTCTCGCCGAGCAGTTCGCAGCGCCGTACTTCGTCGCGCAGGGTGGCGCGGTTTTCCGGGTGGGCGATCGCCGCTTCAGTGGCGAAGACCCCGTCCTTGTCCTGGCCGAGGCGATACACATGGCGGCGGAACAGCTGGGCTTTTTCCCTCGGTG
>Ga0265293_10008189_pt1 | contig 15624 bp, 13 predicted proteins | sample Munlanlewell138R_FD_192505 | JGI IMG/M metagenome (GOLD analysis project Ga0265293, IMG submission 192505) | Leachate microbial communities from a municipal landfill in Southern Ontario, Canada - Leachate well 138R | ecosystem: Engineered > Solid waste > Landfill > Unclassified | place: Canada...
CCCGTAGGCGAGCAACAGGCTCGCAGGCACCACCAACACGGCTGCGGGATCCCCCGGTTTGATCGTCAAGCTGTCGACCAGGTCTTTCAAGAGCACGGGCACGCCCACGTTCGCGACCTTGGCGCCAATCACGAACAGCAAGGCTGCGGCGACACGCCACTTGTACTGCCACAGATAAGGAAGCAGCCGCGCCAGGGTACGCCAGTCGGATCTGGGAGCGATGGTGGCTGCGGGAGTAGGTGCGTTCATGGAGGAAAATCGTTCGCTGCCGCCGCGCATGTTGGAGAATCGCCTTTCGTATTGCTTTTTCAGATGGTGCCCATGTCCCACATCACAAGTTCACTTACCTCGCATCTGCGCCCGCCCAACACGGAACCCGTGCAGGGAGAGGCGGTGGAACTGCCGAGCGACCACACCCTGGTGTTGAAGGTTATCCCGCTTCCGGGTGATGCCAATGCCAACGGTGATATTTTCGGTGGCTGGGTCATGGCGCAGGTAGATCTGGCAGGCGCGGTGCTGCCTGCGCGCTACGCCCAGGGCCGCATGGCCACGGTGGCAGTCAACCAGTTCGTCTTCAAGCAGCCGGTAAGGGTGGGAGACATTCTTTCTTTCCTGGCACGAATGGAGCGCATCGGACATACGTCGATGACCGTGAACGTGGGCGTGTACGCAGAGCGCCTGAATGACCAGGGACGCCACATCAAGGTGACGGAGGCGCAGTTGACCTACGTGGCCATTGACGATGAAGGCCGCCCGCGGCCAGTGCCGATCACGCAAATTTAGGGCTGGCCAGGCGAAACGTCGAGGACCTGTTCAGCCATCCATAGGCTGGGCCGGCGTATCCAGGATCAACTGGTAGAACGCCACATCCAGCCACCGACCGAACTTGAAGCCGGCCTGTTGCACGGTGCCTGCATGGGTAAACCCCAGCTTCTCGTGCAAGGCGATGCTGCCAGCATTGGATGCGTCGATGACACCCACCATCACGTGCAGTTGCTGGGCTCGCGCGGCCTCTATGAGCCGCTGCATGAGCCATGGTCCCAAGCCTCGGCCGCGATGATTCTTGTGGGTGTAGACCGAATGCTCCACCGTGTATTTGTAGGCCGGCCAGGCACGAAAGCTGCCGTAGCTTGCAAAGCCGAGAAGCGTGCCCGCCTCATCCACGGCGCCGATCACCGGAAAGTTGCCTGCTGCCTTGGCCTGGAACCAACCCGCCATGCTCTGAAGCGTGCGTGGCTCGTAGTCGTACATCGCGGTGGAGTTGGCGATCGCCTCGTTGAAAATCTCAAGGATGGCTTGAGCGTGCTCGTCGTGCGTGCAGGTGATCAGATGCATGGGCTCACCTCAAACTTGGACATTTCAAGATTACACGCGACGTGGCGGCTACAAAAAAAGAGCACGCCCCATCGCTTGAGGCCCTTAAAGCTTGCTGAAGTCCGGATGCCTTTTTTCCATGAAGGCGGTCATGGCCTCGCGCGCGGCAGGTTCACCCAGCATGCGGCTGAAACTGGCGGCTTCTTCGCCGATGCGCTTGAGAACGACCTCCTGCTGACCGCATTTCATCAGGTATTTGGTTTCCACGAGGCTCGCGAGCGGCTTGGCCGCGAGTTTGCGCGCCTGCCCCTGAGCCACGCTGTTGGCCTCGGAAGGCGGCACGATGCGGTTGACCAGGCCCACTTCCAACGCGGCCTCGGCAAAGAAGGGCTCACCCATCAGCAAAGCCTCTGCTGCCCGGTGATAGCCGAACATGCGCGGCACGAGCAGGCTGGAGGCCGCCTCAGGGCACAGGCCCAGGTTGACGAAAGGCATGGAAAACGCAGCGTTGTCGCCAGCGTAGACCAGGTCGCAATGCAAAAGCATGGTGGTGCCGATGCCTACCGCCGGCCCGCACACGGCGGCCAGCAACGGCTTGGGAAAGGTGGCAATGCCGCGCAGAAACCGGAATACCGGCGAATCCAGGCCCTGAGGTTTGTTCTGCAGAAAATCCTCAATGTCATTGCCTGCGGAAAACACGGTTTCGTGACCCTGAATGACCACCACGCGGGTTTCCGCGTCACCAGAGGCTTTCTCGATGGCGTCAGCGAGCGCATCGTACATGGCCACGTTGATGGAGTTCTTGCGCTCCAGGCGATTGAAGGTCAGCGTTAGAACGCCGGCATCGAAGTGGGAAAGAATTTCAGTCATGAAGTTGGGGCTCACTCTTTGTAATAGACGATCTGGTGCGTGGTGGCCAGCAGGTGCCCGGCCTCGCTCCACAACTGCGCGCTTTGATCAAAAAAGCCATTGAAGAACGATTGTGAGCGCGCCTGGCCGAACAGATGGCCTTCTCCTACGGCGGCCAACTCGTCCGCGCCCGCATGGTAGTACACCGTCATCGACACAGTGCCAATGGGCGTCATGCGTGCGCGGCGCCGCCAGATGCGCGGAAAGAATGCATCAGCCAGGGCGGTAAGACTGGCGTAGTCGAGCTGGCGGGGCGGATTGTCGCGCAGCCACAATTGCGTGAGGCTGTCTGCCTCTACGCCATCCCAGTGCAGCGGCAATGCGCCAGCGACAAGGCGCATGTCGTAGCGCCCGACCCAGCGAACTTTGTCGGTGAACGGGGCGCTGGCGATGTCCGTGGGAGAAGCGGCAACGGGCATGGGCGCATCTACAGCGCTCCAGGTGGCGCGTCGCACCGCAGTGACGGCAGTGCCCGTGAGCATGACCGCGTCCACGCCGTCGGAGCCTGTTTGCCATAAGGTCAAGGTCCAGTGCTGCGTAGAGCGGTTCGTGCGGACTGGGCATGCCTCGACGCGGAAAGGCCCGTCGGCCAAGCCCGCTGCGAAGTTCACCGTAAAGGAAACCGGCTCTCCAAGGCGCTGCGGATGTTGCAGTATGGCCTGCAGCGCCTGAGCTGCCGTGATCCCGCCGAAGGGGCCCACCATGTTGCCGTAGTCAGGATGAGTGTGGCCGTCGAATTGCCAAGGTGTGTTGGCCGCTGGCGCATCCGCGGTGTTGGCTCGCGGCGCCAGGGCAACGGCTTCGTCGAAGGGGTGCGGAGCGGAAGAGGACGGGCGTTTCATGGTGGGATGGCTGAATGCGGGAGATTAGACCGCAATATTTGCACTATGGAATGGGCTCGTTGAAGCTGCGTGCTCAAGAGGCACTGCGTGTCACACCCGGCAGTGTACGGAAATTGCGGCCAGTAACGCCGATAGCGTACTGCAAGCGCCGAGAAAGCCCATAGGAGCCTGTCGGACTTGGAAGTCGCCGGCTGCAAGTGGGCCGCAGCGGTCCATTTTTCACAGTCTTCTTGACCCATAGCCTGGCTATGGGCCTGCGAATCGCAGCAAAAACTGTCCTCGCTGGGGCCCACTTTCGCTTTCGGCGCTCCAAGCCCGACAGGCTCCTAGCGGTCGCCATTCAGGCGTCACCGGCCAGAGCATCCGTTACAGCGCCAACACTTCAGACACGCTCAAAAATCCCCGCGGCGCCCTGCCCCATCCCTACGCACATGGTCACCATGCCGTATTTCTTGTTGTGCCGGCGCAGTGCGTGCACTACGGTGGCGGAGCGAATAGCCCCCGTGGCGCCCAGGGGGTGACCAAGCGCGATGGCGCCCCCCATGGGATTGACCCTGGATTTGTCCAAGCCGAGCGTGTCGATGACCGCGAGCGACTGCGCTGCAAAGGCTTCGTTCAGCTCAATCCAGTCCATATCGTCTTGCTTCAGGCCAGCGTGGCGCAGAGCGGCAGGTATGGCTTCAATGGGGCCGATGCCCATGATCTGCGGCGGCACGCCTTTGGCGGCGAAGCTGACAAAACGCGCCAGCGGCGTAAGGCCGAACCGCTTGACCGCCGCTTCGCTGGCGAGGATCAATGCACCAGCGCCGTCGCTGGTTTGCGAGCTGTTGCCCGCCGTCACCGAACCGCGCGCGGCAAACACTGCTCGCAACCGTGCCAGACCCTCAGGGCTGGTGTCCGGGCGCGGACCTTCGTCGATGTTCACGGTATGGGTGGACTGCGCCACCTCAGCGGTCTTGAGGTTCACCTTGCGCTCAGTGACTTCGACTGGCAGGATTTCGTCGGCGAATTCACCCGCCTTGATCGCTGCCAGCGCCTTCATGTGAGACTCGTAGGCGAATTCATCTTGCCGCTCGCGCGAGACCTTCCATTGCTGCGCGACTTTCTCTGCTGTCAGGCCCATGCCGTAGGCGATACCGTAGTCGTCGACATTGGCCGTGTCCGCGAAGATGGATGGCGACAGCGACGGTGAGTTGCCCATCATGGGCACCATGCTCATGCTCTCCACTCCGGCGGCAATCATGACATCGGCCTCGCCGACGCGAATGCGATCTGCGGCCATTTGCACAGCGGATAAGCCCGAGGCACAAAAGCGGTTCACGGTAATTCCGCCCACGCTTTTGGGCAGACCGGCCAGCACTGCACCGACCCGCGCAACGTTCAAGCCCTGCTGGGCTTCAGGAATGGCGCAGCCGCAAATGATGTCCTCAATGGCGGCCGGATCCAGGCCGGGCGCCTGCGCCACGGCGGCGCGCAAGGTAGTGGCCAGAAGGTCGTCGGGGCGAGTGGTCTTGAAGTATCCCTTGTGTGAGCGGCCAATGGGGGTGCGTGTGGCAGCGACTATGTACGCGTCTTGTACTTGCTTGGTCATGATGAGGCTCCTGGGTATATGTGAGCGCTACAGCTCTGAAAGTTTCTTTGGTATTCACTCCCTCTCCCTCCGGAAGAGCACCTGTCAGTTACGCACCGGCTTGCCTGTCGCCAGCATGCCCATGATCCGTTCGTGCGTCTTCGGATGGCCAAGCAAAGAGGTAAATGCCTGGCGCTCAAGTGTCATCAGGTATTCCTCGGTCACCATCGTGCCTGGGTCTACGTCGCCGCCGGTCATCACATGGGCTATCAGGCTGGAGACATGGAAGTCGTGCTGGCTGATGAAACCGCCGTCGCGCATGTTCACCAGTTGCCCCTGGATGGTCGCCTTGCCGTCGCGGCCGGCGACTGCGAAGGGGCGCCGTTGCGGCGGGCGGTAGCCTGCCCGGTGCATGGCTTTGGCTTCGTGGATGGCCACATACAGAAGCTCGTCCTTGTTGGGAACCACCACATCACTCCAGAGCAGATAGCCCAGCTTGCGCGACTCCAGTGCGCTGGTTCCGACCTTGGCCATGGCCGCCGCAGTGAAGCCTTCGGTGAGGAAGGGCAGCAAATCCTTGCCGGTGCTGGCCTGCGAGTTTTCATAGGCCCGACGTGCGAGGTAGGCGAGGCCGCCGGCGCCGGGCACCAGGCCCACGCCGACTTCCACCAGTCCGATGTAGCTCTCCATGATGGCCACGCGGCGTGCAGAGTGGACAGCCAGTTCGCAGCCGCCGCCGAGGGCCATGCCGCGAATGGCGGAGACCACGGGCACGCTGGCGTAGCGCAGGCGCAGCATGAGATCCTGGAGTTCTTTTTCCATCGAGTCGACCAAGCCGGCGCCACCGGCCACGTAGCCAGGGAGCATGGCTTGCAGGTCCGCCCCGACTGAGAACGGATCGTCGCCAGGCCAGATCACCAGGCCCTGGTATTCGTTTTCTGCCAGCTCAATGGCCTGCATCAGGCCTTCACCAGCTTCGGGGCTGATGGCGCGCATCTTCGTCTTGAGCGTGGCAATGACGATTTCGTCATCCAGCGTCCAGACGCGTATGGCACCTGTCTCGAGCAAGGTCTTGCCTGCGGTGGCCGGACGCGGGCCGCCCTCGCCCAGCAGCAGCTCAGGGAACAATTGCCGTTCGTACACAGGCAACTGGCGGCGCGGCTCGAAACGCCCGGCCGAGGGGTTCCAGGAGCCTTGTTCGGTGTGGACGCCACCGGCGTCCGCCACTGGGCCTTTGAAGACCCACTCAGGCAGCGGCGCCTTAGATAGGGCCTGGCCAGCGTCGATGTCTTCCTGAATCATCTGAGCCACTTCCAGCCAGCCAGCTTCTTGCCATAGCTCGAAGGGCCCCTGCTTCATGGCAAAGCCCCAGCGCATGGCCTGGTCGACGTCACGCGCGGTTTCGGCAATGTCTTGCAGATGAACCGCTGCATAGTGAAAGGCGTTGCGCAGAACGGCCCATAGGAACTTGCCCTGCGGGCCTTCGGCGTTGCGCAGCAGTTTCAGGCGTTCGCCAGCGGGCTTCTTGGGCATGCGGCCATACACTTCGTCGGCTTTCTGACCGGCGGGCACGTACTCGCCACTTCCGAGGTCAAAGCGCAGGATGTCGCGGCCTACCTTCTTGTAGAACCCTGCCCGGGTCTTCTGGCCCAGGTTTTTCATCTCGAGCAGCTTCGCGAGCACGGCTGGCGTACCGTAGCTGTCGTAGAAAGGGTCGGTCTCGGGGCTGAGATTGTCCTGAAGGGTCTTGATGACATGGCCTACGGTGTCAAGCCCGACCACATCGACGGTGCGGAAGGTGCCGCTAGGCGCACGGCCCAGGCGCTTGCCAGTCAGGTCGTCGACGACATCGAATGTCAGGCCGAACCTGTCCACCTCTTTCATCGTCGCCAGCATGCCGGCGGTACCGATGCGGTTGGCAATGAAGTTGGGCGTGTCTTTGGCGCGCACCACACCCTTGCCCAGCGCGCTCGTGACAAAGGCTTCCAGGTCATCCACCACACGCGGCTCAGTCGCTGGCGTGGCAATGAGCTCCACCAGATACATGTAGCGCGGTGGGTTGAAGAAGTGGATCCCGCAAAAGCGCGGCCGCAAAGCCTCAGGAAGCGCCTCGCTCAGCTTGGTGATCGACAGGCCCGAGGTGTTGCTGGCCAGGATGGCATGCTTGGCCACGAAGGGGGCGATCTTGTGATAGAGGTCGCTCTTCCAGTCCATGCGCTCGGCAATGGCCTCGATGATGAGGTCGCAGCCCTTGAGCTTCTTGAGATCATCCTCGTAGTTGGCGGCTTCGATCAGGTCGGCGTCTTCGGCCACGCCCAGTGGCGAAGGCTTTAGTTTCTTCAGGTTTTGAATGGCCTTCTGAACGATGCCGTTCTTGGGCACCGCCTTGCCATCTTCGCCAGGCTTGGCGGGCAGGTCAAACAAGATGACTGGCACCTTGACGTTCACCAGGTGCGCCGCGATTTGAGCGCCCATGACGCCAGCGCCAAGCACGGCGACTTTCTTCACGTTGAAACGGGACATTTTTCAGGGTTCCTTATGCTCTGGCCTTCACTGGACCCTGACCCAGGTCTGTGTGCGCCCGAAGGGGCCGATGGAGCCGCGCACCTCAAGTTTGCGGCCCTCTTCGATGGGGGTCAGGCGCAAGGCGTAATCGCTGCCTTTCTCGGGGTCGAGAATGCGGCCGCCCTCCCAGACGTCCTTGCCGTCTGCCTTCTTGGCCCCACGGATGATCTCGAGGCCGGCCATAGGTTGGTCTTTGCGGTCGTCGCTGCATTTGTCGCAGATGGCATTGGGGTCGGCGCCTTTGCGCAGCAACTGCACGATTCGGCCGGTGAGAACGCCGTCGGCTTCGGTGATCACGATTCTGGCCTTGGCCTCCCCGGAGGAATCGTCAACACTTTGCCAGGCGCCCAACGGCGTCATCTGCGCGCAAGCAGCGCCTGCCGTGAAGGCCACCACGGCTGCCGCGAGTTTGAAGTGCAGCGTGCTCATGCCAGCGCTTCCTCAGTGTCCAGCAGGTTGGCCACGCCCGAACGTGCGGTGCGCATCAGGCTGGCTGTTTCAGGGAACAGGCGGGCAAAGTAAAAGCGTGCTGTCTGTACCTTGGCTTTGTAGAAAGGATCGGCATCGCCTTCTGCCTGCTTCTTGAGGGCCACGCTAGCCATGCGGGCAAAGAAGTAGCCGAAGACCAGGTGGCCCGCCACGCGGAGATAGTCCACGCTGGCGCCGCCCACCTCGTCAGGGTTGGTAAAACCCTTGAAGCCGATTTCGGTGGTGAACTTGGTCATCTGGTCGGCCAGGTAGGCCAGCGGATTGATGAACTCGCTCATCTTCTCGTTCACGCCCTCTTCTTCGATGAGCGCTGCCACGAGCTTGCCGAACTTCTTGAGTGTGGCACCCTGGTTGCCCAGAATCTTGCGGCCCAGCAGGTCCAGCGACTGCACGGTATTGGTGCCTTCGTAGATCATGTTGATGCGGGCATCGCGCACGTATTGTTCCACGCCGGTTTCATGGATATAGCCATGCCCGCCGAACACCTGCATGGCGTGGTTGGTGGCGGCGAAGCCGTTGTCGGTCAGGAAGGCCTTGACGATGGGGGTGAGCAGCGCCACCAGTTCGTCGCTTTCCTTGCGGACCTTCTCGTCGGGATGGTAGAGCGCCTTGTCGAGGATCATGGCGCAGTAGATGGACATGGCCCGGCCGCCTTCGGCGTAGGCTTTGGCGGTCAGCAGCATCTTGCGCACATCAGGGTGCACGATGATCGGGTCTGCGGGCTGGTCTTTCGCCTTGGCGCCAGAGAGGCTGCGCATCTGCAGGCGCTCCTTGGCGTAAGCCAGGGCGTTCTGATAAGCCACCTCCGTCAGGCCCAATGACTGGTTGCCAACGCCCAGGCGGGCCGCGTTCATCATGACGAACATGGCCTGCAGCCCCTTGTTGGGCTCGCCCACCAGGGTGCCAATGGCGCCGTCAAGGCTCAGTTGCGCCGTCGCGTTGCCGTGAATGCCCATCTTGTGCTCCAGCCCCGTGCAGAACACGGGGTTGCGCTCGCCCAGGCTGCCGTCGGCATTCACGTGGTATTTGGGCACCAGAAACAGGCTGATGCCCTTGCTGCCCTTGGGCGCGTCAGGCAAGCGGGCCAGCACCAAATGAATGATGTTGGGCGTCATGTCATGTTCGCCGGCGCTGATGAAGATCTTGTTGCCGGTGATCTTGTAAGTGCCATCGCCCACAGGTTCGGCTTTGGTGCGCAGCAGGCCGAGATCGGTGCCGCAGTGAGGCTCTGTCAGGCACATGGTGCCCGTCCATTCGCCGCTGGTCAGTTTGGGCAGGAAGTTTTTCTTCTGCTCTTCGGTGCCGTGCGCGTGCAGGGCTTCGTAAGCGCCATGCGATAGGCCGGGGTACATGGTCCAGGCCTGGTTGGCCGAGTTCATCATCTCGTAGACGCACTGGTTGGCCACGAAGGGCAGGCCCTGGCCGCCGTATTCAGGCTCGCAAGCCAGCGCTGCCCAGCCACCTTCAACATATTGGGCATAGGCCTCCTTGAAGCCCGTGGGCGTCTTGACCTCATGGGTGGTTTTGTCGAGTACGCAGCCTTCGCTGTCGCCGCTCAGGTTCAGCGGCTGAATGACCTCGGCAGCGAACTTTCCGCCTTCTTCCAGGACGGCGTTCAGGGTGTCGGCATCAATCTCGGCGTGGCGGGGAATCTGCTTGAGTTCTTCAACCACATTGAGCACTTCGTGCATCACGAATTGCATGTCGCGCAGTGGAGGGGTGTAGGTAGGCATGTCGGATGGCTCCTTGGAAAACCAGTGTTTGAAGAAAATCAGTTGGACGGCTTATAACGCGAAAGTACGCTCTCAAAACCACGCATGGTGCGCTCGACCGCGCCGGGCAGTTGCAAGAAGCGCGCTTCGTAGTGCAAGGCGAGGATGAGCGCGTGAATCTCGAAAGTGATCTGACGTTCGTCAACGTCTGGCGCCAGGTGGCCTTCGTCGCGTGCTTGCCGGGCAGCGCGCGCCATAGCGTCCAGCCATGAGCCGACGGAGTGGGCCAGGGCATCGTGCACGGGGCCGGGTCTGTCGTCGAACTCGACCGCGCCGCTGACAAAAATGCAACCGGAGTCGAGCTCGGCGCCAGTGTGGCGCATCCAGTTGTGGAACATCGCGCGCAGTCGCGGCAGGCCCTTGGGCTCGCTCAGGGCGCGGCTGAAAACCTCGCGCTCGAAGCGGAGGTGATATTCATTGACGACCGAAATCTGGAGCTCTTCGCGCGAGCCAAAATGCGCGAACACGCCGGACTTGCTCATACCCATGACGTCAGCCAGCGCGCCAATGGAAAGGCCTTCGAGCCCCACCTGGGCCGCCATGCGCAAGGCGGCGTCGACGATGGCTGCCTTGGTTTGCTGGCCTTTGCCTTTAGGAAGAGTGCGGGGAACCAGAGTGCTTGTGGCACCTGCTTCAGCTTGCGCGGGACGAATGGCTTCTGACATGAATGAAAATAAAACGACCGTTCGTTCTATTTTGCATCAATGCGAAAGGCGCGCCAAGATCACTCCGGCAATTTGATTTAAGTGTTTTCCCTTAAATCCAAAGTATTTAAATGCGCTTGCTTGAAGGGTGCATCAAGAGGCACCGCTTGCGAGGGTTTGGCGCCTGCGCGCGCCTTCACCCTACGCCGGGCGCCCCCAACCCTCTTCCGAGGGGAGAGGGGCAAAACCAGACTTTTACGACCCCCTCTGAATGCCCACTACGAGGTGTTTGGCGCGGGCTATGTATGCCCATCGCCAGGGGTTTATTGGGGCTGAATGTTCGCGACGCGGGCGAGTTCCTTCCACTTGGCAATTTCGTCCACCACGAAGGTCTTGAGCTGTTCTGGAGTCTGAACCATGGGTTGCATGCCTGTGGCGGTCAGTTTTTCCAGCATCTCTGGTTTCGCGAGGGCGCCTGTGATGGCCGCGTTAAGCTTGGCCACAATCTCAGGCGGGAGCTTGGCCGGACCGAACACCGCCAGCCAGGCAGTGATGTCGAAGCCTGGGTACGTTTCGCCCAGGGCTGGCCATTGCGGGGCCAGTGCAGCGGGCTTGGACGAGGTCACGCCCAGCGCGCGCATCTTGCCGCCTTTTTCTTGCGACAAAGCGTTGGCCATGTCAACGAACGTGAAGTCCACGATGCCACCGATCGTGTCAGTCACCGCCAGAGGGATGCCTTTGTAAGGCACGGGCAGCACGTCCACATTCGCAAGCTTGTTCAGCAGCCCGATACCCGCCTGCGAGCTGGCCGAGCCGTATCCTGCAGACACCTTGCCCGGTCTTTCTTTCAGGTAAGCGACAAGTTCCTGCACGTTTTTCGCGGGGTGGTCGCTGCGCACCATCAGCACCAACACCGAGTCGCCCACCCCTCCGATAGGGCTCAGGTCTTTGGTCGGGTCGTAGGGCATGTTCTTGACCAGAGCCACGTTCGAGGCTGCGGGTGAATTCGATGCGAACAGAAGCGTGTAGCCGTCGGGCGCGGCGCGTACCACGTCCATCGCGCCGATGGCGCCATTGGCGCCCGCCTTGTTGTCGACCACGATCGACTGGCCAAGCGTTTCCTGCAATTGCTGCGCCAACACTCGCGCGCCGATGTCCGTGCCCGAACCGGGCGGGAAAGGCACGACCAGCCGCACTGGTTTGTTAGGGTAGGTGCTTTGCGCCTGGGCGGTCAAAGCGGGGGCAAAGCCGGCAGCAATCGCCAGGGCGAGGCCAAGGCCGCGTAGAAATTGTCGTCTCATAATATCGTCTCCTTGAATGGTAATCAGGGCTTTTCAGTGATCCAAGCGGCGGGCACTTTTACCGTCATCTCCAGTGCACGCTGGCCATAGGCTTTTCCGAGTGCATCGATTCGGCGCGAGGCCATGCCTCCCCCGCCCAGCGCGCCTTGCATGAGAAAGTTGAAGGCATTCATGCCCGGCGCCTCAAAGCGCCGCACCGGCCCCTCAACGCTGCCGGCAAAATGCGCCGCCATGCGCTCTTCGGTCAATTCACGCTTCAAATGTTCGTAGAAGCGCGGTTCGCGGCAGAAAATCGCCACGTTGGAAAAATCTCCCTTGTCGCCTGAACGCGCATGCGCCACAGCCAGCAGGGGCACCTCTACCATGGCTGCGGCATCTTCGCCGCCGCTGGCTGGCAGCGCATCAGGGGCGGCGGCAGGGTTCCAGGGCTCGCCGGCAGGCACGGGCGCCTCAAAGGCGGGTTCATCTGCGATCAGCACGCTGGGTGCCGGCAATCGCGACTTGTCCACAAGGAAGGTATAGAGCCGCACTACCGGAGAAGGTTTCGGCCGCCCGCCGATAAAGGCCGCCGTGCCCGCCGCAAAGCTGATGCCTGCCGAGCCCACCTCACGCGCCAGCACATCCAGCGCCTTGGCGTCCTGGTGCTCTACCACCATGCGCAAGACGACCTCGCGGCTGTCGCGCGCCCGTGATTGAGCGCCGTAGCTGGCTTCAGCACCCAGCACTTCCACGTGCGTGGCGGTGAAATCAGGCAGCGAGCGCGCCTGCAAAATGCCACGGGCGCGGATGAGCAGCGCCTCAGCGGTACGCTCGGCCTTTCGCGCCGCATCGGTGCCGATAATGCAAGCCAGCGTGGTGGAGCGAAACCCGTCTTGCCAGGTGGCCGACACCTTGTATTGCGACGTTGGCGGACGACCGCGCGCGCCGCTCACGGCTACGCGGTCAGGGCCGTCTTGCTCAAGCCTGAGCTGCGAGAAATCTGCGACCACATCAGGCAATATGTAGGCGGCAGGATCGCCAATCTCATAAAGCACCTGCTCACCCACGGTCTGCGGCGTGACCAGACCGCCTGTGCCTTCGGGCTTGGTGATGGCAAAGCGGCCATCGGCCGTGCACTCGGCGATGGGGTAGCCGATATTCTCCCAACCTGGCACCTTCTCCCAGTCGGTGAAAATCCCGCCTGTGGCTTGCGGCCCGCACTCCAGCAAGTGGCCAACAAGGCTTCCGGCAGCCAGCTGGTCGTAGTCTTGCGGCGTCCAGCCAAACTCGTGCATCAGAATGCCCAACGCCAGCGCGCTGTCGGCGCAGCGCCCGGTAATCACGATGTCGGCTCCCGCCGCCAAGGCTGCCACGATGGGCAAGGCGCCCAGATAGGCATTGGCGGTCAGCAGGCGCTCAGGCAGTGGCTCGCCGCTCATCCACTCGCGCACGCCCGCAGCGCGCAGCTTGTCTGCCATGGGCAGCAGGTCATCGCCCTCGATGGCAGCTATGCGCAGCTGCACGCCTTGCTCGGCGCAGGCGGCCTCCAGGGCCTGCTTGCATGCGCGCGGATTGACGCCCCCGCCATTGGTGACCACCTTGACTTTCTGCGCAGCCAGTGTGGACAAATGCGGCTTCAGGTAGCCGATCACATCGGGAGGAAACCCTGCTGCCGGGTCTTTCATGCGGGCACGCGCCAGCAAGGACATGGTGACTTCCGCGAGGAAGTCCATCATCAAATAATCCACGCCCGCCCCCAGCACTTGGGGTATGGCCGTCGGGCTGTCGCCCCAGGCGCCGCTGGCACCGCCGATTCGGATGGTCTTGGTCATGCTCTGTCTCCTTTGACCTTACAACGGCAGTTTCAAGTGTGGCCGGACATCCATCAAGAGGCGATGCTGCGCGCCGCTTTGCCCCGGCCATTGTCAGGAAACTGCAAGATAGTGCACAGTCTATGTAGAGATGCACCAATAGAACAAGGACAATAAAGGTATATGTGTGATTCAACTTGCTGATCAACCCAGTTCAACCGAATGCGCGTCAATCTCACCTTGCAGCAGTTGGAGGCCTTTGAAAAAGTCGCCTCCCTCGGCAGTTTCAGGGCGGCTGCCCAGGCGCTGCACGTCTCTCAACCAGCCTTGAGCCGCACCATCCGCATTGCGGAGGACGTTTTGGGCACACGCCTGTTTGACCGTGATACCCGCCGCGTAGACCTTACCCCTTCAGGCCAGGAGCTGCTGCCCATTGCCAGGCGCATCCTGCATGAGTTTGACAGCGCTTTCAGCGAACTGTCGCAGTTCTTCGATGGGCGGCGTGGGCACGTCACCGTGGCCTCCTTGCCTTCGGTCGGCGTGGCCATCTTGCCGCGCGCGGTGGCTACGCTGCGCCGGCGCCTGCCCGATGTGGGCTTCACGCTCGAAGAGGCGCCCGCCGCCCCCCTGCTGGCGTCGGTAGACCAGGGCCTTGTGGATTTCGGCATCACGGTAGAACCGCCTGAAGATGCGCCGCTGCGCTACACCCACCTGATTGACGACCCCTTCGTACTGGTGTGCCGGCGCGACGACCCGCTCGCGCGCCAGAAGGTCGCCCCCTGGACGGTCTTCACCCATCAGCCTTTTCTTCGCAGCGCCGCGCAAGGCAGCATCGGCTGGATTCTCGACGACGTGATGCAGCGCGAAAACATTGCCGTCCAGGCCGACTTCGAGTACCCAAGCGTCACCGCCGGAGGCGCCATGGTGGCTGAAGGGCTCGGCATCACGGCGCTGCCGCGACTGGCCACCGGCCTGCTCGGCTCGCACGATCTGGCCATCGTGCCGCTGCAAGACCCCATCGTGCACCGGCGCGTAGGCATTGTCAGCCGGCACGGAAGGTCGCTCTCGCCAGCGGCGGCGGCGATGGTGCGCTACTTGATTGAAGAGTTCTCGGGCGAACCCAAGGCTGCCCCGCCCTCAGGCGACGAGCCAGCGTAAGCGCCAGGGCCTTAGCGCCCTGCCAGCAAAAGCTTCAGGCTCTCGTCGCGATACTCCAGCGCCGAGCGCTTGAATCCTGAGCGCGCGAACCGCTGGAGCCGCCCCACCACAAAGGCGGTCAGCGCCGAAGCCTGGACCTGTGCATCTCGCTCGGGGGTGAGGGGGCCACCAGCCCCGCGGTCAGCGTCGTCGCCGCCATTGCCCTCGCCTTCGCTCGCATCAGGCGTCGAACGCAGGCTCTGGCGCAGCGCAGCTTCGAGTTTGTCGAACAGCAGGTTCATTCGTTGCTGCAGGCGCTGATGCTCGAACACCAGGGCGTCGCCCACCATGACACGAGTCATGCCGGGGTTTTTCTCGCCAAACTGAAGCACCATCGCCACGATGCGCGCCGCGCGCACCTGGGGGTCCGGCTCGCGCTCGCTGATCTGGTTGATGAGGCCGAAGATGCTGCTTTCAATGAAATCGATCAGCGCCTCGAACATCTGCGCCTTGCTCGCAAAATGCCGGTAGAGCGCAGCCTCGCTGACCTCCAGCCGCGCTGCGAGCGCCGCAGTCGTCACCCGCTCGGCGCCGGACTGCTCCAGCATCTCAGCCAGGATCTGCAGAATCTGTGTCCGCCGCTCGCCCGGCCTGGGGCGCTTGCGGGCAGTGGGAAGTTCGTCGGCTGCTTGCATCGAGAATCAATTTGTTTCCAATTGATTCTCGCACACCTGTTACCCATGTCCCCAGTCCATACATCTCCCGAGGGAAGAGGGGGGCCACAACAGGCCAAAACGAATCCTGAAAGACTCTACCCTGCCGCCTTGATCATCGTCCCGAAGGGCTGGTCGCCCAGCACTTCCAGCAGGAGCGCGTGCGGCACGCGGCCGTCTATGATGTGCACGGCGTTGACGCCGCTCTTGGCTGCGTCAAGCGCGCCCGCAATCTTGGGCAGCATACCGCCGCTGATGGTGCCGTCAGCCACCAGCGCGTCAATGCCAGCGGGGGTCAGCTCAGGCAGCAATTGGCCTTGCTTGTCCAGCACGCCCGGAATATTGGTGAGCATGAGCAGTTTTTCAGCCTTGAGCTCCATCGCCAGCCGCGCAGCCACGACGTCGGCGTTGATGTTGTAGCTTTCGTTGTCGGCGCCGAAGCCGATCGGGCTGACCACCGGAATGAAGGCGTCGTCCTGCAAGGCCTTGACCACGCCCGGATCGATCTGCTCAATGTCACCCACCTGGCCCACATCGTGCTCGATGTTCGGATCTTTCTGATCCAGCATTTTGAGCTT
>Ga0265293_10008191_pt1 | contig 15621 bp, 11 predicted proteins | sample Munlanlewell138R_FD_192505 | JGI IMG/M metagenome (GOLD analysis project Ga0265293, IMG submission 192505) | Leachate microbial communities from a municipal landfill in Southern Ontario, Canada - Leachate well 138R | ecosystem: Engineered > Solid waste > Landfill > Unclassified | place: Canada...
GACTGGCCAGATGAACTGACAGTCAGGGTGTCGGGCATGCTGTCGTCGACGCTGTTGTTGTTGCCGCTGAGGCGTGTGATGGCCACGTTGCGCGCGCCGTTGAGATCGGCCCCGGTGTTGGCGTTGTGCTCGGTGACGAAGAGCGCCAGGTAGCGGTAAGTGGGGTCGTTTTCGATGAGGGCCACGTTGCCCAGGCGCGTGTAGGTTTTGTTTTCGCCCAGTGGCCCCTTGATGTGAAAGGCGGGATAATTTTGGTTGTTTCGGCTGAAGGCGATGTAGCGCGGGTAGGCGTCGCCCAAATGGTACTCGGTGATGCCGGTGCCGTCGTAGAGCAACCGCTGATCGAAAGAGTGGCTGCACCAGGCTGCCTCAATGCGGGTGATGGCGCCGGTCTGCGCGTCGAGCTGCGTCGACAGGGCTTTTTGGTGGCGGGTGCCGTTGATGCTGGCGTCGGGCTTGGTGTTGATGCCGTGCACCAGGCCCACGATGCCGCCGCCCACTGCCAGGCGGGAAGTCGCCGCCACCATGGGATTGATGATCGGTTCGGCCCGGTTGTTTTGGTCGTGGCGCGCGGTGTCCAGGTCGATGTTGAACAGCACCTCGCCCTGGGGGCTGATCTTGATGACGCGGACGATGTCTTCGCGCCAGGTGTCCAGCGGCGGATAGGTGGCGTCGACGCGGCTGTCTTCGGCCACGCCCGTGGCGTAGTAGCGATTTCCCTCATCGTCGACGTCGAGGCCCATTACGCGGTCCAGCATGGGAAAGCCCGTGATGGCCTGGGTGATCTGGTAGCGCTCGCCGTTGAATTTGATGTGCAGCAGCACGGCGTTCCACTCGGTGCCGCTGTCGTAATCTTGGGCCAGCACGTGCAGTTCCGATCCATGAGCCGCTGCGATAATCTCCGGCGTCTTGCCATAGCGCGGAGCCCACTCGTCGATGGCCGTAAGGTCTTCGCGGTTGGCATCGAAGGGCCGCAGCAGGGGGGCCAGGGCAATGTCCGGGTCGCTATCATCCGCGCTGCCGGTGTCGATGACCACGGGATCGGTGTCGACAGGCGTGGTGCCCGTGTCAGGGTCGTCGGTGTCGACAGTGTCAGAATCGCTGATATCCCCGGTGTCAAAAGGCGTGTCCCCGGTGTCGAAAGGCGTACTCCCGGTGTCGAAAGGCGTACTCCCGGTGTCAAAAGGCGTACTCCCGGTGTCGAAAGGCGTACTCCCGGTGTCGGGGCCGAAGTCGTTCCCGTGGCCGCTGTTCCCTTCATCGCAACCCGCCATGGCGAGGGAGAACACGACGAAGATGGAGATACCCCATACCCATAAAATGCGTGCCTGTTTCATGAAAGTTCCTCTCTTGTTATTTGGCCCACTATAACAAAAAATCACTCTGAAGGCCTGCCGAACCAGTTAACAAGGCGACAAATAATCACTCTGAAGGCCTACTGAAGTACCCGCCGGAGCAGTTAACAAGGCGGTATATCGCCGCCGACACTGCTCTCTTTTTAATTCTCAAGATTCCTGCTTGACAAACTTGACTACTCGCTTTAATTTTCCCGAAGTCACCCACAGGGGAGGTGCCGCAACTGGCGAAACAGCGCCGCGGCGTAACCGAGATGAAACTGACCACCAAGGGCCGATACGGACTGCGTCTCATGCTGGAGTTGGCGCGCCACTACGGAGATGGACCGGTGCTGGTCGACCGCATCGCGCAAAACCAAGCCCTCTCCCCCCACTACGTCCACGTGCTCGTCACCCCGCTCAAAACCGCCGGCCTGGTGCGCTCCCTCCGCGGTCCCAACGGCGGCTACGAGCTCGCCAAGCCCCCGGCCGACATTACCGCCTTCGACATCATCCAGGCCCTGGAGGGCGACATCTCCTTGGTGCAGTGCACCGACGACCACGCCCTGTGCCAGCGCGCGGGCCACTGCGTCTCGCAATCCCTCTGGGCCAAACTCGACGCCGCCGTCGAGGAGATTCTGCAAAACCGCACCCTCGATACACTGCTGCACGAGCAACTGCAGCACGAACAGGAACATCCGTTGATGTTTCACATCTAACGAAAGCGAAACGACATGACCGGCATTTACCTCAACAACGCCCTCAGCATCGGCAACACGCCCCTGGTGCGCATCAACCGCATCACCCAGGGTGCCCACGCCACCGTGGTCGCCAAAATCGAAGGCCGCAACCCGGCCCACTCGGTCAAGTGCCGCATCGGCTCCGCCATGATCGAGGAAGCGGAATCGCGCGGCATCCTGTCGTACGGTTCGCGCGACGTCACTGTGGTGGAGCCCACCTCCGGCAACACGGGCATCGCCCTGGCCTTTGTCTGCGCGGCGCGGGGCTATCCGCTCATCCTCACCATGCCCGACACCATGTCGGTGGAGCGGCGCAAAATGCTGGCGGCCTTTGGGGCCAAGCTCGTCCTCACCGAGGGGACCAAGGGCATGAAGGGCGCCATCGCCAAGGCCGAAGAAATCGTCGCCACCAATCCCGCCGGGCACTTTATGCCGCAGCAGTTCACCAACCCGGCCAACCCCGACATCCACGCGCGCACCACCGGGCCCGAAATCTGGCGCGACACCGACGGCCAGGTCGACATCTTCATCGCCGGGGTGGGCACCGGGGGCACCGTGACCGGGGTGAGCCGCTACCTCAAACAAACGCAGCGCAAAGACATCCAAACCATCGCGGTAGAGCCCGCAGATTCACCGGTCTTGACCCAACTGCGCCGGGGCGAGGCGCTGGTGCCGGGCCCCCACAAAATCCAGGGCATCGGCGCGGGCTTCAAACCGGACAACCTCGACCTCGACCTGGTCGACGACATCTACACCGTCACCAACGAGGACGCCTTTGCCTACGCGCGACGCCTCCACGTGGAAGAGGGCATCACCGCGGGGATCTCCAGTGGCGCCACCATGGCCGCCGCCGACCGCGCCGCCCGGCTCCCACAAAACAAAGGCAAACTCATTGTCGTAACCCTGGCCGACTCGGGCGAGCGCTACTTGAGCACCGCCCTCTTCGAAGAAAGCAGATGAGGCAAAACGCCATGACACAACCCAAGTATCATTTGGAAACCATCGCCCTGCACGGCGGGCAAGTCCCCGACCCCACCACCTGCGCCCTAGCGGTGCCCATCTACCGCACGTCTTCGTTTGTCTTTAAGAGCACCGAACACGCGGCGAATCTCTTCGCCCTCAAGGAGCTGGGCAACATCTACACGCGCCTGACCAACCCCACCACCGACGTGCTCGAACAGCGCGTGGCCCAGCTCGAAGGCGGGGCTGCCTCCGTGGCCGTGGCATCGGGAACCGCCGCCATCTTCTACGCCGTCGTCACCCTGGCCAGCGCCGGGGACGAAATCGTCTCGGCGAGCAACCTCTACGGCGGCACCTACACCCAGTTCGACAGCATCTTGCCGCAGTTCGGCATCACCACGCGCTTCGCCGACGCCAACAAGCCCGAGACCTTCGAGGCCGCCATCACCGACAAGACCCGCGCCATCTTCATCGAGGCCATGGGCAACCCCGTCCTCGACGTCACCGACATCCGCGCCATCGCCGACATCGCCCACCGGCACGCCCTGCCCCTGATCGTCGACGCCACCTTTGTCACGCCCTGCCTGCTGCGCCCCATCGAACTGGGCGCCGACATCGTCGTCCACTCGCTCACCAAGTGGATCGGCGGCCACGGCACCGCCATCGGCGGCATCATCGTCGACGCCGGCACCTTCGACTGGAAAGCCGCGGGGCACCCGCTCTTCAACGAGCCCGACCCCAACTACCACGGGCTGCGCTGGGCCCACGACCTCCCCGAAGCCCTGGCCCCCATCGCCTTTGCCCTGCGCGTGCGCACCGTGCCCTTGCGAAACCTGGGCGCCGCCATTTCCCCCGACAACTCCTGGCAATTCTTACAGGGCCTCGAAACCCTGCCCCTGCGCATGGCGCGCCACAGCGAAAACGCCCTGGCGGTGGCCCAACACCTCGCGGCGCATCCCAAGGTCGACTGGGTGCGCTACCCCGGATTGCCCGGCGATCCCTCCCACGAGGTGGCCCGGCGCCAATTGTCCCACGGCTTCGGCGGCATGGTGGTCTTCGGTCCCAAGGGCGGCTACGACGCGGCGGTGACCATCATCGACAACATCAAGCTCTTCTCGCACCTCGCCAATGTGGGGGACGCCAAGAGCCTCGTCCTGCACCCGGCCAGCACCTCGCACTCGCAATTGACGCCCGAGCAGCAGTGCGCCAGCGGCCTGCGCCCGGAGCTCATCCGCCTCTCCATCGGCTTGGAGCACCCGGACGACATCATCGCCGCCCTCGACGAGGCCCTGCAGCGCATTTGACCCCGCCCAATCCCCGCGGATTATCTTAGCGGATTACCGCTGCAGTTTGACCCTGTCCAACACCAGTGATAAATGGGGGAACCATGCCACGCGACTACGACAAACCCAAAAAAACCTGGCGCGAAATCGACCAAAACAAAGATCGCTCCGCGCACCGCCAAAACGACGCCCCCACCGGCTCGCCCTTTCGGCAAGCACGCGCCCAAGCCGCCTCGCGCTCCTACAAGGCCAAGCTCGACGCCTTCTTCGACGGCGCTGCACCGCCCCCAGCCGCCATCAAGGACAAACTCGAAGCCCTATCCGACAACGACCGCGGCAAGGCGCGCAAGACCGCCATCGACCGCATCTCCGCAGCCCGCACCACCGCCGATCGCGACGCCGCCGTCGACGCCTTCATGGCCCAGTGGTCCCTGCCCGCCGACTACGAACTCCTCGCCGAATTGCTGCGCTGCGGCGACACCTCCCACGTGACAGCGGCGCTCCAAGCGCTCACCGAAATGGTCGAGGCCAACCGGGTGCCCAAAAACAAGCCCGTCTTGGAGCAGCGCTTGCGCAACATCATTTCATTAGACGAAGACCCCGAAACCGTCGCCCCGGCCAAAGAGCTGTTGGTGTCGTTGCGAAAGTTCAAGTAATATTGTCCCCAAGAACACCCCCCCACCCCACACCTGCGAAAGGACGTGAAAACATGGCGTTTGCCGGACGCGACCTCACCGATATTCACTGTTTTACCGCCGACGAACTGCGCTACGTGCTGGCGAAATCACAGGAGATCAAAGCCGCGCTAAAAATGCGAGATCCCGCGGGATACCGCCTGGCTGACCAGCGCGATTTGCTCGCCGCCCTGCTCTTCTACGAAAACTCCACCCGCACGCGCACCAGCTTCGAAATCGCCGCCATGCGCCTGGGCATGCGCACCACCGGTTTTGCCAGCATGGAGGGCACCTCGGTGAGCAAGGGCGAGTCCCTGCGCCACACCCTCGACATGTACGAAGCCTACCAGTGCGACTGCGTCATCATGCGCCACCCCCTGGACGGCTCGGCCCGCTTTGCCGCCGAACACCTGCACATCCCGGTGTTTAACGCCGGCGACGGCAAGCACGAACACCCCACGCAAACCATCCTCGACCTCTTCACCATCCAAGAGCACATCGGCCGCCTGCACGACCTCGACGTGGGCGTCTCCGGCGACTTGAAGTATGGCCGCACCGCCCACTCCTTGGTGGTGGCCCTGACCAAATTCCCGGGCAACCGCATCCACCTCTTCTCCCACCCCGACCTGGCCCTGCCCAAGGAGCTCATCCGCCTGGCCCAAGAGAGCGGCGCCCAGGTCATCGAGCACGACAGCATGGAGGACATCGTCGCGGCCACCGACATCCTCTACCAGACGCGCATCCAAAAAGAGCGGATGCCCGATCTCTCCGAGTTCGACAAGGCCAAGGCCCGCAGCCAGTTCACGCTCAAAATGATGCAACTGACGCGCCCGCACTTCGGCCTGATGCACCCCTTGCCCATCGACAAAACCGCCCCCTCCATCACCACCGAGGTCGACGCCCACCCCAAGGCCCTGTACAAGCGCCAGGCGGGCAACGGCGTCCCCACGCGGCTCACCGAGTTGGCCCTGTCCCTCAACCTGTTGGGCAGTGACTTCGCGGGGGAGCGCTGGCAAGAGACCTCCGAGGACGACATCTATTTCGAAGAGCGCGAAATCCGCAACAGCCCGGTGCGCGAAAACCTCTCCATCCTCCCGATTCGCACCAACGGCGTCGTCATCGACCACATGGCGCCCTACACCGAAGATCTGCTGCTCACCATCTTAAAGGTGCGACAGCGCCGCGACATCTACCGCGCAGCCACGGTGAAGTCTCGCTCTCGCCCGGACTCCATTAAGGGCATGTTGATGATCGAGAACCGCACCCTAACCGACGACGATCTCCGCGCCATCGCCTCGGTGTCTCCGGGCTGCACGGTGAACACCATTGAAAACGCCCAGGTGATTCGCAAGCAGCGCCTGCAGTTGCCCAACCGCATCCAAAACGTCCCGGGCATGATGTGCACCAACAAGGGCTGCATCTCCCGCCCCGAGCACCTCGAGGCCGTAATGCCCAAGATGCTCCGCACCGCGAGCCACAGCGTCCGCTGCCACTACTGCGACGAAGTCATGGACATCTCGCAGATCGTCAACACGTCCCGCTAACCGCAACCGTCAACGAAAATCCAGGGTGTTCGCTCGCTGTGGCGATCGTTGGCTTAGGGCGTCTTGGGGGCGGGGGGCGTCGGCTGGATTAAGCCGCGGCTCGGCGGCGTCTGGGGTTTTGGCGGTTCGGGCCTGGCGGCGTGGTGTTTGTGGATGTGGGCGATGCTCTTGGCGGCGGCCTCGGCCATCTCAGCGTCGTCGTCGGTGCCCAAATGGAGCAAGAGCGGCATGACATCGGGGTGGACGTCGCCGATGCCCCGCAGCGCCTCCAAGGCTGCCAAGCGCAGGGCCGGCTCGTCGGCGTGCAGGTGGTCGAATACCCGAGGCAGTTGCGACTGGGCGTCCTCGCTGGGCAGCGCGGCGAGCAACTGGAACGCCAGGATTTTCCCCGCGGTGTCTTGTGCTTCGAGGGCCTGCCCCAGGGAGGGAACCGCGCGGGCCCCGCTCTCTTCGAAGAAGCGACGCACCTCGGCGGCGAGCGTGTGTTGCGGGCGGTGTCCGTCGGAAGGACAGCCGCGATCAGCCCCCTCGGCCCCGTCTTTGAGGGCGTCCAACAGCGGTGAGGTGGCGGTGTTCAGGCGCCCCAGCAGGGATTTCCAAGCGTAGAGGCGCGCATTGTAGGCGCGATCGCAGAGGGCGTCGATGAGCGCGACGTCGGCCGCTGGTGCCGCCAGGGTCCGCAGGCTGCGCACCGCCGCGGTTCGCACGCGCGTGTGTTCCTCGGTGCCGAGCAAGGCGATGACCGCGGGCGTCGCGGTGTTCTTTTGGTCGTCGCTCTGCGCCAACAGCGGCAAGCGGAGCAAGGCGGCGCGGCGCACCCGGAAATCTGCGTGGGACAACCGGGAGAGCACTTCGTCTAGGCCCTCGGTCTCGAGGTGCTCTAGAGCGGCTGAGACCGCGTCAAATCGCTGCTGGCGCTGCGCGCTGTCCGGCATGGTGTCGGGTTGGATTTCGGGAGCGGTACAGCCCGCTGTTCCCAGTGCACCTAGGGCGCCCAATGCCAGCAAGGCGGATAACGCCAACGGACCGCGCCACAACGGGGATTTGCGCATGGGCGTTTTGCGCGTTGTTTCACTCATCGCGTCACCAGCACCACCCCGCAGATGATGAAGGCGAAGCCCGACCACTGCATCCAGGAGATGTTCTCTTTAAACCAAATGAGCGACGTGGAGATCACGATAACGCCCGTCAACGAGACCATCACCGGGTAGGCCACGGAGAGGGGCAAGCGGCTCAGGGCCTGTGTATAGGCCACCACGTTGAGGGCGAAGAGCGCCAGGCCCACCAGCAACGGCCACGACGTGAGGTAGTGCCCGACGATGTCGCGCCAGGCAGTGCCCGCGGGTGCGGTGGACATGCCCTTCTTCATTAACACGTTGGCCGCCCCGTTGAAGAGCACGGCAATGGCGAGGAACAAAAATCCGCGTGTCATTTAAAACAGCCTGTTGGCCAGGGACAACAGGTCCTTTCCGTAAAAAATGATGACCGCGCACAGTACCACCCAGGCCCCGCCCGTAATCAGCAGGGGCACATCGGCGTAGAGCGTGCGGGTGGGGTCGTCGGCGTCGCGCGTGTGGTACACGAGGTAGAGGTAGCGAAACATGCCGTAGAGCACCAGGGGCACCGTGAAGATGAGCATGGAGGAGCCCACCATCCGCACGGTGGCGGCGTCCACGGTGTACAGGATGTAGCAGACCACGGTGGCGGCGGTGACCACGGAGATCATTTGGTCGAGGAAGGCCGCGCTGTAATGCGCCAGCACGCTGCGGTGCGAAACCCGGCTGTCGCCGAGCTGCAGCACCTCGGAGCGCCGCTTGGTGAAGCCCAAGAAGAGCGAGATGGTGATGGTGCAAAGGACGAGCCAGCGCGAGGGCATCACGCCGATGGCCGCGGCACCGGCGAGCACGCGCAGGACGAAGCCCGTCGCGATGATCAGCACGTCGATGATGACCAGGCGCTTGAGGCCCAGGCTGTAGCCGATGTTGAGCAGCAGGTAGGCCACCAAGATCGCCGTGGAGAGCCCCCCCAGGAAATAGAGCGCCACAGAGACAGCCGTCCCGCAGAGGATGACAAAGCCCACGGGGCCCACCCAGGGCGGCAGGGCGCCGCTGGCCAAGGGGCGGTGCTGCTTGGTGGGGTGCAGGGCGTCGGCCGCGCGGTCGCGGTAATCGTTGAGGAAGTAAACGGCGCTGGAGGCCAGGCAAAAGGCGGCAAAGGCGATGAGGGAATCGCGCAGCGAAGGCAGCGAGAAGAGGTTGCCCGAGAAGATGAGCGCGACGAAGACAAAGCCGTTTTTTAGCCAGTGTTCGGGGCGCGCCAGTTTGAGAATTTTCAGGAGCGGCATGGGCGCGTAGGTAGCACGAAAGACCGCTTTACTCAAGCAGCGCCGCAGCGATAAAGCCGCGGGAAATCACCGGTGCTTTGCGGTGATCGTCCGCTTGGGTGAGGCGCAGTTCGACGTGGGTGGCAGCATCCTGGGCCGCGCAATCCGACAGGGAAAGCCACACCGGGGCTTCCGGGGCTTCCCGGGCATCTGCGGGTGCATCCACACGGGCCACCTGCCGGTCGCCGCACCACACCGCTGCGCTCTCGTCGAGCCCCGCCAGGACCAGGGCTGAAAGACGCCGCGCCTTCACGCGCACCGACGCCCGCCGAAAGACCACTGTGCGTCCCTCGCTGTCGGCGTCGCGAAACCCGGACACCGCACCGCGCCCCACGGGCATCTGGGACAAGAGCGACAACACCGCGGGCATGGGCTCGGGCCGCGACAGCTCGGCGACGAGGGCCCGTACGACATCCGGGGAGTTCGGCAGTTGGGCCAGGGCTTGGGCCACCACCCAGCGACGCTCCACAAAGCGCTCGCGCTTGAGCCGGGCGACGAGCTTCGGCACATCGGCGCGGTGACCGATTTGCCCCAGGGCTGTGCAGACCGCCAGGGCCAGCGGGTAGTTGTCGATTTGTTCGCCGAGGACTGTGCGGGCCTCGGACACGCGCTGTTCGCCCAGCAAGCGAATGGCCTCCACCTTGGCCTCGCCGGAAACCTCGGGGTGGGCCACGGCTTCCAGCAGATCTGGCACCACCGCCCGCTCCCCCTGTGACATGCGCAGCAACGCGCCGTGCATCCAGAGTTCGCCAAAGCGGGGCAGCGCGTCGTCCAGCGTCGCCAGTTCTCGCGCAGCCTCATCCCGCGGGGGACCGCTCGGGTGCACCAAGAGCCAGCCGCGGACCACCGGATCGCCTTCCGCGTCCAGGGACGGCAGCGCGACCGAAGGGGCCAAGGGCGCCAACGCGAACAAGAGCGACGCCGCCTTTTGCCGCACGGGCAAGGGCTGTGCTGCGTCCAACAGCGCCACCAGTCCCGGTACCGCCCCAGGGTCGTTGGCCAGGGCCTGCCGAATCGCCACAGGCCACCCTCCGGCGCGGTTCTCGCTCTCCTCCCCCGCCACCGTCGCCGCTTCGATGGGCCGCAGTTCCCAGGGCGCGTGACTGGCCTCCCACTGTTGGATTTCCCGCTGGAGCTGCGCCACCACCTCGGGGTGCTGCGCCGCTGCCGAGCGCGTCTCCGCCGGGTCCGCCGCCAGGTCGTAGAGCGCCACGGTGTCCGCGGCCCTGTCCCAGATGAGCTTGTGATCGCCGCGCACCGCCATCCGCTGGTCGTGGAGCTGCGCAAAGGCCATCCGCCCCGGCACGGGCACCCCTTGTAGCAGCGGGTCCAACGATTGCGAGCGCACCCGGGCTGGCACCGGGATGTCCACCAAGGAGAGCACCGTGCCCAAGAGATCGACCAGGTTCACCGGCTCTCGCACCCGCTTCGGCGTGAGCTGCGGCACGTGAATAAAGAGCACCACCCCGGCCTGCTCTTCGTAGAGCGTCGTGCCGTGGTAGCGCCCGCCGTGGTCGCCGAACTCCTCGCCGTGATCCGAAATCACAATGACAATCGCCTCGGGGTACTCGGCATCGATGTAGGCGAACAAGGTGCCCAGGGCCGCGTCCACGGTGTGGATCTCGCAGTCGTAGCGGCGCTCGTCCGCTGTGCCAAAGCGCGTACAGTCTTTGTCGTAGGGCTCGTGGGGCTCGAAGAAGTGCGTCCACGAGAACACCGGGCGCCCCGCGCGTTTCTGCAGCGCGGCGAAGTCCATCGTCTGCTGGACGCGCTCGGCAGCGGTGGGCGCGTACTCCATGTCCGCCGTATCGAAGCCGTAGCGCGCGCGCAGGTAGGGCTCGAAGCGGGGCCGGTCGATGAAGAAGACCGCCCGCGTGAAAAAACCCGCGGTGGCGTAGCCGAAGCGCTTCATAATTTGGGGCCAGGTTTCGTGGACCTCCGGGACGCCGGGTACGTTAAAGAGCGCGGCGGTGTACTTGCCCGTGAGCAGCGACGAGAGCGCGTAGGAGGTGTGGGGCGTCGGCGTGTAAGCCCGCTCGAAGACGACGGACTGCGCGGCCAAGCGGTTGAGGTGCGGGGCCACGGGGTCGTCGGAGCCCGGCTTCAGGCGGTCGCGGCGCATGGCGTCCACCGAGAGCAAGAAGACCGAGGCCGAGGGGCGCGAGAGGGGCGCGAGCTGAGGGGCGTCGGTGGGCGTGCTTCCGGGGGACGGCGCGGTCAGCGGGACGGCGTTGGCGCGCACTGCGGGAAACATGCGGTGCGACAGGCGGACCAGGCGGCGGCTGTTGAGGGTTTGCTGCGCGATCACGTAGGCGGGGTTGAGGGACTGGCGGATGATGGCGATGCTCGTCACGGCCGCGGCGAGCAACACCAGCGCGACAATGCTCCCTAGGAGGCCCGCGCGAAACGAGAGGGGACGGCGCCAAAAGAGGCGAATGCCCCCGGCCAAAGCCACGGCGCCCAGCAGGGCCAAGGCGTGGTGAAAGACGGGGTAGAGGCGCACCAGCAAGAAGGCGTCGGCGAGCCAACTGGCGGCGAAGACCGCGATGCCCAATGCCAAGGCCTGGCGGCGGCGGTGCGGGGCGCAAAGGGCGTGGAGCGACCAGGAGAGCGCGGCGCCCAGGACGAGGGCCAGGGCCAAGACAATCCAGAGGCGAAAGGGCATGCGGCTGGCTTGGGGCCCCTGGGTGAGGGCGTAAAAGAGCGCGAAGAGCAGCGCTGCCAAGGGCAAGGCCAGCAGGCTGCGGGGCAACACCTTGCGCCCTTGCAATGTGGGATGTCCCAACCAGCGGGCAGCGGGCTCGAAGACAGCAAAGGCCAAGGCGCCAAAGAGCCCCCCGACACCGGCGGTGCTCAGGATGGCCCACAGCGCGGTCTTGAGCATCTCCGAGATCGAAAAGAACATCGTCCGGCCCGCCACGAGGATCCACAGCGCGTCGAGCACGCCGTAGAGCCCGGCGGCCAGCAAGCCTGCCCACACCCACTTGCCCAGGGACTCTCTCATCCCGCCTCCTCTGCCACCGGCGCGTCCCCCGCACGCAGGCGCCGCATCAACTCCTCGCGCAGTTCGCGCATCGCCGGCGCGTCGCTAGTGCCGAGCGCATCGTAAATTTGGCGCGCGTCTTCGCAAGCCCACTCGAGCAGCGCCGCGTCCCGCAGGATGTGACCGAAGCGAAACCCCGGAAGCCCCGCCTGCTTAAAGCCGTAAATCTCGCCCGGACCGCGCTGCTGCAGATCGGCCTCGGCGATGTGAAAGCCGTCGCCAGACGCCACCAGCGTGTTCATGCGCTCCCAGGCGTCCTCGTGGCTGCTATTGGCGATCAGGTAACACGACGAGGGGCGGTGGCTGCGCCCCACTCTTCCGCGCAACTGGTGCAACTGCGCGAGCCCGAATCGCTGGGCGTCCTGCACCACCATCACCGTGGCCTTGGGCACATTGATGCCCACTTCGATCACCGTGGTGGCCACCAGCACCGCCACCTCCCCGCGCTGAAAGGCCGTCATAATCTGCGCGCGCTCGGTCGCGGGAATGCGCCCGTGCAACAGCGCCGCTCGGCCCTCGGGATAGCGCGTCGACACCTCCGCAAAGAGCGCCGTCGCCGCCGTCACGTCGAGTTTCTCGGAGTCTTCGATGATGGGCGAGACGATGTACGCCTGCTCCCCGGCTGCCACCGCGCGGTCCACTGCGGCGAAGGCCTGCTCCCGCTCGGTCTCGGACAAGGCGTGGGTGGCAACCGGCTGGCGCCCCGGCGGCAGACCGTCTAGCACTGAGAGGTCGAGGTCGCCGTGCAGCGTCAACGCCAGCGTGCGCGGGATGGGCGTGGCGGTCATCACCAGCAGGTGCGGCGTCTTCCCGGCTTGCCCCTTGCCCACGAGTCCCAGGCGCTGGGCCACGCCAAAGCGGTGTTGCTCGTCGACAATGGCCAGCCCCAAGTTGTGAAACTGCACCCCCTCTTGAATCAGCGCATGGGTCCCGATGAGCACCTGCGCCTGCCCCAGGGCCATCTCCGACAGCGTCTTTTTTTTGTGGGCCGCCCGGGCATTGCCGATGTACAGGGCGCAGCGGATGCCCATCTGCGACAAAATCGGATACAGGGTCTCCATGTGCTGCTCGGCCAGAAGCTCTGTGGGCGCCATGAACGCCGCCTGAAACCCCGCCTGGGCCGCCTGCACCAGGGCACAGGCCGCCACCAGCGTCTTGCCGGATCCCACGTCGCCGAGCAAGAGCCGCCGCATGGGCCTGGGCTGTGCGAGCTCAGCGGATATCTCCCCGATGACGCGCGCCTGGGCCGCGGTGGGCGCAAAGCCAAACTGCGCGTACAGGGCGGACAACTGCGCGTCGTCGCGGGACAAAGGCGGGGCGTCGTGGGCGCGGTCCTGTTGGCGGCGTCCCAGCAGGGCCAGTTGAATGAAGAGAAACTCATCGTAGGCCAAGCGCTGGTGGGCGGGTGAAGTCCCGGACATCCAGGCGTCCAGGGCGTCGTCGTCCATGTCGCGCGGCGGGCTGTGGAGCTGTTGCAACGCCTGCGCCAACGGGGGCAGCGCGCGCCGCTGGCGAAGCGCTTCGGGCAGCGGATCTGCGGCGAACTCCGCGATGCGGTCCAGGGCGCTGGTCACGGCCTTCTCAATGGTGCGCCCCGGCACGCCGGGCACCTCGGGATACACGGGCACGATGCGCTGGGCCGCCGGGTCATCTTCGGGGGGCAGCAGCACGGGATGCGCCATCTGCGGCTTGTCGCGGTAGGTGCCCACCAGACCGGCCAAACGCAATGGGGCGCCGACTTCAAAGCGCTCCAGGGGCGGGTGGTGGCGCGTAAACCACATGGCGTACAGCGTGTGCTCTCCGTCGACGAGCACCACTTCGAGCATGCGCTTCCAGGGCGGACCGAAGTAGCGCGCCTTCTGCACGGTGCCGCTGGTGACGACGCGCATGCCCGGTCGCAGCGCCGGCATCGGCGTGATGTGACGGCGGTCCTCGTAACGGCGCGGCAAGAAGTACAGCAGGTCCTTGGGGGTCTCAATGCCCCGAGCCGCCAATCGCGCAGCGGTCTTGGGCCCCACCCCCTTCAGAGTCATTAAATCCTCCAGGCCTGCAGTGTCAGAAGCCCTTTCCAGCGGCGGCGCAGCGGTATTCGCAGGCGGTGGCGCAGCGGACTTGCCCTGGGGTGGGCGTTTTGTTTCGCGCGCAATGGCCAACGCGAGCAAGAAGCGCTGGGCCCGCGCCAGGACAACGCGGCGGGAGAGCGCGGCAAAGCGGGTGGGATCGCACAGGGCGTCCAGGGCGGCAGCGAGGGCCTTGGGGTCGTCGACGTCGTCCAAAATGCGGCGCAGCAACGCGACGTGTTCCGGGGTCTCGGCGAGCGCAGAGGGATCCGGTCCACCCGCCAGGGCGTCGGCGATAAGGTGGCGCAGTCGGCGAATGGCCGCCGCAATATGGGATTCAGCGGGAAGCGTCACGGGGCCTGCAACATGGGAGAGGAAGAGATGGGTCAGAATGCGACATCGCTGATTTCAAAGTGGCGCATGCCCGCGGGGGTGCGAATGGCCACTTCGTCGCCCACTTCCTTGCCGATGAGGCCCCGGGCGATGGGCGAGCTAATGGAGATGGAGCCGGCGTCGATATCGGCCTCGTCGTCGCCCAAAATGCGGTAGGTGCGCGTCTCGCCGGTGTCGATATTTTCGAGCGTCACGGTGGCACCGAATACCACGCGGTCCCCCGATAGCTTCGAAACATCGATGACCTGCGCGCGGGAGATGCGGTCCTCCAAGTATTCCATGCGCGCCGCGATGAGGCTTTGCTGTTCCTTGGCGGCCTTGTACTCCGCGTTCTCCTTGAGATCGCCGTGTTCCCGCGCCGTTTCAATGGCCTTGACGTTTTCGGGGCGTGTCACCTCGCGGATGTGCTTGAGTTCGGCTTCGAGTTTTTGCTTGCCCTTGAGGGTCATGGGGTATTTGTCCATTTGGCCTCCGCGTTTCGTTTTGACGCTCATATCACGCCCCACGCCCTTTGAATACATAGCAATCCACCACCACTCCACCCTGTTCAGAGTGATTTTCCGTCTGTTTCGCGACGCCTACCCGTTTTAGAGTGATTTCCCACCTATTTCGCCTCGCTATTTCGCCTCGTTCAGAGTGATTATTTTCATTTATTTTGAAGAAAATGCGCGACGAGAGGAAACTTTTCCGAAAACTGGCCGATATATCTCCTGAAAAACAAAATTAGCCACAGGAGGACACCATGCACCCAAAATGGATTCGCAAAGAGCACATTATCTCGGCCACCATCCGCACCAGCGAGCGGCGATTTTTCTTTAAGCCGAGCCCACAAATCGCCGATATCATCGGGGCCTGCGCCGCGCGAGCCCAGCAGCGATTTCCCGTAAAACTCTACTGGCTCGAGTGCAACATCAACCACATCCACTACGGACTGGCGCCCAGCGACAACTCCGCCGAAGCAGCAGAAAACTTCGTGCGCTTCCGGCAACTATTTCACCGGCTCCTCGCCGAGAACATCAACCGACACCTGCAGCGCGAAGGCGCTCTCTTCGCATCCCGCGCCAGCGACGTCCCCTGCAGCGACGACGAAAGCGTCCACGACCGATTCTACTACGCCGTCACCAACCCGGTGAAAGACGGCCTCTGCCACAGCGTCAAAAGCTGGAAGGGGTTCTCGTCGTATCCGTTCGTGGCCCTGGGGAAAGCC